>RCNE010001018.1_pt1 | contig 15247 bp, 16 predicted proteins | sample 2041361 | NCBI WGS metagenome assembly RCNE01 (sample SAMN09708229, study PRJNA481090) | Marine sediment metagenome, whole genome shotgun sequencing project.
ACCCCATAAAGAGATAGTAACCCTATTTTAAGTAATACTCGGTTCATTTTAGTTGGTTTTATCCGATAAAACTTTTTAGTAATTTAATCATTAACTGATATTTCTTTCTCTAAAACTGCTAGTTCAGAAGAAACATCTTCAACAGTTACTACGAAGCTATCCTCTTCACTTTTATTGTTAACACTCTCCGTAATTACTGCAAACAGTAGCATTAAAATCAATAATGAAAACATTACAAAACATCTTTTCATGATTTTAGATTTAATCGTTACATCTACTTGTTTCAAAATTTATATACAGGGAACTACATCTCATATTTTGTTGGATTATTAAATCTAAAGCTGACCTATCATACTTAATAACCATAATGTACAAACGGTATTATATCTTGTATGGATTGCGAAAGACTGTGATTCAAAAAAGGCAAAATCATTTGAAACTATCTTAGAATTAATATTTTGTAAGAAAATAGAATCAAAATGTGTAGTACAAATTCATTCAAATGTTTTTTACACCACTTATACCGATATTACGTCCATCGACACATCTTTTTTGAATTCTCTTAATTAGACTACTTATATTTGATGGAATTTCTATATAATGGGATAAAACTATGATAGAAGCAATACTTGTAGACGATGAGGTAAAAGCACTTCAAAGCTTATCTTGGGAATTAACCAATTTTAGCAATGAAATTAATGTGTCGGCTTCTTTTACCGACCCTTTCGAGGCATTAGCTCATTTAGAAAAAAACACGCCTGATTGTCTTTTCTTAGATATTGAAATGCCAACTATGGATGGCTTTCAGTTCATACAGAAATTGACAAATAAAAATTTTCCTGTTGTGATTACTACCGCTTATAATCAATATGCAATCAAAGCACTTAAGAATGAGGCCATTGATTATCTATTAAAACCAATTGACACTGATGATCTGAAAGAAACACTTGTTAAAATAAAAAAATTTAACACTAAAAATTATACAGCTGAGCGCTTAGAAAAAATCTTATTGAATTTCAATTCAAACGCAGTACACAAAAAAATCACCTTTAATACTGATGGTAAGTTAGTTTTCTTAGATAGTGATGAAATCCTTTATGCTGAATCGGATGGAAATTACAGTACGATCTACCTCGTAGACGGGCAAAAAATTGTACTTACCAAAAAATTGAAAGAGGTCAATGAAATATTACCCGCTGCATCATTCTTTAGAATTCATAATTCTTACATCATCAATCTCACCAAAATAAAGGAATTTCTCAAAACCGATGGGTACGTTATATTAAAACCAAATCACAAAATACCCGTCTCGAGGCAAAAGAAATCTGATTTTCTTGACATGTTGTAAATTCCGGTATGCACTTCTCAATCCAAAAAAAACAATCTAACTTAGATCCGCATTACATATATTTAATGAAGTGTTATTTTTTTATTGGATTTTTTTTCGTTTTTCTTCAGGTATTTTCTCAATCAATACCATCTGATTTTAAACAAACTGTTGATAGTCTCATCAAAGCATCTCCTCAAGAACATCCAGGCTTACATGTGGTTCTACGAAAAAACAGGAACGATACTGTACTCATGCGGTACTTTTTTAATACATCCAAACAGAATCAATACAAAATTGGGCAGGCCTATGCTCTGAATGAATTAGGTAGAAAGTACCGCAAAACCACCCAATTCTCGAAAGCCATTGAATTACATCAACAGGCACTTGATATAGCCAATGAGACCGCTAACCTAGAATTCAAGGTGTCAAGCTTAAATTACCTTGGCGTTGTTTATCGGCGAACATCATCTATTCGTACTGCAATGGATTATAACCAACAAGCCCTAGAATTGGCCGAAACAGTAGATAATCCTTCCATAAGCCTTAAACGCAGCATCAATATTTCACATAATTGTATTGGTAATTTGTATCAAGAGTTAGGGCAGTTCGACAAGGCGATTCAACAATTTAAGAAATCGTTGCAACTTGAAACAGAACTGGACAATAAACTAGGTCAAGCTATTAACTACCAGAATCTTGGTGAATGCAAAGAAGAACTTGGCAACTTGAAGGAAGCACTTGATGATTACCGAACATCTCTTGGCCTTAATGAGATGATTGACAACGATATGGGGCGGGTTATTTGCAATACTAGTATCGCCAAAATTTTAATCAAACAAGATAAGCCAAAGGAAGCCTTAAAGCTTCTTGAACCAACTTTAGCTATTGCAAAGAAGCTGGAAAACGACTTTTTAATAGCACCGGTACATATTAATCTAGGTTGGGCAAAAATGTTATTGAACGAACATAAGGAAGCAGAAAAAAATATGCTTCATGGCCTTAAATTATCTGAAAAATCTCAGCTTCTTACTTCGGCAGCGCAGGCCTACCATCTATTATCTACTTTACATCGCAATCAACGAAATTTCGAAAAAGCACTCACTTATAATCTTAAAGCAGAACAACTTGAAGAAGAAATTTCAAATGTCAGTACGGTTCGCTATGTAAATGACATTATTTTGCGGTATGAATCGCAAAAAAGGACTAGTGAAATCGCGGTTTTAGCCGAACAAAACGAAAACGTTACACTTGAATTAAGAAAGAATCGCACTATTCTGCTTATTACTGGTTTGGCATTGGCCTTATTGGCTGGTATTTTTTATATACTTTATCGTCAGTATCAACTGAAAAACGAAAAAAAGTTAATGACGCTTGAGCAAACTATGCTTCGTAGTCAAATGAATCCTCACTTTTTATTTAACTCACTTAATTCCATCAAGTTATATATCATCAATAATGAGCAAAAAAATGCAGTTCATTATTTGAATAAGTTTTCAAAACTAATTCGAAAAATATTAGAGGCTTCATCACTTCGCGAAATACCACTCGTCGAAGAGTTAGAAACGGTTGAATTATATATGAATATTGAAAACATACGGTTTTCAAATGAAATAGATTTTCAAATAGAAATTAGCGAAGAAATTGATCCTCATAACTTTAAAGTTCCTTCGTTGATTTTACAACCCTTTTTAGAGAACGCACTTTGGCACGGACTTTCATCAAAAACTGGAGAGAAAAAGATTCTGTTAAACGTTGACAGAGCAGATAATGACGCCTATATTAACATTAGTATCACCGATAACGGTATAGGTAGAGCGGCTTCTGAAAAAATAAAAGAGAATAAAGTTCTGAAACGCAATTCTGTAGGTATTGATATTACCAAAGATCGACTAACTAACTTTTCAAGAGATTATCAAAACTCATTTTATCTCGAGATTATTGATTTGTATAATGAAGATGGTACTGCTAACGGTACCAAAGTAATTCTAAACATACCTACGATTTAGTATGTTTATCAGCGACTTCTTCTAATTCAGTATACCATTCTTGTCCAAACTTTCGAACAAGTGCCTCTTTAACAAACTTATACACGGGAACTTTAAGTTCGGCACCCAAAGAACATGCGGGGTCACATATTTCCCATTTATGATAATTGACAGCAGTCAACTCCGTATACTCTTTAACTCGTATCGGATACAGATGACATGAAACTGGCTTTTTCCATTGGGTTATTCCTTGATTATAAGCCTCTTCAAGACCACATTTGGCAATTTTGTCTTCTGAAAAGATAACATAAGCACATTCGCTTCCGTTGATTAGTGGAGTTTCCCATTCGCCATCTTCTCCTTTTACGAAAGCCCCTTGATCTTCGATTGCCGCAATACCCTCGGGCCTTAAAAACGGTTTTACATCCGAATAAATATCAACCAAAATTTCTGTTTCCTTGTCTTCCAAAGGTGCACCAGCATCTCCATCGATGCAGCATTGACCCTTACATGCATTTAGATTACATACAAAATCATTTTCTATAATTTCTTCGGATACTATGGTTTTTCCTATTTGAAACATGTGTTGTGTTTGAAGGCTTCAAAGATACATTTTCAAAAGTATTTTACACTTAAATATTTTATTCTTGGGTAGTGAAAAAACTATTTATTCGATGTAAATTTGCGGCAAAAATCTGGATGCTCCATTTCAACCAGAAACAAGAAATATAAATTATGTCACTTAATTTAAATTTTGATTTTAGAGAGATTGCGACCTCAAGTATGATACTATTTGCGGTTATCGATATTGTAGGAAGCATTCCTATAATCATTGGCCTGCGTTCTAAAGTAGGTCATATTCAGTCTGAAAAAGCATCAATAGTTGCTGCTATTATGATGATAGCTTTTTTGTTTGTAGGTGAAGAGATTTTGAATTTAATTGGCATTGATGTAAACTCTTTCGCGGTAGCAGGCGCATTCATTATCTTCTTCTTAGCTATCGAAATGATTTTAGGCATCACATTATATAAAGATGATGCCCCAGAAAGCGCCTCTATTGTTCCTATTGCGTTTCCGTTAATTGCAGGTGCCGGAACCATGACTTCACTACTTTCATTAAGAGCAGAATTTCACGTTGAAAACATTATAGTTGCCATTGTTGTAAATATTATCTTTGTGTACTTGGTACTAAAATCTTCAACGCGCATAGAGAAAATATTAGGAAACAATGGAATTAATGTCATACGCAAAGTATTTGGAGTAATACTTTTAGCCATTGCTGTAAAGTTATTTACTAGTAATATCAATCAACTTTTCTAAGGTATTTATCACGATAGTTCAAGTATAATTAGAAGAGTAATTTAAATTTTTGACATGAACAAAACACTTATGGTAATTTTGATGGTTCTAGCTATCGCCTTGATTTCTTATAATGTTACTTTGGTTAATTTTGATAATTTGCTTGAAGGTAATAGCGCTATTGCTCTAATTGGTATCGTGGCATCTTTATGTGCAATAGTACTTTTATTGATTTTTATTGCTTCAAAGAAGATACAAGACAATAGTAATAAAGATTAAGTTAATATTGTCATTATTCGCTACTCGGCGTAGGTAACTTTAATAAAGCAATACCTTCAATCAAACTATATTGAGAGGGCGACTGTCACGAACTTTGCCGACAGACTGAATAACATCTTAATTATTAGCCTCAATTGCTTCAGCTTCGTTTTGCTTAACTATAGGGTTATCTAATTCTAAGACTTGATTTAACATCGCATCTGCTTTACTTTTAATCTTAGCGTGAACATTAGGTCCGTATAGTTGCTCGGCTAAGGAGGCCTTTAAAAACAGTTTTACGTTAGCCTGATTATCGTAAAATCTCATGTTAATTTTGTTGCTTACAGCATATTCTACGAAACGTTCAAAAAGAATATCATCAACCTTAAAATCACGAACAAACTCTTCTTGTGAATAGTCCGCATACCGCTGACGGTCTTCATCAAGGTGTTCAAAAATAAAATAGGAGATAAAGCCTCTGCTATCCATAGCTTCTACTGCTTCCTCCTCATTAGTGCCAATGGGCACAAAAACATCAGGGATGATACCGCCACCACCATAAACCACTTTGCCTTTGGGCGTGGTAAATTTAAGAGAATCAACCACTTTAATACTATCTAAAGAAACCAGTTCCCCACTATGATAACGATCCGTAAAACTTTTGTAGTAATCTTTAACCCCGTTTTTATAAGCCTTTTGAATACTACGGCCGGTCGGCGTGTAATATCTTGAAACCGTCAAACGTACGGCAGAGCCATCGCCAAGTTCCATTTCACGTTGTACGAGTCCTTTACCGAAGGAACGACGACCTACTATGGTGCCTATATCATTATCTTGTAAAGCACCAGCAATGATTTCACTTGCCGAAGCAGAACGCTCATTAATTAATACATATATAGGTTTGTCTTCAAAACTACCGGTATCAGTAGCATGAATATTGTTGATCTTTCCTTTCTTATTCTTGGTAAAAAGAATCAGTTTGCCGGCTTTTAAGAACTCATCTGCCATTTGCTCTGCAACACCCAAATAACCACCTGGGTTATCTCTTAAATCAAGGGTTAATTTTGTTGCCCCTTGGCTTTGCAATTCTGTGAGTGCCGCTTTAAATTCTTTAAATGTTGATTCTGCAAAACGATTCACCTTGATGTAGCCCATATCTTGAGTAAGCATATAATACGATTGCACGCTTTTGATAGGAACAATACCTCGTTCGACATTTACTGTAAAAATTCGATCTTCATCTTTGCGGTACACCTTCAATTTTACCGAAGTTCCTTGTTTACCTTTTAACTTTTCTACGATTTCGGAATTTGGCATATCTTTTCCGTAAAGTGAGTCGTTATCTGCCATTAAAATACGATCGCCTGCCTTAATTCCTTTTAAAAAACTAGGCCCATCAACAATTGTTCGAATCACCGATATAGAATCTTTATAAGGGTAAAAGTTAATGCCAATACCCACAAAGTCCCCTTTCATACTTTCAGAAACTTTTGACATTTCTCGTTTGGGAATATAGACAGAGTGTGGGTCAAGATTTTCTAAAATATTATTGACCGTAATATCTACAATACTATCCGTATTAATGTCATCAACATACTCATAATCGATGTAATCAATCAATCGATTAAGTTTATCTTTTTTAGAATTGGTGGTGAAAAGCCTTTCTGGTGAGTCGTTAAAATTTAGCTTACCCCCAAGAAAAAAACCTAAAGCTAGCGCTGCTGCTAAAACTGTTGGCCATATGAAATTATATTTTTTTTGCATCTTTTGGAGTGCCTATTTTTTCGATGTTTTGATGTCAGATATATGCGTCAATATTACGCCAGCTTTTTTTAAAAATTCCAGTCCTGAATCATCTTTATACCCTACATTATACACCACACGTTTTATACCCGCTTGGTGAATTAATTTACTGCATGCTTTACACGGCGATAGTGTAATATATAAAGTGGCTCCCTCACAAGATTGGGTAGAAGCTGCAACTTTCAAAATGGCGTTTGCCTCTGCGTGTAACACATACCATTTGGTATATCCATCGTCATCTTCGCAAAAATTCTCAAAGCCTGTTGGTGTGCCATTATATCCGTCAGAAATAATCATTCTATCTTTTACAATAATTGCACCTACCTGTCTGCGCTCACAATATGACAATTTGCCCCATTCTTGCGCCATTCGTAAATAGGCCTTATCATATTTCGCTTGTTTGGTTTTCTTCATGTGCACTGCCTAATAGCAGGGGACTAAGATACCCGCTTTCAAAAATTCTAACAACCATAAAAGGTTAAATTTAACATACCACTACCATGGGAACGCACTAATCAACATAGGTATTGTAACCAGAATGATCAAAATGGAACCTACAATAGTAAAAAGAGAGGGTTTTACTTTGGCGCCCAATCGAAATAAATAAGATGCTCCCAGAACTGAAATCACAATTAGTACTTGTGATATTTCGATGCCTGTCGCAAAACCTAACAACGCAGAAAGCTTCTCCTCTTCTTCCGCCATCAACATATTAAAATAGTTGCTAAAGCCGAAGCCGTGTATCAATCCAAAAAAAGCAGTAGCTACAATATGCAAGCCTAAACTTCTATTCGCAGCGGTAGATTTCACATAAATCAAGTTGAAAATTGCGGTACATAAAATCGTAACAGGAATTAAAAATTCGATGAAGCTAACATCCATCACCAAAATTCCGTAAACCGAAAGGAATAGAGAAACACAATGGGTAAGCGTAAAAATAGTCGCTAGCAAAACCACTTTTTTCCAGCTTTTAAAAGAAAATGGCAATGCTAAAGCTATCAAAAAAAAGATGTGATCATAGGCCGCGAAGTCAAGTACATGATTAAGGCCTAGTTTGATATAGAAAATGAAATCTTGCATTGTTGTTAAGTATTCAGTTGGCTGTTCTCATATTTATACTTAATAATTTAAAATAAGAACCCTCTTTTCTTGAGTAACTCTACAAGTACCTGCTTCTATTCTAAAATCTAATTTCTGATGTCTTAGCTCTTCGTTCTAGCATCTTGGTTCTTGGCAACTGCCAACTGCGACTGCATACTGCCAACTCCTTTAAAGCCCTCTTTCTTTCTGGATAGTCTCGTATGCTTTTTGTACTTCTTTGAATTTCTCTTCTGCCCCTTTCTTGATAGCTTCGTTTTCCGTATTCACCCGGTCTGGGTGATATTTTTTTGCCATCGTACGATACGCTTTTTTAATTTGATCCTCTGTAGCCGTCTTCTCTATCTCTAAAATCTTGTATGCCGTATCTGCAGCCTTTACAAACATTGCTTTAATACTCTCAAAATCACGAAATGCAATTTTCAAATAGCCTGCTATTTCTTGAATTTTAGATATTTCAGATGCGCTAACATTGCCATCGGCACGAGCTATTCCGAATAAGAAATGCAATAGCTGAAGTCTTACTTCGTAACGCGTACGTTGATTTAAAAAAGTACAGATACGTTGTGCCGAAATCTCACGCTTTTTATTGATATCATTAAAGGTTCTAAAAATAGCATTCGCTTTGTCCTTACCATAGGTTTGCACAAAATACTGGCGGACATAATCCATCTCTGTCTGACTAACCGTGCCATCAGCTTTGATAACTAAAGAGCATAATGAAAGTAAGTTGATTTCAAAATCTGCTGGAGTAACGCTTTGGCGGGTCATATCGCTAAAAACGGTTCGAGGGCCTCTGCGTTTACCCCCAGAATTAGTCGAACTATCGATAAAACTTCCGACAACGAATCCTAATATCGCCCCCGGGTATTTAAATAAATAAAAACCAGCAAGTGCCGCAATCCATTTAAACATATATTTTATTTTTTTTCAAAGATATTAAATGAGAATCTAGGAATAGTAGAAAAGAGGAAAACACAAAGGTCAAAAGCAAAAGGCTTTAAGTTTAAGTAATTTTTCATAACCGAAAGTTAAGGTCTGCCAAGAAATAAGACAAAACACGTATCTTTGAAATCTGAATAAAAAATAGATAGACTATGTATCCTGCAGAATTAGTAAAACCAATGAGAGATGACTTAGCGATGGCTGGGTTTGAAGAATTATATACGGCTGAAGCAGTCGAAAAAGCAATTAGCCAAGAAGGCACAACACTTGTGGTTGTAAATTCAGTTTGTGGCTGTGCTGCTGCCAATGCAAGACCAGCTGCTAAAATGAGCATGCAAAACGATAAAAAACCAGATCACGCGGTTACCGTTTTCGCTGGTGTTGACAAAGAAGCTGTTGATGCAGCACGAAATTTAATGATTCCTTTTCCGCCTTCATCGCCAAGTATGGCTTTGTTCAAAAATGGTGAATTGGTTCATATGATTGAGCGCCATCACATCGAAGGACGACCCGCTGAATTGATCGCAGAAAACTTGACAGCAGCGTATAACGAATTCTGTTAGAAAGTCCCCTCCCTAAACCTCCCACGATGGGAGAGAATACAAAAAATAAATTAAAGACCGCTCTTAAAAGAGCGGTCTTTTTAGTTCAGTTACTCAAATTAAACCCGCTAGTTTCTCTATTGAAACTTCCAGCATCTCTCATCAAACTTCCAACCTTTCCAATTTTCTCTTTCTTCCAAACTAATTAGAAGCTATTTTTGTACCGTGCAAAAACTATTGGCATATCCGCTATCCTTGATTTACGTTTTCGTTTTTACGTTGACGCTTTTGATCTTTCACCCTATTCAATGGATCTGCTTTAACGTATTTGGCTATGCCATACATGGTAAATCTGTGGCAATAATGAACTTATGTTTGATGCGTTGCAGTCACCTTTTAGGAGGTACTTATGTTTTCAACAACCTTCAAGATTTACCCACCAATCGACCTTTGATCATAGTTTCGAACCATCAGAGCATGCATGATATTTCTCCAATCATCTGGTTTATGCGCAAACATCACCCAAAATTTGTGAGCAAAAAAGAACTGGGCAGAGGTTACCCTAGTGTTTCTTATAATTTAAGGGTTAGTGGCTCTGCGCTTATTGATAGAAATGATAAAAAACAGTCCTTACAGGAAATCGCCAAATTGGGAAAATATATCGAAACGCATAACAGAAGTGCTGTAATTTTTCCGGAGGGAACACGAAGTAGAAATAATGGGCGCCCAAAACCTTTCAAGGCAACAGGAATGAAACTGCTGATGAAAAATGCCCCATCGGCTTTAATTGTACCCATTAGCATCAATAATTCATGGAAAATGTTGAAATACGGAAAGTTTCCCGTCGGTATTTTTAGTCGTATTACTTTTGATGTGCACCCTCCTATTGCCATTGAGGGTGATCTAGATAAATTGATCGCCCAAACGGAATCTAGCGTAGTTTCAGGTGTAAACTCTTTCGAATGACAGATACCAACATCATTGAACAAACCATTTCTTTTGTCAAAGAGACTTTAATAGGTGCTGAAGGCGGACATGACTGGTTTCATACCCATCGCGTATTTTTAAACGCGCAAAGTATCTCCAAAACTGAAAAGGTCAATCTTTTAATCATTAGTTTGGGTGCCTTACTACATGATATTGCCGATGCCAAATTTCACGACGGTGATGAAGGTGTAGGGCCAAAAGTGGCTATAGAATTTTTGTCTTCGATCAATGTAGATCAAAAAGTGATTGATCATGTGGTATTAATCATTGAGAATATATCCTTCAAATCTAGTTTAGACGATAAAACGAATGGGCATGAAAGATTCAACTCTCTTGAATTGCAAGTCATTCAAGATGCTGACCGCCTAGACGCCATTGGTGCCATTGGTATTGCACGTGCTTTTAACTACGGTGGTTTTAAAAATAGACAACTCCATAATCCTGAGATTCTGCCTAACTTGAATATGAGTAAAGCCGAATACAAAAAATCAACAGCCCCAACCATCAATCATTTCTACGAAAAATTGCTTTTGTTAAAAGACCAAATGAATACCGCAACGGGCAAACGATTAGCTCAACAACGACATCAATTTATGCTCGATTATTTAGTTCAGTTTGAAAAAGAATGGACTGGCACGCTATAACTAAAGCAAAACAAGCATTATAATTAACATCCCGTTAAAACCTCACGTTTATCTTTTCCTTTTATTGTATCTTATTAGTACCTAATTCAATCTAAAATCAAGATGCAAAGAAGAAAATTTATCAAAAAGTCTGCAGCAGCTTCTGCAGCATTTACAATCGTTCCTAGCTTTGTAATGGGGAAAGGTCATGTACCCCCAAGTGACACTCTTTATGTTAGTGCTTTTGGTGTTGGTGGTCAAGGTGCTGGTGATATTCAGGGCTTAGATGCAACCAAAAAAGTAAAATTTGTTACCCTCTGTGATGTTGATGATAGAAGAGCTGCAGACACTTATAAAAAATATCCGAAGGCAAAAAGATATAAAGATTTTAGAAAGGTATATGATAACCATTTGAAGGAAATCGATGCGATTATGGTAGCAACACCTGATCATATGCATGCTCCGATTGCATTGCCATTTATGCGTGCCAAAAAACACGCCTATGTTGAAAAGCCTTTGACCCATAATATCAACGAAGCACGTTTAATGACCGAAGTTGCCAAAGAAAATGGTATCGTTACTCAAATGGGAAATCAAGGTGCTTCAAGTAATGGTAGTCGAGAGGCCAAGGAATGGATTCAATCTGGAGTCATAGGAAAAGTATATAAAGTGGATTGCTGGACGAACCGACCAGTTTGGCCGCAAGGTGTTCCTCTACCTACAGAAAAGCAACCGGTACCAAAAGGATTGGATTGGGATTTATGGTTAGGAAAAGCAGGAATGCGTGATTATAATGAGGCCTATTTGCCTTTTAAGTGGCGAGGCTTTTGGGACTTCGGAACTGGAGCTCTTGGTGATATGGGATGCCATATTATGGAAACACCTTTTGGTGTTTTAGATCTAGGATATCCAACAGAAGCGGAAGCAAGTTGTACTACCAATTGGGTGGGTGATTTTGTGGAAGCCGATTATAGTGCCTCATGCCCAGCTTCTTCTCTTGTAAGACTAAAATTCAACACCGTAGAACACGGTGATATTGCTTTGAATTGGTACGATGGTGGAATCATGCCTGATTTACCAGACGAGCTTAAAGACGGTGAAACCATTGGCGCTGGTGGTGGTGGTTCTATTTTTTATGGTACACGTGGTATATTGGTTTGTGACGTATACTCAAGAAATGCGCGTTTGCTTCCTTCCGACACTATGAAACTATTAAATGCTCCAAAGGCTTATTTACCCCGAATTGCAGGCGATACCGGTGGTCACCGTGCTAATTTCGTTGAAGCTTGTCTAAACGGAACAGAAGCTTCCTCAGATTTCAAACGTTCAGGACCATTAACAGAGGCTGTTTTAATGGGGAATTTAGCTATTAAAGCCTTCCAGTATAAACAGTTCAAAGCTGGCAAAAAAGCAGGTGATTGGGATCCGTTTGAATACCCGGGAAGACGTAAAATTCTTTGGGATGGTGCTAACATGAAAGTCACTAATTGGGATTTAGCCAACGAATGGGTAAAAGGAAATTACCGCAAAGGTTGGGAATTGGGTTAACTAAAATAAGTCTTCAGCTTTCTTTAAGCGGAGGACTTATTTTTAATCTTTTTTGAATTGCTAAAAGTTACTTTGAAGGGGAAATAGATTCACCGCCAAAAGTAACTCGTACCAATTGCTTTTTAGTTCCACGCTTCGCGTAGAATATTAGATCATCGCTCGTCGGGTTTTTAAGAGGTCTCGAAACCATGATAGGCAATCGCACTTCTTTATCATCTATTAATTTTTTGTGTGACAAATTACCATCCTGATCGATTTTGATGACAAACATATTCGGGTTTCTACTATATCCCTTTTTAAAGATGATACGATCACTACCTAATTTCTGCGGATTTTCGCCTGAATTAATAAAGAAGTACATATCATCATCTTGACCATGAGCCGTATATGAGGCGTATGCTTCATCACCTTCAGTTACTTCTGCTTTGTTTATATTTCTAGCCCACACCATAACTCCAGATGAATTCAATTTGGCACAAACAATATCATTGTAGTGATATCGGTTTACTTTTCTAGTCCCATTACCATCAAAAGTCTCACCTTCAGTTACGAAATATTCTTCTGCACTAAATATGAGTTCATTTTTTGCCGTAATGTGTACATCCTTAAATATGAGGTTTTTAATTTCTGCATCAACCTCACGACCAAACTTGTCCAACATAAATTGATTAGAAAATGGATTGTATTTTTTACTCTGCACCACCAACGAAGTTGGGTTCAATTTAAAATGAACCAACCCGTTGTAGCGATTATCTTTTCGATCTGCATAAAACCCTACTACAATAAGTTCGCCTTTTGATAGTACAGGCTTTAAAGACTCAGGAAACCTGCCAGCATCAGCAAATTCTTGAATTTGATGGCCTTTGTTTGAAACGCGCACCAATTCATACTGAAAACGACGCTCCTTTACTTCAAAACGTTTCTTCTTGAAAAACGCCTTTCCCATAAAATATACGGTTCGCAAATCATTAGATACTTCTATGTTTTCAAAAGCGTAGTTCTTATCTTCTGTTTGAGCTGTAAAATCATACTCTAGTTGTTTTTTCAAATCTGTTCCAAACAAATACATAGTGTATTTCTCATTTTTACCAGCTCTATGTTGCGCTGTTATGGCAAAAGCAGATTTTTCTTTATTGAAATGAACTGCCGTAGAAAACCCGTTACCAAAACTTCGGTTGTATTTATTTACTGCCAAAGGATTCAAAACCTCTTTCGAAGGAATTGATAGCAATTTGCGCTCTGTGAAATTAAACTCCCCCAAAGGACTTTGATGAACCACGTACTGATATGCCAGCTGATCTTCATTATACTTTAATTCTAATAAATATAATTGTCCGTTTTTTATAAAACCGTCAACCATATATTGACCTGCATATTTGTTGTTGTAGTCTTCCACCAAATTCAAATCGGCGTCATACATTTCAACAAAATGCCCTTTAGGCCTTAGTGGCATACCTCCGTAATACGTACGTACTATTACGGTGTGATTATCATCAGAACCGCTAATACTCAGTACTGTAGAATATTTATACCTATCAGAGTTTTTATCTCCCAGCTTATAATTTACAGGAATATCTTGGGCTTTCGCAAACGTAAAAAAAATGAGAAATAGCCCTAAAATTAGGCTTTTACAGGTGCTGAACTGAGCAAAATTCAAAATTAGAAATTTAGAATTCGCTATTTGAGATTTGGCTTTCATAAGTAGGTGTATTGGGGTATGCTATTCGCCGGGAAAGTTTGCTTTCCGTTTTTCTAAAAAGGCGGTTGTTCCTTCTTCGAAATCGGCTGTGCCAAAACATTTGCCAAAGGCTTTAATTTCAGCTGCATAACCGTTACTATCATGTTTAAAACCTTCATTTACCGCTTTTATTGCATGACCAATGGCTACCGATGAATTATTCGATATTTTGACTGCTAATTTTTCACAAAGACCTAGTAATTCTTCTTGAGGCACCACGTGATTTACTAGGCCATAATTTAAGGCTTGGTCCGCATTAATCATTCCCGCGGTCATAATCATTTCCATAGCTCTGCCTTTACCAACTAATTGCGGTAAACGTTGTGTACCTCCGTAACCAGGTATCACGCCTAAAGACACTTCAGGAAGCCCCATACGCGCATTATCACTCGCCACTCTAAAGTGGCAAGACATGGCCAATTCTAGACCTCCTCCAAGTGCAAAGCCATTGACCGCAGCAATAACTGGTGTCTTTAAATTCTCTATCAAGTCGAACAATAGCTTTTGCCCTTTTGCAGCTAATTTGCCGCCTTCCTTGACTGAAAAGTTTGCAAATTCAGAAATGTCGGCGCCTGCCACAAAAGCTTTTTTACCACTTCCGGTTAGTATGATGACCTTGATTTCTTTGTCAGCTTCTAAGGCAATGAAAGCTGCACTCAACTCCTTGATGGTTGCTTTATTTAGGGCGTTTAGTTTGTTAGGTCGATTGATAGTTATGGTTGCCAACGTACTTTCTTGTTTGACTAGAATGTTGTTATAGCTCATGTTTTTATATTCTAAATAGACCACATTCCTTCACTCACAGGAACTACTTGGCCACCTACTTTTAATAGGTATTGATTATTTTTTAGTTCTCCATCCAAATATAAAATAGATTTTCGTTCCATTTCATATCCTTGCTCTACGATGACCGATTGTTTCGGATTTTCGTATTTTAACAAATAGGCTAAAAAGCAGCCATTAGCGCTTCCAGTGGCGGCGTCTTCCCAAATAGTATCACCTTCTAAAACAAACATTCTTGCATGGTAATCGTTTTCTTTTTCCGTAGTTTCTTTCGTAACAAAAAACAGAGAAGTTGTCAATCCCCTTGA
>RCNE010001019.1_pt1 | contig 15244 bp, 10 predicted proteins | sample 2041361 | NCBI WGS metagenome assembly RCNE01 (sample SAMN09708229, study PRJNA481090) | Marine sediment metagenome, whole genome shotgun sequencing project.
CAGGTGTACGGAGCGTTAATTCAATCGTATCAACACCTCCAGCAAGTAAAGCATTCGCTAGGGGTATTGCATGTTTTACGTTGTCGATAATCAATACCGCAATGATTCCGGCATTCTCTATTTTTTGAATTAAATCAGGCTTCATGGCCTGTTGAGAAATTGGTTGCATGTTTTTTGGTCTTAATCTTAACTGTATCTTGTTTTAAAGTATTCGAAGATAATATCAGCGTTAACAATTTAGTGAAACCAATTAATATAAATACATCTGAAATGATTTTTAAAAATGAAATCACCTAAGAATTTTACTTTTCCAAGAAATTAGTGTTCCGGGCTAAAGCTAATTTACACTTTGGCATCAAAAAAACGTAAGGTTTCTGCTACATGTTCTTGCCAATAGGACCAATCATGGCCTCCAGAAAATTCTTGATAGCTATGCTTTATTTTTACCTTCTGTAACTGTCTGTGTAAGGTCCGGTTGGCAGCAAGCAGGGCATCTTCTGTACCACAATCAAATCGAATTCGAGGTAAATTTTCCCTTTCGTTTTTTATTATTCCGATAATGGAATGTTCTTCTTTTAGAATTTCTCTGTAGTTTTTCATAGATTCTTCAACGAACATAGGCATTTGTTCAATGTCAGTAATTGCGGAATGAGCTGAAATTGCTTTGAATTTTTCGGAATACTTGATACCTAAGCGAAGTGCTCCAAAACCTCCCATAGATAATCCAGAAATAAACAAATCTGAGAATGTACTTACTTGTGAAATATTTTGTGTTACCGCTAATGGAACATCGTCAACAATCCATTTTTCAAAATCTTTTTGACTGTGGGGAAGGTATCCTGAGCCATCACCCCAGAGTCCGTCTGAAGGCATTGCAATTACCATAGGTTTGATAATTCCTTTTTGCATCATCTCCCACGCTGTATGGTGCACCCCTCCTTTTTGTGTCCATACCCATGCGCTTCCGTATACGCCGTGAAGTAGCAGAACCAAGGGCAGGTTTTTAGCATTTTCTACTGGAGGAACAAATACGCATATATTTCCTCTGCCTTTTAGGTTTTTACTTTTTACGGTAATGAACCTAAGGTTATCACTTTCAAATTTTGGGTCGGATATTTCCGTTGTTCTAAACATTTCTTCCATTATTCAAATACAATGACGCCTTTGGCATTTTTTCCTGATAACATATCATCAAAAGCCTGTTCTAGTTGATCTAGAGAATAAGTTCTCGTTATCATTTCTTCCAGTTTTAATTCTCCCGATTCATAATATGCAACAATTTCAGGAAAATCTTTTTCAGGATTGCAGCCTCCATACAAAGGGTTGATATAAATTTTGTCCCATTCGAAGAGGTTCATATCAACGGTGATTTCTTGCTCAATACCACTAACTTGAACAGCGGTTCCGGCATTGCGGATCATAGCCAAAGGTGCAGCTCCGAGCTCAGGAACAGCGGTACACTCAAAAGCATAGTCTGCCCCTCGATTCTCAGTTAACCTTTTAACTTCTACTGCAGCCTTTAATAAACCTGTATCGTTTCTATCTGCCTTGATTAAATGTGTAGCTCCAAATTCTTTGGCCATTGAAAGTCGACTTTCATTAATATCAACGGCAATAATTTTGGCTGCTTTACTGACTTTTGCTCCTTGAATCACACTTAGTCCCACACCTCCCGTACCAAGCACTACTACAGAGCTTCCTTCGGAAACTTTAGCGGAATTGACTACAGAGCCATATCCAGTCATTACACCGCAACTTATGATACTTGCTGCAGCAAAAGACATTTCTGAATTTGGATTTTTTACAACGGCTGAAGCTTTAACCAAAGTATATTCTGAAAGGGTTCCGATGTTAAAGGAACGCTCGATAGGCTTCCCCTTATAAATTGTACCTTCCAAATGTGCATGCCCCTCGTTATATCCATTACCTCCGGCAACTACGGGAGAGTTCTTCTCGCAAATATGTTCATTCCCTCGAACACATTGAAAACAGTTTCTACAGGGAGTCGCCCAATTTAAAATAACCGAATCTCCAACAGCTACATTCTTCACATCTGCACCAAGAGCTTGGACAATTCCTGAACCCTCATGCCCCATGACAATAGGTTTACCCCAACTCAAGGAATCATGGTCAGTATGGCAAAGTCCGGCAGCCTTTATTTTAACCAAAATTTCATCAGCTTTAGGGTCTTCGACAAGAATTTTATCTATTTTAAAATCACCGTTTCCATCAGCAATCGCGGCTAGGCCTTCTCTATGCATAATTCAGTAGTTTGTTAGTGACCAATTTTTTAAATATAAGATGCTTTTCAATCATTACAATGTTCGTCAACCACTTTTTGAATATTTGGATAGTTGGCATCGGTTTCGTTTAAATCTTCTTGTAACTCTACCAATGGCATGCTGAATGTTCAGTTTGATTTCTTCTTGATTCAGATTCCTCATAATTACTGTTCGAAATTCAACATATTCGTGGTTTGTTATTGTTTCTTTTAGGAACTCACTGTTGTTGTCTAATAGTTGCTGCAGGTTTTGTAGATAATTTTGTGATAATCCTAGAAAAGAAATCAAGCCAAACAGAAGTATGATTTTTATTAGCATAATTTATTTTACTTTTCCTCCCATTCTAGTTTATCAATACTAACACCACGGTAAGGCCATTCTACACTAGAGATATACCATTGCCCATCTTCACCTTGAAATATTTCGGGTGCATGAGAATTTAAGACGGTAATTTCCTTTTCTTGATCAGTTCCAAAATCTGAAAGGTCTTCCGAATTATACACATAGGCTTTACTGGTATAAGCCCCTTGAATCTCTTTTTCATCCCAGTCATCTTCCCATGCGCAAACAAATAGGTAAAAAGTATTGTTGTGAAAAAGCAATGAAGGTGATTCAGGGTCAAATTTATTGGTCTTAAGTATTGTTTTAGGTTCACTCCAGTTTATTAAATCTTTAGAACTGACCATCCGTACACTTTTAATAGAACAATACGTTAAATAATAGGTGCCGTCATGGAGCAATAAATTGGGGTCGCGAGCACCATCCTTATCTGAAAAAAGTTCACCTTTTGGTATCCAATCAAATAAATTAGATGAAACCGCTAAACGCATAGGACTATGACCATAAACCATTTGGTAAAGTCCATCTTTTTTTACTATAAACGGCGCATGATTCGCTGGTATCTCACCTGGGCGATCTTGTGGTGTTAGAATTTTAGATAAATCATTATAATGATTCTCTTTTATGGTTTCTTTAAAGGTTGTTGCGCGTGATATAGCATGAAATGATGCATACTCACCTTGGTGAATACCTTGCTTTAATGGCTTTGTTTCTACAAGTGGATGTGTAATACCAAAAATGTGCCACTTACCATCATCACCTTTTACAAACGTATGATCATTTGGCACCCATTCTTCGTACCATTTACCCTCTTTTAATTCAGGAGTGTCTGGACCAAAAAAATAGTCGCCATCAGCTTTATAGATTCTAACATATTCATTCGCTTGCTTCGGAATTAAAACTTGCTCTTGTGCTGATAGCTTATTTTGAAATAATAAAATTGATAATGCAAAAAAAAGAATCTGTGTTGCTTTCATAATAGTAACGATAATGTTCAGGTGAATTCTTTTAGTCAACTTTGTTGAATTATCATTTACTCAAGTCGTTCAAATCCAGGTTTAGTAATTTTTTAGAAATTTTATTTAGCGCTTCTTTATCACCTTCAAAATGAAACGTTTTATGAATGTGACTAATGGTTTCATTCAGATTTAGTTCTTGGGCGCTTGAAGATGATTCTAATTCGTAAAAAGGACCCAATTGTTCTCCATTATCCATAGGTCCATCGTTATAAGAATTGATTACATCGCCAGCGTACGGGTTGTCTTGTTTTTTCCATTCTGAATTGACATAGGTAGTGTCGTCGTTAAATGAATAACCCACAATCGTTAACACTTGGTTTTCGGAATCATAACTACCAATGTATGGCATTATATTTTGCGGAGGTAGTCCCATTTTAAACCGTCGTGTTCCATTTCCCTTGAATACTACATGTTTATCTGATATGGAAAGCCTGTCAGCTGGTATGGGCCCAAAATAAGATGTATTCAAGGCTAGAGAATCTTTATAAGGAAGAATTACGGTTGTTTTCTCCGATGGTGTGAACATCCCCAAAATCCAAATGGATAACAGACCGGTCTTTTTCGACCATTGCTCGGATCCAATGTTTACGATTTCATTGTTCGATTGATAGCCAACAGATTCAATATTGGAAAGATCCACATTCAACTCTTTGGCTATTTGGGCTTGGTCAAAAATGGTCACTGTCCGGTTAACTTCTATATCAAACTTGAATCCTTGATAATTGACCAATTGCATCTTTTTATGAAAAGTAACATCACTTTCACTTTGGCTTACCACATTAAAAGGTTCTGTATCTAGTTCTTTGGGAGTGTACCAATTATCAAAAATAAAATCGGTTCCTTTTTCAAAGAAAATCGAATATTGCCCCCCCTCAGGTCCCATCCAAAAACGATCTTCGCCACCAAACGGGTTAATATGTTCTTCAAACTTTTCTGATGCTATTAAATCGTAATGCATCCAACCATAACTACTTCCATCTAATCCGTTTGAAGTACTGGTCATTACTCTTCCTTGCAATTCAGGCAATAGGACTACTTGACTCTTCCCCATATTTGTTTCCAAAGTGATTACCTCCTGATGTTGTTGTAGAAAACCTAAGTCATATCCGAAGCTTCCCTTGGGGTAATTCGTTGCGCAAGCCGTCAACAGTAAACTGGTGCAACAACAGCTTATAATTTTAAGATGGTTAATCATAGTTTATCCAGTTTTATGGTTCTTTAGTTTTTCTTTTAGCATTTTATGCGAAAAAACAGCCTGTTCTTCATGATTCGATACCGATTCGGAATTCTCCTCCGATTTAGTTTCCGAACACGAAAAGAGTATTCCGAGGCTAAATAGAAACATTACTAACCTAATTGTTTTCAATTGGTTTGTATTTAAGGTCACTAATTTTCCAGAAAATTTGCTACCAAATACCCGTAGGTTTCTATTTCTGAATTGGCAAATTTCTCGAGATTGCTTTGAACCTCATCATCAACTTTCTCTAATAAACTCAATGAATTTAGGAACGTTTTCAATTGGTTCTTACTCATCCTACCAAGATGGGCAGAAAGTGAATCAAAAGCAAAAGAAGGTGCGGTATCTAAATGTTTAAGCAACAAACTACGACTGCCAAGGTCAATAGCTTCGAATGCTTCCCAAAAGGGTTTTTGTAAATCTGGAGAATTCTTAAACTTATTTGAAAGTTCTTTTGCAATGATACTACGTACCAAGGGCGTACTAGTTTTGAAAACCTCAGCTACTTGTAAATAATGTTCGGCGTATGCGGCATCATCTAATGACTCAAGAGCAAAAAGGTGATAATCAGCATTATTGCTGTAGAGCATATCGGTAACCATTTCAGGGTTCAAAACCGACAGCGAATGATTTTTTAAGGTATCACGTATTTCGCCGTGCACCAAATACCAAGCGACATAACATGAATATAAAGCTCCACCAACTACAGATTCTTTTACCCTTGCAACCGTTGCTCCAGAAATAGCATCTACTCCATTAACCGTTCGCATGGTCGGTTTTTCAACGAGTTGATTGATACTTCTTCTTCCTAAAATGCTTTTATCATCGATGAGTAATTCATGTAATTTTTGATAGTCTTCGACCTTGAATTCATCGTGATCGTGTTTGGTTAAAGGCAAATCTGAGTAGCGGTCAAAACCTGCGTATTCTCCTAACAAGGTCCAGTACAATTTGATGTTCATCAACTTACACTCTCCGTCTGCACAAACGGGTGTGGAGATTTCAGATGCGTATAAAACCGGTTGTTGTTCTTCGTTAAGTAGAACTACCACATCTTGTTTACCCAAAGAATCTACTTCAATAAAAAAATCTGTTTTCTTTGGAATAAGTTTTGTTCCTTCTTTCCATTGCAACACGAAGAATTCTGGGGGGGGGTCTAGTGTTTCATTTAGGTAAGATGTTGATTCATAATTCTCAATAAAAGTATCGCTCTTTTCGAAAAAGAGAAATAATAAGATGATTATCGGAAAGGCAATTCTCATTTTTTTGTCTCTGGAATTTTTTCAAACTTCTGTTCTTCAATCAAGGCTAAATATTCGTCTAAATAACCCGTATAAATTTCTCTCGGATTCACATCATATTTTTCACAAAGCGCAGCTGCGAAACCAACCGATGCACCCATTTGACCAGTTGTAAGCATAACCCTAGGGCCACCAAGCCCTGCATGAGAACAGCTGAAATTTCTTCCTGCCATAAATAGATTGGAAATATTCTTTGAGTATAGACTACGATACGGAATATAATACTGGGGTGTTTTATAGAATAATGCCTCAGAAATAAAATCAGGATTATTTTCATCTTCAAGAATGGTCTGATAGTGCACATCTATCTCTCTTGTTTCTATCACCACTCCATCAGGAAATTTGCGCCCTTCCTTGGCATCATTGAAAGTGAAAATATGGTCGCCAATCAATCTGCGTGATTCTCTTTTACCTACTAAGGAAGAAACCCATTCCAGTTTACGATTCAAATTTTCAGGGTCTTTTTTGGCATTGGCAAATGAACCATAAATAGCACGTAGCATATGGTCACGAATCTCTTCGGCATCGTCGATTTGATTGTAATCAGGACTACTGAATTCCCATTGCCATTCTCCTGCTACTTTAGCATATTCTCGTGCTACTGGCATTGCCCAAGGCACTTCAGGAAAAGTATGTGCTGTTTCGATTTCTTTAGAACCCCATAAGACTGATGAACCCATTACGGCATTATCAGCTTCTTTTGGACTCCATAGTTCGCCATGTTCTTCCCAATCTTCACCGTATGTATCTACACTTTCGCGACCATAAGAGAATTCGGCGCCTGCCCAGTAGCCAATCCAACCATCTCCTGTAGAATCTACAAAACGAGGAGCTTCAAAGCGAATGCGTTCTCCTGTTGAAGTTTGCCGCGCATCCACATATTGAATTTCATTATTTTCGGCTTTGGCATCATACGCCCTGTGGTTTAAAAACAAATCAATATTCGCATAGCTCTTTACATTTTCATCGCGTTTTTTCTGGTCCAATTTGGCATCTGCACTTCCATTGGGGTAATGTTCTGTGTCTATCTTTTTTAGAATTCTTTCAAAATTGCCGTAGATACCCAAAGTATGCACTCGAATTTCCTCGCTGGCATTTCCACCTAAAACGGGTCTGTCGTGAATCAATGCTACCTTAAGTCCTTGTTCAGCTGCTGCAATAGAAGCAGCACAACCTGCTAATCCGCCACCTACAACTACTAAATCATATGATTTTGTTTGAGGAGGAGCATTGGGTTCGGACTTCACTTTTTTCCGCCATTCAGCTAATTTTTTAGCAGATGATGGAGGTTCTTTATCAGAGGCTGAAAAATAGATTGCATCGCATCTTCCATCGAAGCCTGTTAGGTCTACCAGTTCTACATCTGCTTCTTTGTTGGAAACTGAAATTTTATCGACATATTCCCAACCCCAGCCAGAACGTAGTCCTAGTGTTTTATCAATCAACTTTCCATCGACTTTTAATTGAAACTTTCCAGGAGCTTCCCACTTTCCGGGTACCCAATTCTTAGTTCGTACCCACACATGATATTCTCCATTGGAATTAAACTTTACATTGGTGCTTGCATTCTTGACAGGAGTACCAATGCCATGTGCTAATAAATATGGAGAACCCATTTGCTGCTCAAACTGAGGGTCTACAACCCAACCACCAGGATTATCAAAGCTTTCGGCTTCGACCAAAACATCTTGAGAAAAAATGCCTTGTGCAACCAAGAGAAAGATGAGCGCTAAAATTTTATTTGAACTTTTCATTTGCTTTTTAATCATTCCAATGCTCTTCAATCACCTTTTGAATATGCGGATAATTTACATCCGTTTCATTTAAATCTCCCCGCATTTTAACCAATTGCTCTTTCAAATCTGCAATAGTTTCTTGATTTGTAGGGTCTTTATATGCATTGTTCATTTCCTTGGGGTCTTTTGTTAAATCATAAAACTCCCATGCAGGAGGAGTATGGTTTGTAAAATCATTGCCCCAACTTTTTTTATTCCATTCAAAATTCGGGTCATCAGTATCTACCCAATACTTTCCATAGTAAAATATCAATTTATGATTCTTTGTCCGGATTCCGAAATGAGCCGGATTTTGATGTCGGTGAGCCAAATGCATCCAGTAGCGATAATAGGTTGCTTTTTGCCAATCATCAGGTTCAGTCCCCGTTTCTAAAATTGTTTTGAAACTTTTCCCCTGCATATAATCAGGAGTTGTACCGCCTGCCAACTCAATCATCGTAGGTGCAAAATCGGTGTTATTGATAATGGCATCTGTACGACTTCCCCCTTTGATTTTATTAGGATAGCGAACAAAGAAGGGCATTCGCATGGACTCATCATACATCCATCGTTTGTCAATGTAATCATGCTCGCCTAGCATAAAACCTTGGTCGCCGGTATACACGATGATGGTATTTTCGAGTAATCCTTCCTCCTTCAAATAATCTAATAGGCGTTTGATATTATCGTCAACACCTTTGACACAGCGTAAGTATTTTTTTAAATAATCTTGATATACTTTGCTGGTGTATTGTTTTTCGGCGGCATCCATTTTCCATTTAAGCAATTCTTCTTGGCCAATATCTTTTGCATTACGATACTGCTTGTATATGGTACTGTCATTCCAATAAATATTCATCGCCTGATTGCGAATCACATTTCGATGGGAAACCGATGAACCCATTACCCGAGTTAAAGAATCATTTTTTCCTCGAATTGCTTCTGAACCATGGTTCCCGATTTCATACAAACTTTCTGGTTCGGGAATAAAAGTATCCGCCAAATAATCTTCATAACGCGGTGCATATTCAAAATCATCATGTGGCGCCTTGAAATGATGCATCAAGAAAAACGGTTGGTCAGGGTCTCTCTTATTTCTTAGATAGTCTAAGGTGGCATCCATAATCATATCAGAGGAATGTCCTTTAGTTTGGACTACATTTTCAGGCCAAAGTTTTTCTCCTTGAACTCTGAACTCAGGATCGAAATATTTTCCCTGTCCCGGCAATACTTGATAATAATCAAAAGCAGCAGGTTCATGGTGCAAGTGCCATTTACCTACAATAGCGGTTTGGTAACCCAGTTTTTTCATTTCCTTTGGAAGGAATTGCTTTTCAGGTGCAATCGACCCTTCTAGATCAATCACTCCATTGGTTTGCGCCCTTTGTCCAGTAATAATCGCTGCCCTACTAGGAACGCAGATAGCATTGTTTACGAAGGCATTATCGAAAATCATTCCCTCTTTGGCCAATGCATCAAGATTGGGTGTTGGATTTAGCCCTGCCAATCGGCTTCCATAAATTCCAAAACCTTGTGTCGTATGATCATCTGACATGATGTAGATGATGTTTGGTTTTTGGTTTGTGTTTTGTTTTTCATTTTCCTTACAAGAAATAAACAGTAAAAAACAACTGGCCATAGTAAGCGCTGAACGTAGCAAATGCTTCTGATTTTTCATATTCAAAGTATTCTTGAGCTTTCCTAAACTAAAAAACAAGCCTGAAGAAGCACTTAAATATAAGAAATGTATCGATGCACATCTACCCTTTGACCTAGACAAGATATGGACAAGGAGTTTTAAACTTGATTTACTTGGGATAAATTGTTGATGAAAGGGATAAACTTGCGTGAACATCCCCCTAGCCCAATTCAAAGGGGGGGGGGAAGTGAGAATTCTAATGTTATGACAATAGGTCTTTCACCACATGCCCATGCACATCGGTCAATCGATAGCGTCTTCCTTGATGTTTGAAGGTCAAGCGTTCGTGGTCAATACCGAAAAGATGCATTAAGGTAGCATGAAAATCGTGCACGTGAACAGGGTCTTTTACAACGTTATAGCTAAAGTCATCCGTTTCTCCGTGGGTGTACCCTTGTTTTACTCCCGCACCTGCCATCCACATGGTAAAAGCTTTCGGGTGATGGTCACGCCCGTAGTTTTCAGGAGTTAATTGCCCTTGAGAATATACTGTACGCCCAAATTCTCCGCCCCAGACAACCAAAGTATCCTCGAGCATTCCTCGTTGCTTTAGGTCTTTTATTAACGCTGCATTCGCTTGGTCTGTCCGCAGACATTGCGCCTTGACTCCTGCAGGACAAAAACTATGCTGGTCCCAACCTTGATGATACAATTGAACGAATTTCACCCCCTGTTCTAATAGTTTTCTAGCCATTAAACAGTTGGCGGCATAGGTGCCGGGGTCTCTGCTGTTTTCGCCATACATGTCAAAAATATAATCAGGTTCGTCAGACATATCTGTAACTTCAGGTACGGAAGTTTGCATACGGAATGCCATTTCGTATTGCGCCATTCGCGCATTAATTTCTGGGTCACCATAAGCGTCATGTTGCACTTCATTGAGTTTTCCAAGATAATCTAACATTTGCCTTCTATCATGCCCATCATAATTTTCTGGGTCACTCAAATATAATACCGGGTCTTTTCCAGAACGGAATTGAACCCCTTGATGTTCTGTGGGTAAAAAACCATTGCCCCATAAACGAGAATATAAGGGTTGACCTCCCATATTTTTCGTTATCAAAGTGATAAAGGTGGGAAGATTTTCATTATCAGAGCCCAATCCATAGCTTAACCAAGAACCAATAGAGGGCCGTCCGGCAAGCTGATTTCCGGTTTGCATAAAAGTTATGGCCGGATCATGGTTAATTTGGTCAGTTTGCATCGACTTGATAAAACATAATTCATCGACCACTTCTGCCGTGTAAGGCAATAATTCGCTGGCCCAAGCTCCTGATTTTCCGTGCTGTTTGAAATCGAATATCGATGGTGCCATTGGAAAACTCGTCTGCTCAGCACTCATACCAGTAAGTCGTTGCCCTTGGCGTACGGAGCCAGGTAATTCTTGCCCAAACATATTTTTCAGCTTCGGCTTATAATCCCACATTTCGAGCTGTGAAGGTCCACCACTTTGAAATAGATACACAATTCGTTTCGCCTTCGGTAAATGATGCGGTAGCCCCAATCGATTTTTGTTATAAGACTTCAACAACGCATCCGCATTGGAAGCATCTAGCCCACCATTCTTAACTGACGCAAAAGCCTTGTCGGCATTCAATAATGAACCTAATGCAATAGCGCCAAGTCCCATGGAAGTTTTTGACAAGAAATTACGACGGTCCATTTGACGTTCTATTTCCTGTAGGTCTTTATTGTTCGACCTTAATATATCATCGTGATTTTTACACATATATTTTGTTTAAAAGTCCCCTCCCTAGCCCTCCCCGAGGGGAGGGAATTTGTTTGGAGTTATATATTCAATTTGCCTTCCTCTATTTGTCCCCCTCCTTCGAAGGGGTTAGGGGAGGTCTTATCTTTTTGTAATCGCAGCATCTGAATTGATAATCGTACTTGCGACCACAGCATTTGCAGCCACTAGAGCTTCATCATTGTCATTTGAAATACGGAATTCGCCAGAGTTTAACCAACCTTCCGTCTTGGATTTTTTGGACTTGAATTTTTCATATTCTTCTAGTTGTAATTCAGCTAAAAGGTTTAATTCTTTGTCTTGAATGCTTCTTCCGGTCAATTTTTTGAAGGTATCCGCAATACCTGTCTTTGGGTCGGAATATTGTAACATAGCGTATCCCAATACTCGTGAAGCCTCTACATAAGTGGGGTCGTTCATTAATACTAAAGCCTGAAGAGGGGTGTTGGTTTCTTGACGCCGCACAGCACAGAAAGACCTTTCGGGAGCATCGAAAGTGGCAATGGTGGGGTGGGGCACAGAACGTTTCCAAATAGTGTACATACTCTTGCGATATAGTTTATCTCCTATGTCTTCTTCGTAGGTAGCACCGTTAATTTTCCAGAGTCCGGCTGGTTGGTAAGGTTTTACACTTTTTCCACCGACTTTACGATTTAATAGTCCGGATGCGACCAAGGCATTATTTCGTAGCATTTCTCCTGTCAATCTACCAGATGGACCTCGTGCCAGAAGTCGGTTTGCTTTATCTCGATTCATTAATTCTTCCGTTGCTAATGATGATTGTTGATAGGTGTTCGACATCACCATAAGTTTGTGCAAGGCCTTAACATCCCAACCAGTTTCCATGAATTGAATCGCCAACCAATCTAACAAAGCGGGATGGCTTGGTAATTCTCCCTGATTTCCGAAATCTTCAACTGTGCGAACGATACCTGTTCCGAATAAATTTTTCCAATAGCGATTTACGGCTACGCGAGCGGTTAACGGATTGTCTTCACTTGTGACCCATTTGGCCAAGCCCAACCGATTTTTCTCTAAACTATCAGGAAAGGCAAATATTTTATCTGGAGTATTTGGATATACCTGCTCTCCGAATTGACTATACAGCCCACGTTCGAGCACAAACGTTTCTCGGGGCTCCTGCATTTCTAACATTACGGGAATGTCTTTGACGCGGTCAATACTATCTACATATGGTTTACGTGCTTTTTGTAATGCTTGTAAAGAATTTTGGTAAGTTTTTGATTGCGTTGATAAATAATATTCGGTTAGTGTCGCTTTTTCTTTTGGGTTGAGTTGATTCTTATTTTTGGCGACGACTGATTTTATTAGGTCTAGATTTCCAATTTGACTCACTTCAATGGCGGTTAACTCTTTATTAAACACCAAAATATCGTCAACGGTTGCACCGCCTATTCCCTTTCCTCTCCATCTGGCGCCAATTTGCAATCCCGGGTCGTTCGGAACACCTTTCATCCCGTGCGCCTTAGCATTAAATACAATGTCTTTGTAAAGATTATCAATTTGGGTCTTAGTAGCTAATTGTTTTCCATCTTGATAAATTTGTAGACCAGCTGCGGTACTTGAGCCATCATAGGTCATCGTGAGCTGTACCCATTTTTCTTTGGGGACATCTTTTAACGAGTATTTAACGATGGCATTACCAGGGTGTTGATGTGCAAGTAAGGCTTCTAGTTTATTCTCTTTTATCGCCAAGTGATATCCTCTGAAATTATAAAGTTTTGCGCCAACTCCTTTGTGAAAAATTACACCGTTCTCTAACTCATTGGGAATAAAAACTCGAATACCGATACTAAAGGGCTGATGTCGTTGAAAAACCCCTACTTTACCTAGGTTCAACCAAGCATCACCATCCATTTTTAATCCTTTATCTGTATACCCTTTTGTGAAATTCGGAATTTGATTGATTGCGCCTTGTCGCTCCATTTTACCGTTTTGAAAGGGACTTAGTCTATTGGTTAGTTTACCATCTTTAAAATCGTAATGTGCCGTGAGATTATTCGGAAGCTCTATCTGAGCTAGGTTTTTGTAATTTTCTTCGGATATCCATTGTTGTGCTTTCTCATTTTCCCTTTCGGCAATATGAAGTGTAATCTCTTTCTTTTTATCGATAAGGTTTTCAACATAGTCTAAAAACTGCCTTTGTTCTTTTTTGGGAAGCAAGAGAGTTGGTGCGGGCATCGACCAATCAAAAGAGATTTGCCCCGATTCATGCACGTTATTAAAGAAACTATACATTTCATAATAGTTCTTTTGTGAAATAGGGTCGTATTTGTGGTCATGACATTTTGCACAAGCCATCGTCAAACCTAAAAACCCTTCACTTACTACATTGGTTCTGTCAGACACATATTCTGAACGAAATTCTTCATCGATGATTCCTCCTTCGGCATTTTGTGGGTGAAGTCTGTTGAATGTAGTTGCTAGAATTTGTTCATCTGTGGCATTTTTCATCAGATCGCCTGCCATTTGCCAACGAATGAATTCGTCATAAGGCATATTCTTATCAAATGCCTTTATCACCCAATCACGGTAGGGAGAAACATCTCGGTAACGGTCAACGGTGTAGCCATGAGTATCTGCGTAGCGCGATAAATCCATCCAATCTAGAGTCATTTGTTCTGCGAAATGAGAAGAAGCTAACAAACGATCTACTTGCTTTTCATAAGCACCAGGTGAATTATCTTTTACAAAAGCATCCGTTTCTTCAAGAGTAGGAGGTAATCCAGTTAAGTCAAAAGACAGTCTTCTTAGAAGGGTTTCTTTATCCGCTGGTTTTGATGGCTGTAATCCTTCAACCTCTAGCTTGGCTAATACAAAATTATCGACAGGGTTGGCTATTTTATCCGCAAATTCAACTGTAGGCGGTTCTTGTTTTACAGGAGGGAGAAATGCCCAATGATCTTTGTACTCTGCACCTTCATCAATCCATCGTACCAGCATTGCCTTTTCATAATCGGTCAAAAACAAATGTGATTTAGGTTCAGGCATCACTAATTCTGTGTCTTCGGTAAGAATTCGTTCAACCAAAAGACTTCGTCTGGGGCTTCCTGATACAATGGCATATTCCCCAGGATTATTTTCTGATTCCTGATAAGCCAAATCTGGTAGATGTAATTGGAGCCCAGCAGAAATTTTATTCTTATCGGGTCCATGACACAAATAGCATTTGTCTGAGAGTATGGGTTTGACATGTTGATTGAAATCGATTACTTCAGGAAGTTTGTCATATGCCAATTGCACCGATTCTGGCATGTCGGGTCCGCCACATGACATCATAGAAAGAATCGTTGCCAAGTAAAATGTGATATGTTTCCTATGTAGCATTTAGTCTTTAAACTTTTTACTGATTCGAATACTCAATTAAACATCTTAAATATAAGCATTGTTGCGCGTTACTCCACCGAAAGAATCTAGACAAAATATGAACAATAGGAAGTAGAATCCACACTTCACTTATTTCCAATAAGAATCCTTCCTGAAATAGAAAAGGTTTTTGAACTCGAAGTGGTTCCGAGAATTAGGAAGAGCCCACACTCCATTTTTTCTTAATAAAAAACCCTTACTGAAATAGAAAGGGTTCTTGTACTCGAGGCGGAAGTTGAACCTACACATCAAAGAAACTGGATTTTGAATCTAGTTTCCAAGAGTCAAGCTATATAATTAATAATTTTTCACATCTTTCTAAACAATCATAGAAAACTATCCATTGTTTGACCAAAAATAAAAAAGCCGACTCCTAAAAGTCGGCTTTCCCTTTGTACAGGCGGAGAGACTCGAACTCTCACACCTTGCGGCACTAGATCCTAAGTCTAGCGTGTCTA
>RCNE010001021.1_pt1 | contig 15235 bp, 10 predicted proteins | sample 2041361 | NCBI WGS metagenome assembly RCNE01 (sample SAMN09708229, study PRJNA481090) | Marine sediment metagenome, whole genome shotgun sequencing project.
AAGGGGACAATTAAAAAGAAACCAATTAAACATAAGCAATAGTCTTTTAAGTAATACTTAAAAGCAAATTACCCCTCGACGCTGGGGATTTTAGTATCTTGTTTAAGTGTATTCTAATGAAAAAGCATATAAATTCGATGTATTAAATCCTATTAAATAAATAGCAAAAGGGAATATAAAAGAGAATGTAATGAATAAACAAAGAGGATGTCGAATTGCGACGACAATTATCCAAACGCAAGGTTTGTAAAACGCCCAGTAGAGACACAAAAGCATAGCGAAGCAGTATTTTTCATAGAAGGATGACTCAAAGGATAAGGTGAAGCCGCATCAATGAGTCAAAAATTTAAAGGGATTTAATAATCAAAACAGGCAAAAAGGTGGGGGGTGTCTTTTTTACCATAATTGGGTGAACATTAGGGTAAAACTTACTCATATTTACATATTGGCTTATTGAAAATCTTGTTTATACTCATTATGCTGGATTACTAAGATTTTTGATGGATGTTGTTGTTCATCCAAAGCAATCAAAGCCAATTAAACCAATAGACGAGCTCTTCAATGGACTGTAAAAACGAAAGTAAGACTGATAATAAATCTAACAAAAAGTTATCATTTGGGTTGGTTTCGATCATCTGTAGTTTTGGATTAATTGCAACTCCTGCAGTTGCCGAAAACTTGCTGCAGGTCTATCAACACGCTAAAACCAACGATGTTCAATTAAAAATTAGCGAAGCAGGTTTTCTCGCAGCATTAGAGGCAAAGCCTCAGGTTATTTCAGGTTTGAAGCCACAAGTAGCAGTGAGTGCTCGTTCAAATTATGGCTTAAGCTATACAGGAAGAGCTCTAAGTCGAGATGATGGTTCTGCTTTTTTCAACTTGGGATATGATCTCACGTTAAGTAAATCATTAATCAACAAAAAGCTCGATGCACAGATTGAACAAGTCGATGCTTCTATTTTGCAATCCAAAGCTAATTTAGAATCTGACCGGCAAGATTTAATTATTCGAGTTGCCGAAGCTTATTTTGAATACTTAAATGCCAAGGAAACCTTAGCGTTTAGAAAATCAGAAACAAAAGCTATCGGCAAACAACTGAATCAAGCAAAGGCTTTTTTTGAAGCAGGACGTTCAGCTATTACTGATGTGAAAGAGGCGCAGGCAAGGTATGACTTAGCTAATGCTCAAATTTCCGTCGCCAATCAACAGATTGACGTAGCCAATGAAACGCTTCGAGCGATAACGACGCGTTATTATAAAAGTTTACAGGGCGCTTCAAACAATATCCCGCTATTGATTCCTGCACCAAACAATATCAAGTCGTGGGCCAAGGTTGCCTTAGCGAACAGCAAGCAAGTATTGGCGGCTAAATACGGCGTTAATATTGCACAAAGTAATGTTGATATCCAACGTGCAGCAAGAAAGCCTGTTGTTAATATAGTGGCGGGGCATGGTACTTCATCTACCTTCGGTGATGATACGGTTGATAGAGACACTATCGATGGTTCCATTGGTGTGCAACTGAGTATGCCTATTTTTGATGGCGGCAATATTTCCTCACGCGTGCGCCAATCAAGACTGCAACTACAACAAGCAAGACAACAATTAGAATTACAAAAGCGCCTAGCCGAACAGCAATCACGAGCAGCTTACCTCACAATAGTTTCAGGACTCGCTCAGGTGAAAGCTTTGAGACAGGCGCTTAATTCAACACAAGCCGCATCAAATGCAACACAAGCAGGATTCGAAGCAGGCACACGCACTGCAACCGATGTGTTGGTATCACTACGAGAAACTTTTTCAGCAAGACGTGATTATTCGACGGCACGCTATGCCTTCTTACTAAATACATTGAGGTTAAAGCAAGCGGTAGGGACTTTATCGGAATCTGATTTGGCTGCGGTGAGCAAACTGCTTAATAATAAGAAATAAGATTCTCTTCGATCAAAAAAGCCCGATTAGAATCGGGCTTTTTTGTGTCTTTGAATTTTAAAAAAGTGTGGCTAGTGAAAGTACTTGCCGAGACTTAGCCGGGACAACAAAACAGCATAGCGACGCAAAACAACATCTTTCAGAAAGAGATGACCCGCAGGGAAGGCGAAGCCGTATAAATGATTAAAAAGTTGGGGGGTGTCATTTAAATAATATATTGATGAGCTAAAGACTGTTACTCACCAAATAAATATTCCTCATGGTTATCTGACCACAATGGGTATTTAAACATCGTTCTGGAAAATAATCGGCTTTGTAAATGATGACTTAACCAGCGACGTAAGTTCCTGTAACGGTCATGTGCAAATTCGGCTTTGTTTACTCTTGAGAATTGTCGAATGAAAGAGAGTAGCGCGTAATCAAGCAAACTGGGTGTCGAACCCATAAAGAATTCATTCCTTGCTAGGCGTTGCTCTAAGCCTTGAATAAAAAGTTCGCATTCGAGCCGACAAGTTTCAAGATCATCACCGTGAAAACGTTTGGCTCGTTTGTATTTTTCTAGGCTAGGTTTAAACTCTTCGTCATTTTCTTGAATGACTTTTAGCATTTCTGGCAGAGCTTCTGGGTCATGCGTATAGAGTAGGTTTTCTGGGTCATTGCGGTTTAGTGCCCACAACATGATATCTAAACTTTCATCGACGACCTGATCTTTACTCTCACTACCTTCATCACTTTCTATTACTAAAACAGGTACGGTAGCCTTGGGGGATGCAAGCAACATCTCGGCAGGCTTGTCTTTCATAGTAATGGCGCGAATTTTTACTTTCTGTTCTGCTAGCAATATCGCTAATCTTGCGCGCATGGCGTAAGGACAGTTTTGTAATGAGTAAAGTATTGGCAATGTGGTCGATGTTGATGACATTGAGTACTCCCTTATAATCCCTGACTGTATTGTGCGTTTGTCGATAAGGTCACTAGTTCGCTTAGCTGTTTTGCTGCTTGTCTTTTACTAGTGTTACTGTCGCTATTCTCACTATTTAGTAGGTTTTTAAAAAGTGTAATTAGTTGAGCTTTATCGTGTTCTTGTTTAGAACCTGCACCAATATTGGTGAGATCAATAAAGAATTCATCAAACAAGTCCCCCAGATCATTGACGATTTCAGAGTTTAAGAATTGCTCATGATTGTAAATACTAGGATAGCCGCCTCTTTGTTTGTCGACCGCAAAAGACACGCCTTTCACATTGGTAATGGTCGTGGCTTTTTTACACTTCAACATACAGCCATCTTCAATACTGGGTTTGTTGCACCCAACGGTTTGTTGGAAGAAGCACTGACGACTGGTCATCATTAAGATGGGATGATAAATGCTGTACAGCATTTTAAAGTTATTAGGTCGGGCGATATTTTTGATTTGAATACGGTTTATCTCGTTAGAAATAAAAGCACCCGCGCAATTTAACTCTTCTTGTATTGTTAATAGCGCATAAGAGTTAGTGGTATTTAAGAAAGGACCTGCAATCCATTCGATACCCATTTCATAGGCTACATAAGCGATACCCGTATTATTACTCACGATGTGGACTGGGCGGATATGCTCTAGTAGTCGCACAGATTCATCGTAATCTTTACCTATTAAAACGGCAGGAAACCAAGGGATAAGTTGCGGGTTACGCTTAAAAATATCAATGTGTTTGTTACAGTCTTTCTTCCAGCTTTCAGGCAGTTTGAAGTACACATCAGCGTCTGTGAGATCGCATAAGCTCACATCTTTCTCGTCTGCGATAAGTATCGACATACTATGTTTTGTTGTCGTTTTATTATGCTTCTCTAAAGCCGGAACATCAACGAATGGAATAACGTCTACTTCATTATTTAACAGATACGCTGCATGGTTTTTCAATGCAGTGAGTTCCTTGAAAGGAATACTCAAATCATCGCCTAAGTCACTGCAATCAATTCCTTCGATTGCATAACCGTCGTTGGCGAAGTTTTTAAATCGCTTTTCGATAACGGTTTGGTTGATGGCTAATTCTTTGGTCTCACGTAAAGTTGATTCTGATTTCAAGCTGTGTATTTTACGATCTGTTTCATAGTCACCAATTGTCATGATCAAACTCAATGGCTCGTTTAATTGGCCAGAGAATGTTATTTGTAAGGGTTGTTTAGCAATACTAAGATACTTAATTTTTTCTGCTAGCTCTTCACCCAATTGATCTTTTTTAACAAATAGACCATCTTTTACTTCCTGAATTTGTATCACCGTTTTGGCACTGCTTTTTTCAACCGCATGCGTAACACTGTGGTCACGAGGATTGTCGATAAACATGTCCTTAGTCATGTTCCCTTGTAAAAAGGAATTGGTAAAATCACGGTTGAAAACGCGGTGTAAATTTGAGTCATCAGGCACTAACTTGCCGGATTCCACAAAAGTATCTATTGATTTACGCCAAGTATCCGTCACGGTATAAACATAATGAGCGTTTTTAATTCGGCCCTCTATTTTCAAAGAATCAACTTGAGCTTCAACCAACTGTGGTAGATCAAAATAGGCAGAGTTATCTTTTAAATTAAGGGGGAAGCGGTTTCCTGCCTCAGTGATTTCATATTCATCACGACAGGCCTGGCTACAGCTACCGCGATTTCCCGAGTTACCCACACTTACCGAGCTGGAATAACACTGCCCAGAAAAAGCGATACACAATGCACCGTGCACAAAAACTTCGGTAAGCACATTATGTTCGTGAGCTAGAGTAGTTAATGATTTTATTTCGTCAATATTCAATTCACGCGATAAGTTAAGACGTGATGCGCCGACCTTAGCTAAGAATTTAATCTGGCCTTCGTTATGCGTCGTAAGTTGAGTGGAAGCATGAATATCGAGCATCGGGAAATATTTTTTAACCAAATTGAAAACACCCAAATCTTGCACAATGATGCCGTCGAGCCCCGAGTTAACCAACTTATTCAATAGCTTGATTAAGGTAGGCAATTCCTGTTCCAAAATCACCACATTCACGGTTAAAAATACTTCACAATCGTATTTGTGCGCTAAACCTATAACGCCCATTAATTCATCAAAAGAAAGGTTAGAAGCTCGGTTGCGAGCGTTGAATTTATCTAAGCCGCAGTAAACCGCATTGGCACCCGCAATAACAGCCGCTTTAATAGCTTCTACATCACCGCCTGGGGCTAACAATTCAATTTTTCTACTCATGTGTTAACTCACTTAATTTTTTATGTTTCTATACATACTTATTGCTGGCTACTCGCTACAGAGCAAAGGTAACCTAGACTAATTGGCTTACTGCGGGATTTTAACGGTAACAAGCAAGTATCGCCATTGATACTTTTCTAATGCTAAAGGGCTTCTCTAATTGATATTATTTGCGACTATTCGATAAACAAAAATGACTACATTCAATTAGCTTTTTTTTTGTAGATAAACCAGTGGTTAGCACTCGGCGGATTGCATCCTCAACGGAAATATCAATAATCTCAATACAATCTTTGGATAGATACACCATAAAGCCACCAAGCTGATAACTCATCGGTAGATAAACTGCTACTTTGTCATCGAATATATCAATTCCTGGGAGTTCACCAATTTCACCAGTGATAAAACCTATCAGTTGAACATCGTTCATTTCTACCATGATTACTTTTTTAAGTTCTTCTTGTTTTCTGATGGCGAGAAATAATCCTTGAAGTCGCGAAGTGCGCTAAAGACTGTTTAGATCAATGGAATTCTTTCTAGCAGAAACTCCCCAAGCCCTAGTATTCGTTTGAACACCCATGCATTGACCATCAAACCGATAAAGAATAAAAGAAGAGTACCTGCAACCAATCCGATTCCTGGTAAGTATTAATCCTCTGATCCTCTGATCCTGCGAAACTGATAACCGAACCACGCCAAGAGTCATCACAGAAAAACAAACTTTTGCTTATCAACAACACATCAAAACGATACTCGAAACTAAATGTATCGCTTGTCATGCCTGCTATGACGGCCCTTGTCAGTTGAAAGTGCAGTCGGTCGATGACCTTTCGTGGCGCAAGTAAACATCAGGTTTATGATGGCACTCGCTTGAAAGACTCCGTTCCTACGCGATTCTATCTGGATGCACAGACGACTGAAGAATGGCGAAATGAAAGGTATATTTTCTATCATTTATTCCTTTTTATAGCTCTATTCAGAAGGAGTGACTGAACTTAGCAGGTTCTCATTATTACTCTCAGCATGCTCTTCTTGTATATGTTCTTTGGCTGTGTCGTCTGGCTTTATATCGTTTATCTTTTCACTTACATTCTTAGATTTTGATTTTTTTGGCATCTCTTTTTTACTTTCATTAGTTTCAATGATTGTGTGCTTACCTCGCGGTATGTTCGCATTTTCAGATATCCGAACCTGATAAATAGGCTCTGGCATAATAATATTGGCCTCATCGAATGCAGTTTTTACTTTTTTGACTGTTTCACTACGCACCTTACCGAAACTATATTTATCTTGATCAACCCAGCCGAAGACGCGAATTATAACGTTAAAATCACCTAAGTCCTGAACCAACGCAGTGGGTTTCGGGTCATCAAGTACACCTTCGATTATCTTTAATGTTTCAATCGCCAGATGTTGTGCCTCATCCAAATCCTGAGTTGAATCAACACCCAAGTCGAAACTGAAACGTCTTTCGCTGTTGCGAGTGAAGTTGGTAATTATCGCTTTATAAACTTGAGAGTTGGGAATACGTAAGTGGTTTCCGTCAGAAGTGATCAAGATAGTCGCACGCGATGTTAACCTCGCGACACTACCTTCATTGCCATCGATATCAACATAATCATTGACCTGAAATGGATTACGCAAACTCAACAACACACTGGCAATATAGTTTTCTACGGTATCCCTAACTGCAAAACCAATAGCTAGACCAAAAATTCCTGCTGCCCCCATGATAGTGCCAAGTAAGGCAGTTGCATCGAGTAGCGATAGTGCAATCACTAAACCAATAATGATAAAAATAATATGTGCTATTTGACCAAATAGATTTGCAATAAATGCATTTTTTGAAAGCTTACGGAACAGGACCTTTCTTCTTGATACCCAACCGCCAAGCCACCAAAAAATCGAAAAAACAGCTAAAGCAATAATGAACAAAGGCAGATTAGAAAAGGTCTGTTTTCCTAAATTGAATAATTTATTCCACGTTGACTCCAGTCGCTTTTCAACACTCCGCGTGACAACAATTTCGTTTTCAACTTCTACAACACCTTCAACTTTTTTAGCCAGACTACTTGCTTTTTCTTGTATCGAAACAGAAGCAACTTCTCCAGTTAAAGTGACAACGCCTTTATTTGTTGCAATCTGTAGCTTATTTAAGGACTCTAATTCGGCAAAAATATCGCCTAAGCGTTTACGAATTTTTTTATCACTGATATTTGTGTTATCAGTAGTTATGATCTTCGTCGCAGGGCTTTCCTCTATTTTTTCAGAGCTTGACCCTAACAAATCTTTAATTGCATCTGCGCTAACTGGCAAGCTTGTTAGCGCCATTCCTGTAAAAAAAATAATTACAAAAATAAAAGGACCAAGAACAAATTTAGGGAAAGTTTTCATATTGATTTTTGCAAATAATTGGAAATGATTGATGATAATTTAACACTCAAGTCTAAACCGAGGTTAAATTAATTGATATAAAAATGACTTTCAACGGTTTTAAATATAGTAAATACATAGCAACTATTTATTAACTATAAAATAGTACAGCTTGAGTAAATACCACTAAAACTAGGGGGTGTAGTGGTCTAATAAATTCGTACCAAATGATAAGTGATACTTTAAAAATTAATACAAAAAAATCAGATAGAAATTGAATGTTATGATATTCAATGAAATGATTACTGTTTCTTGTTTCAATCAGCAGAAATTCAATCAATAAACTATTGATTTTGTATGCCATTTATCTCAATGCAAAATGAGAAATTTTGGAAAATTAAAAACCTAGTTGTTGATCTTAATTACTTTGAAATTCCTATAATTCACTCATTTGTTTCTTTTCATGGAATCAATGGCAACTGATCTGAAGACTTTCCTCACCGAGAACAATTATGAAAAAGTACCTTATTTTACTTACACTATTTTTGATTAGTGGAGCTTTTGCTGAGGAAGCTAAAGGGCCTATTCCAGTATTAGTTGCTGAAGTACAAGGAGAGTCTGAAGTAGTTACGCAAGATTTACCTGGCCGTATTTCAGCATACCGAACTGCCGAGGTTCGCGCTAGAGTAGTAGGAATCATAGAAAAACGTGTTTTTGTTGAAGGATCAAATGTAAAAGCGGGTGATGTCTTATTTAAAATAGAAGGAAGAAGCCTTGCTGCAACTTTACGGGCACGAAAAGCAGATGTTGCCAATGCAGTAGCGGTATCTAATCTGGCCAAGCAAACTTTAAAACGTTATAAAAAATTGTTAACACTAGGTGCTGTAAGTCGCCAAGAATATGACGTTAATTCTGCTCAGAATCAACAGTCAAAGGCACAAGTTGAACAAGCGAGAGCAAACTTAGAAATTGCTAAAATCAATCTTGCATACACTACTGTAACGGCACCTATATCCGGCCGAATTGACAAAGCATTAGTAACAGAGGGCGCATTAACCGCAGCGGGTACAACTCAGTTAGCATCTATTGAACAAATTGATAAAGTCTACGTCGATTTCACTCGGTCTAGTAGCGATGTAAATAGAATGCGCCAAGCTATGAATGCTGGACGTTTGAAAGACACTAAGATGACAAATCTTGAAATTTTATTCGATGATGGGAATGTCTACCCTGAAAAAGGCAAGCTTGAATTTTCGTCAATGGTTGTAGATCGCGAAACTGGCTCAACCTCATTACGTGCTGTTGTTGATAATCCTAATTTTGTTCTATTACCAGGTATGTTTGTAAGGGTTAAAGTACCTGTTGCAACGACCAATAATATTATAAAAGTTCCGCAAAAATCTGTGACTATTACTCCAACTGGTGCAGAAGTCTTCTTGGTTAAAGATGGCAACCTTACTCCGGTGAAAATTTCCTTAGGACCCATGACTGGCGAAGATTGGTTTGTTAGATCAGGATTAAATAATGGTGATCGTGTCGTTCTCAGTGACACTTCAATATTAAAAAACATGGCAGGTGCTAAGTTCGCAGGTATGACTAAAAAAGAAATGCAAGCTGCTGGCATGACTCCAGCTGAAAAGAAAAACTAAATACAGATTTTAATAGGACAAAACAATGCCTCAGTTTTTTATAGATAGGCCCAAGTTTGCTTGGGTTGTTGCTCTGCTTATTATTATTGGTGGCCTAATATCACTAAACCAATTACCTGTAACTGCTTATCCAAGTATCGCTCCTCCTAAAGTGACAATTAACGCGGTATACCCTGGAGCTTCAGCTAAAACCATAGAAGATACAGTTACCAGTGTTATCGAAGATGAAATGAACGGAATAGATGGCCTGCGCTATGTGTCTTCTGATTCTAGTCGATCAGGAACCGGTACTATAACGCTGACTTTTGAGACTGGTACAGACACCGAAATTGCAGGTATCGATGTACAAAATCGTCTCAAACGTGTCGAGGCGCGCCTGCCCGCTGCAGTGACTCAGCAGGGTGTAAGTGTTGATAAAACACGTCCTGATTTCTTAATGATAATTGCGCTTTTCTCACCTAATGGAACCTTCAACGCTGTTGATTTAGGAGATTACATAGACGCTAATATCCTGGGTCAGATTCGCCGAGTAACCGGAGTGGGTTCTGCTAATTTATTTGGCTCTAAATACGCCATGCGTATTTGGCTTGACCCTAAAAAAATGACCGAATTCAAAATCACCCCAGATGAGGTGGTAGGTGCAATTCGAACTCAAAATGTACAACTAGCCGCAGGTGAACTAGGGGCGTTACCAGCACCTCCCAATCAGCAGCTCAATGCAACCGTTTTAGTACCTTCACGCTTATCAACAGTTGAAGAATTCGGCAGTGTTATTTTAAGATCATCTAGCCAGGGGGCAATTGTTCGGTTGCGAGATATTGCCCGTGTTGAACGTGGAGCACAAAATTATGGCTCTTCGGTAATACTCAATGGGCAACCTGGTGCCGCTTTTTCAACAAAACTATCTAATACGGGTAATGCCTTAATCACAGCAGAGGCACTCAAGGTAAAAATGGATGAGCTCAAAGAGTTTTTCCCCGAAGATATGGAATGGATGTCTCCTTACGATACTTCGTTGTTTGTTGATATATCGATTAAAGAGGTTATTGAAACGCTGCTTATCGCCATAATGTTGGTGACGTTGGTGATGTTTGTTTTCTTACAAAACTGGCGAACCACTATTATTCCATTAATTGTTGTCCCGATTTCATTAGTAGGTACAGCGATCGGTTTGTATGCGTTTGGTTTTTCTATAAACATATTGACCTTGTTTGGAATGGTACTTGCGATAGGAATTGTCGTCGATGATGCCATCTTGGTGGTGGAAAATGTTGAGCGACTGATGGAAACTGAAGGTCTCAACCCTTATCAAGCAACCAAAAAGTCCATGCAGCAAATCACTGGCGCTGTCATTGGAACAACAGCGGTTTTGGTTGCTGTATTTGTGCCGATGGCTTTTATCAGCGGTTCTGTTGGTGAAATTTACAAACAATTTTCACTGACAATTATTATTTCTGTAATGATTTCCTCGTTCCTTGCTTTATCACTTACGCCTGCAATGGCGCAGGGCTTACTTAAAGCAAAAAACCAAAATCCTGGGTGGTTTAGAAAGGTACTCACATCACCAGGTCGATTGTTCAATTACTTATTTGGCAAATTGACTGGTGTTTACATGTTTATAGTAAAGTTAATGCTATCCGGTTTTGGCGTTTTCTTGACCTTAATTGCCTTTGGTGGAATTGGTTTTTACGACTATCAGCGTTTGACGGATCTGCCTAAAGGTTTTGTACCCTCTGAAGATCAGGGCTTTGTTGTAACAGGTGCTTTATTAGCTTCAGGCGCAACTCAAGAACGTACGAAAGTATTAGCTAATAAAACCGACGCCTGGCTAAGAAGTCAGCCTGAAGTTAAAGACATAATTACTGTTCTTGGTTTTGGCTTTTTAGGCTCTGGTCAAAATACTTATATCAGTTTCGCTAATCTTCATCCCTGGGCAGAACGTACTAAAAATGGACAACGTGACGCTGATACTATTGTGGCGGCTGCTGGTAAGGCTTACCAACAATTTATTGGAGACGGTATAGTTTTTGGATTTAATTTGCCGCCCATTCCAGGTTTAGGTAATGACAACGGTTTTGATTTTAAATTACAAGATTTCACAGGTGGAAGTGATCCTACGGCATTTCCAAAAGCAATCGGCCAACTCATGGGAATGGTTGCGCAGGCACCTGATAAAATAGTCGGGTTTCGCCCAAATACACTTCCACCTGCGCCACAACTTAAGATTGATGTAGATCGCGTTAAGGCACGTTCATTGGATGTAGATATTGGTTCGCTTAATTCTACGCTGCAAATTGCACTAGGTTCCACTTATGTAAATGACTACATTGATGGAGGCAAGGTAAGTCAAGTATGGGTTCAAGCGGATCAAGAAACCCGTTCAAGCGTGCAAGGTATCATGAATCTTCAAGTGCGCAATACCAGAGGTGGATTGGTTGATTTAAAAGAAATTGCTACCTATTCATGGATTCAAGGCCCCGCTAAGCTAAGTCGTTACAATGGCGCACCTGCAATGTCTTTTACAGGTAATCCTGCACCTGGCGTGAGTAGTGGTGTGGCATTGAGCACCATGGAAGAATTTGCTGCAAAACTCCCCAAAGGAATCAGTTATGAATGGTCGGGACAGTCTTTGGAACAAAAAATCTCTGGTGGACAAGCCCCCATGATTTTTGCTTTATCAATTTTTATTGCATTTTTGGTATTGGTAGCGCTTTATGAAAGTTGGGTAATTCCTTTATCTGTGATTTTAGTTATTCCGTTGGGTATCTTGGGTTGTGTAATAGCAGTAACAATGCGCGGCTATACCAATGATGTTTATTTCACTGTCGGAATAATTACCATCATTGGTTTGTCTACTAAAAACGCCATTGTGATTGTCGAATTTGCCCGCGACTTACAAAACGAAGGTAAAAGCGCTTATGAAGCTGTATTGATTGCCTGTAGGCAACGTTTTAGACCTATTTTAATGACTTCATTTGCGTTTGTATTAGGCGTAGTTCCGCTTGTGCTGTCTACAGGTGCAGGTTCAGCTAGTCGTCGAGTTATTGGTACCGGAGTATTGGGTGGTATGTTATCTGCCACTTTCTTGGCAATACTCTTTGTGCCAGTTTTTTATCTACTTATACGAAAGCTATTTCCATTAAAAGCTAGCAAAGCTGAAATAGAAGCCGAGCGGATAGGCAAAGATGGTCAATCAAACGCTTCGGAGAAACACTAATGAAATCACTTTATTTCAATACGATAACAGCTGTAGTGAGTATAACCATGGCGGGTTGTAGTAATATTTCTTCAAAAATAATCACTCCAGTTCCGAAGGTTACTCCGCCTGTAGCTAATACCATTAGTGGCCAAAAGAAAACGCCTAAGAAGAAAGTTAAGTTGGTAGCTTGGCAGAAGTTTTTTACTGATCCTACAGCAAAAATAATCATCTCTACAGCATTGAAAAACAATAGAGATTTACGTATTGCGGCAACTAATGTTGCTGAAGCTCAGGGTTTATATCAAATTAGACGAAGAGATCTGATACCAAATGTAGGCGTTAACGGTTCAATAACAAACACCCGTAATTCTCCGAATTTAACAGGCAACAACAATACTATAACTAGTCATAGTGTAAATGTAGGTTTAGTTTCGTACGAAATTGATTTTTGGGGCCGTGTTGCTAGTTTAAAAGATGCTGCTCTCGCTAATTATTTTGCTACACTTGAGGCCCAACGAACGAGTCAACTATCAGTTATTTCAGAAACAGCAAATGCTTATTATAACTGGTTAGCCACCCGCGAAAACCTTCGCCTAGCGAATGCGACCATTAAAGCTCGCGCGCAATCATTAAGACTTATTACATTAAGGCAAACTGTTGGTATAGCCTCAGAGCTTGATCAAGCCCAAGCAGAAGTGGCAAAGGCAACCGTCGAAGCACAAAAGGCACAGATTCAACGCGCTTTAACTGGCTACCAAGCAGTATTAGAACTACTTGTTGGTTCACCCATTGACAGAATGCTGGCGTCAACCAAGCACTCAGGAAGACCAAAATTTAGTTTCTTTGTGCCTGAAAATCTAAATTCATCAGTGTTACTTAATCGCCCTGATATTATTGCAGCTGAAGAGGGATTACGCGCTGCAAATGCAAACGTTAATGCAGCACGGGCAGCATTTTTACCCAGCATCTCATTAGTCGGAAGCGGCGGCTTTGCCGGAGGAGAGCTTGTCGACCTATTTAAATTTAGTTCAAAGACTTGGTCATTTACTCCTTCAATTAATGTACCGCTCTTTGGTAATAGCAATAAAGCGAATCTGGATGTTGCCAAAGCCCGACAAAGTCGCAGTGTTGCAGTATATGAAAAAGCTATTCAAGTTGCCTTCTCAGAAGTGTTTACCCAGTTTCAAGCTCGCAAAGCACGGAGATATGAAATCATAGCGAATAATAAACTAGTAAGGGCTCAGAAAAAGCGTCAGAATTTGGCGCAAGTGCGTTATGACGCAGGACTTGCGAGTTATATAGAAGTGCTAGATTCTCAACAAAACACCTTTGCTTCTGAGCAGTCTTTACTTGAATCACAGAGAGGAGAAGTTGAATCAATTATTCAACTTTATAAAGCACTAGGCGGTGGAGACACTGTTTCAGGTAGCTTTAGATCAAAGACACAAAAGTCCCCAAATAAACCGGGTTAGAGTACAGTTCAATAATTTAAATTATGCTTACAAAAAAGTCCGAAAAGATTGACTCATTTTAATCTCCCTTCAGGTCGGCGTCGGTATTTTTGTATTTGTGGTTCCCAAATTCATTTCTCGCCCCATTGAATCCAACTAATCAAAAAATGAAAACAGCCAAGCCGAGGCATAGCCGAGACAACGAAGGAACGCAGTGACGCCTACCCGAAGGGTGAGGTGAAACCGAATAAAAGGTGGGGGGTGTCATTTTAATCGGTATTAAGCAAAGTAATCCTCAATTAAAACTCTGTTTAATCCTTTCTTCAAAAAGCTTTACCTTTAATGATTGCTGTTCTGGTATTTCAGCCAATAGAAAATAACTATCTAGCTCTGGCATAGTTCTGTTTAACAGCCTGATTAAGCGTCCTTCAAGTAAATCTTGTTTTGCTTCTAGACGATTACAAAGCGCAATTCCATAGCCTTCACGCGCTGCACTAAGTGTTAAGATGGTGCTGTAAAAATATATATTTTGAGTCTGTTCAGGTGGAGCAATATCCATGTGTGAAAACCAGCGTGACCAGTTATCTAACCCTTCATGAAGTAAAGGAAAACTAGCAAGATGCTCAGGTTTACTAATTTCATTTTGATCGTGAATCATCTTAGGGCTGCATACTGGAAATATATTTAGTGATGTCAATTCTTCAACAGCTCTATGACTTTCTAAGGGTTTTCCGTAGCAAAGAGCGATATCGACTTCTCTTGGAATAATCTTCTGTTGAGGTTTAATCTCAACAGTATAAATATCAATCAGAGGGTAATCTTGTTGATATTCTGTAATTATTTTTGCCAGCCAGTTTGCACCTGCAGTTTGGGTGCAGCCTACGACAAGCTTACCCGACAAATTATCAGAGTCTAAATGTTGTGCACCATCTAAGATTTGGTCAAAACCATTTGTTACAGCTTTTAGTAAACGACTGCCAGCCTCAGTAAGTTGTAAACTGTTATTTTCGCGATTAAATAATTTTACTCCCAACTGTTTCTCAAGTGATCGAACTTGATGGCTTATTGCACCGTGTGTAACTCCTAGTTCTTCGCCAGCTTTACCCATATGTAAACTTTGGCCTGCACTTTCAAAGGCTCGTAATGCTGAAAGTGGCAATGTGCGTTTGTTTAACAAGTATTTATCCTTGTGAATTAAATTCACAGATTAGGTCAAAATAATTCATTTGTAGCTAAAAATATTGACCACTATACTGATTTATTCAAGGTAGATGCTGAACTTATTGATGTTTACTGGTGATTGCTTGATTAACCTAGGCAATCACTAGTAATAATGAATAGATGTTTGGAAGTAACTATTACAGGCGCTATTGAATCAAATTCGGCTTGGTATCGTTTTCGTACAGGCGCTTCAG
>RCNE010001022.1_pt1 | contig 15220 bp, 15 predicted proteins | sample 2041361 | NCBI WGS metagenome assembly RCNE01 (sample SAMN09708229, study PRJNA481090) | Marine sediment metagenome, whole genome shotgun sequencing project.
CCGGCCACAAGGGCTCGGTGGCTGTCGCCACAAGCACGGTCGCCGTCGGTCTGAGTCGAGCCCTGTTCACACCCGACCAGAGGGCGGTGCATTTGCCGCAGGAGCGATAGGCTGACGCCCGTGAAACCCGCCGTCATCGCTCTCGTACTCGTGCTCTCCGCCTGCACCAGTGGCGGAGCGTCTTCGGATTCCGAGAACCCTTCGACGCTCGAACCGACGACGCCATCCCCAACGACGACCGCCCCGGGCACCGACGACGGAGCATCGGTGCCCGATACGACATCAACGACGATCATCACCAGCAATGCAGCGTTCGTGATCGGGAGTGTGGTCTTCGGCGAAGAGGGCTCGATCGAAATCGGAAACCTGGGGCCGGACACCGGTGATCTTTCCGGGTTCTGGATCGCCATCCATCCGTACTACCTGGAGATCCCTTCGACGATCATCGCTCCCGGCAAGGCGATCATCGTGAGTATCGCCGAAGATGCAGATCCGGAACTCGTGATCCCTGCAGCCGGTCTCCTCCCGGCGCTGAAGAGCGGTTCCGGCGAGATCGGTCTCTACTCGAGTGGTGGTTTCGGCGACCCGAACGCCATCGTCGACTACGTGGAGTGGGGTTCGACCGGGCACGTCCGGTCATACGTTGCCATCGAAGCCGGTCTCTGGCCGGAGGATCAGACGATCGTCATCGAAGGAGCCGCTACCGGCCTCACAGCCGATGATCGGTCGGAACCCGGGCCGCAGGGCTGGTCACCGACCCCGTAGTCGTTCGGATCCCTCAGAGGGTTTCGTTCGGAGTCTCCTCAGGATCACTCCCATCGATACCGCGGAGCACGATCCCGACCAGGGCGCCGCCGGAGTGGGACTCGCCGATACGGAATGATCCTCCGTATCGCTCAGCCGTCCTCGCCACGATGTCGAGTCCAAGCCCCGTCGATCCGCTGGTGCTCTTCCCCCTACGCACGACGCCGGGTCCGTCGAAACCCAATCCGGCGTCCTCGACGACGAGTTCTGAACGATCATCTCCGAGCGAGACCGCCGATGCCGATGCTGACCTCCTCCCGGCATCCGACACGCCGTCCCACGCCGCGGTGATGCACATGTCCTGCGGCTCGGCGTCGTTCGCCGTCGACGACGATGAACTGCGAGTGCTCTGGGCGACACAGCGGCCGGGCTACGGCGTCGGCCTTCGCTTCGAGGGTCCGGCCGCACTTGTTCCAACGTTCACCAGCACCCGAGACCTGTCGACGATCGCGGTCGCCATCGGTGAGTCCGGGATCCTGGTTGTTTCATCGGAGACAGGTCGGTAGTCGGTACAGGGCCCTGCTCATAGCGGGGATGGCTCATGACTGGCGACGCTACGCCAGTGCCACGAGATCAAGCATTGACTCGTCGAAGTAGGCCTGATCTCCCTCCGGCATCAGGATCACCCGATCGGGATCCAGGGCTGCAACGAATTCGGTGTCGTGGCTCACGAGGACGAGCGTTCCCTCGTACTGTCTGAGAGCCTCCAACAACGCCTCCTTCGCCTGGGGATCGAGATTGTTCGTTGGCTCGTCGAGTAGGAGCACGTTGTGACCGGTCACGACGAGTCGCGCCAATGCCAGCTTCGTCTTCTCCCCACCGGACAGGGTCCCGGCATCCTGATCGACCTTGTCGGCAAGCAGGAAGTGTCCGAGAACAGACCGCAACTCACGGTCAGGGAGTCGACTCGCTCCCCGCATGATGTCAAGCACGGCGACTCCAGCTGTGATGTCTTCATGCTCCTGGGCGTAGTACCCCGGTGCTGCCCGGTACCCCGTCTCGACGGATCCAAGGTCTGCCTCCTCGACGCCTGCGAGGATCTTCAGGAGCGTCGTCTTGCCTGCGCCGTTGAGACCCATGATGATCAATCGTTCTTGACGGTCGACGTCGACGTTGACGTCGACGAACACGACGTTGTGACCGTACGCCTTGGCAAGCCCATCCGCCCGCAACGGAGTACGACCGGACGGAACCGGCTGAGGGAATCGGAGCGCAACTTTCCTGCGTTGACGTCCCACGTGGACGAGATCGTCCTGCATCCTCTGAACCCGCGTCTCCCATGTGCGTGCCCGGCGGGCCATCGACTCTGAGGATCCCTTGAACCGTCGGATACCCTCCTCGAGGCGTTCGATCTTCGCCTCCTGCTGACGCCGCTCGCGAAGGCGCTGGGTCCTCCGCTGCTCATGTTCTTCTAGGTAGTACGAGTAGTTGCCCCTGAACGGTTCGATACGTCCGCCCTCGACCGCCAGTACGGATGTGATCGATTCGTCGAGCAACGGCAGGTCGTGCGAGACGATCAGGAGGCCTCCCTCGTATTCGGCCAGGAATCCCACCAGCCATGCCTTGGCGTCCATGTCGAGATGATTCGTCGGTTCGTCGAGGAGCAGCGTCGTGGTCTCGGCAAAGAGGATCCTCGCAAGTTCCACCCGTCGTCGCTGCCCTCCGGACATCGTGGCCACAGACTGGTCGAGATCGACCGAGTCGATGCCGAGGGAGGAAGCGAAGCGCTTGGCCTCCGCCTTTGCGACGTATCCGCCGCGTGCCGTGAACTCGTCGTCAAGTCGCCCGAACCGGCGGATCAGGCGATCGCGATCGGCGCCTTCGACGCTCTCCATCTGCTGGCGCGTGACCTCCATCTGCCGTTCGATCGTCCCGATGTCGCGAGCCATCAGCACGCGTTCGAGAGCGGTGACGCCCGGGTCGTCGAGATCCTCCAGCGCCGCTTCCTGCGAGAGATAGCCGATGTTTCCACTCCGAACGACTGATCCCTCGGCAGGCTCGTGTGATCCTGCGAGGGTGCGCATCAGCGTCGTCTTGCCAGCACCATTGGGACCCACGAAGCCGATCCTGTCCCCCTTCTGCACGGAGAAGGACACGTCGGAGAGCAGACGCCGGGCACCGGCTTCGACGGCAAGGTCGCGAACGAGGATCATGAGGGAAAGGTAGAGATGGGACCTGAGCTATGAGCTATGAGCTGTGAGACAGTGCTGCCAGCTGCCAGCTACCAGCCCCGAGCTGTGAGCTTTGAGCGGGGCTTCCTACTGAATGCCGACTACGGACTACGGACTACCGACTCACCCGCGAAGACTGCTACGAAATCTAGAACTTGGTCACCGGGGATCGGACGGGAGATCAGGAAGCCCTGGATTCGGTCACATCCCAGCTCACCGAGCACCCGCAGCTGCTCTTCGGTTTCCACACCCTCTGCGATCACATCAAGCCTGAGCGTCCTGGCGAGACCGATGATCGCTGAGGACACGGCGATGCCGTCCCGATTGGTGAGGCTATCTGCGATGAACGATCGGTCGATCTTCAGTGTGTCGATCGGCAACTGCGTCAAGTATCCGAGCGACGAGTACCCCGTTCCGAAGTCGTCGATGCTCACCGTGACACCGATGTCGCGAAGCCGTTCGAGCGCGCGTCGTGTCTCCTCGAGATCAGTGAGCAGGGTTCCTTCCGTCAGCTCGACGTCGAGGAATCGAGGATTAAGCCGAGCCGCTGCCAGCGACGCCACCACCGTCTCAACGAGGTTCCCCGCTCGGAACTGGCGAGACGAGAGATTCACGGACATCCGCATGGGAGGGAGGCCCTGATCGAGCCAGGATCTCATCTGTAGGCACGCCTGATCGATGACCCACTGCCCGAGAGGAACGATGAGATCGGTCTCCTCAGCCAGGCGGATGAACTCCTCGGTTGGGACCTTCCCGAACTCGGGATGCTCCCAGCGGATCAACGCTTCAACACCGATCACCATGTGCCGCTCGACGTCGACCTTCGGCTGATAGTGCAGGTACAGGCCCTCATCGGCGTCGATCGCCTTGCGGAGCCCGTCGAGAAGAGTGAGTCGCTGACTCGTGCGCTCTCGGAGTTCGGTCGTGTAGAACTCGTACGTGTTGCGGCCGGCGTCCTTGGCGCTGTACATAGCGATGTCGGCACCCTTGAGGAGATCCTCAGTCGTCTCCCCATCGAGGGGATACGCCGCGATGCCCATCGACGACGTGATCACGATGTCTTCTCCACCGACGCGATACGGCGTCGCAAGCCTTCGCAGGATCTTCGTGGCGACCAGGCCTGCGTCCTCCACCCGCTGGCCACCTTCAAGGATCACGGTGAACTCGTCTCCTCCCAGCCGCGCGACTGTGTCGGACTCCCGCACGCAGCCGACGATCCGTTCCGCTGCCTGGCGAAGGAGCGCGTCGCCGACGGCATGGCCCAGCCGATCGTTCACCTCTTTGAAACCATCGAGATCGAGGAACATGAGCGCAACGACCGAGCCTTCCCTCCGGGCCCGCGCCACAGCATTGTCGAGTCGATCTGAGAAGAGGGTTCGGTTGATGAGTCCGGTAAGTGAGTCGTAGCGGGCGAGATAGTTCAGGCGCTGCTGGTCGAGTTCCCGTTCGGAACGATGAACCTCGCTGCTCTCCTTCCACGATCTCTGCAGACTTCTAACGGCCGGCCGGAAGAGGAACAGGCCCTCGAGCACGAGCAGGGCCAAGGTCGCGACCAGAAGGAAGTACTCGGTCTGTTCCAGAGCAACAACTTGCTCCCCCGAGGTGCGTAGATATGACGCAACAACCCGTTGCATCGCGAGTCCGTATTCGACCGATGCTCCTGCGACAGCTTCCGCTGCAGCCGAAGGAGGCGTGCCCCCGACTCCGAAGGCGTACTGAATTCGATCGGCAGCTCCAACGAACGTCTCAAGGGAGGAACCGGCGTCAACGAGGAACGCCTCGGTCTCGGTGTTGCTCATGGCCGGCAGGTCGAGTCTCGCGTCTCCATCGACGAAAGCACTGTGCACCCTGGAGATCTCTTCGACGCTCTCAACGAACTCCCTACCGAGTGGTTGGGAGAGACCATCAACGGCCAAATATGACAGCTCGGATACGCGGGCGGCGAGATAGCCCTGTCGCAGTCCGTACTCGAGCACCGTGGCGTCCCGCGCCTTCGTGCTGAGAGCACGGTGTGTGACGAAGGTCGAGAGTACGGCCAACATGCCGATCAGAACGAGCGCTAGAACATATCGTCCGATAGGCCGCTGAGGCAGGCGCGCCGTTTCGGCGATGTCCGTTTTGGAGGCGGTGCGTCTCCGCAACCACGATCCGGGTCTTCGCATGATCTCCGATCCGTTCCCGTCATTATCGGCAGGATTCGGCCGAGGTTGAATATCTCCGGTTACGATGAAGCATCTCGACAAGGAGCAGATATGACGTTCTGGCAGGTTTTCCTCATGCTGATGATCTTCGTGCCGCTCATCATGCTGTGGGTCTTCACCCTCGTCGACCTCTTCCAGCACCCGGATCTCTCCGGCATCGCTAAGGCGTTGTGGGCGATCGCGATCGTGCTCCTCCCGCTCGTCGGCATGCTGATCTACTTCATCGTCCGCGATTCGGAAGCCCCGGTAGCCGATGATCGGCCGGCATCGGCTCTCGCCGTGGAACCCGTGCCGGACAGTACGCCGCCCGGTGCAGCGGACGTCGCCGACCAACTCGAACGACTCGCGGATCTACGCGACAAGTCGATCCTCACCGACGACGAGTTTCAGCGGGAGAAGGACAAGCTCCTCGGATCCGCCTCAGCGTGATGGAAGCCGAGGAACTCGTCGCCGTCGGGGTCGTTCTCATCCCTCTCACGGTGATGTGGGCCCTGGCGTTGTTCGACATCGTTGTCAGACGTCGCAATCTCTCAATCGCGTGGAAGGGCATCTGGTCGGCGACCGTGCTCCTCATCCCCTACATCGGCGTGCTGGTCTACGCCTTCGTCCGTCCCCCGGTGCCGTTGAAGAGACGGGGTGGCAGCGACCCGACGGCGACGCGTCAGGCAATCGACGAGATCCAGAGCCTTGGGGCGGACCACGACGCAGGCTCGATCGCCGACGACCAGTTCGCCTCGAAGAAGGCCGCCATATTCGGTCTCGTGGGTCCGTAGTCCGTGCTGAATACTGAATACGGAGTACGGACTACATCGGCGGCGAAGCCGCCGATCACCAGTGCCCGGGGAGGGACTTGAACCCCCACGCCCCGAAGGACAGCGGTGTTTAAGACCGCCGCGTCTACCTATTTCGCCACCCGGGCATCTGCACGTCTCGAACGGCCACCCGTCCGCACAATACGAACCAGATCGAGCGTAGCGCTGATTTCGTAGGTGTCGCAGACGGCATGCAACACGACCCTGAGTAGCATCTGACCGCGGATCGACAATATGGAGGCTCTCACAGTGAAGGTGTTCTCACCGGACAAGATTCGGAACGTCGCTCTCGTCGGACACGCAGGTGCCGGCAAGACCACTCTCGCGGAGGCGCTCCTGTATCGCGCCGGCACAATCAAGCGGCTCGGAACGATCGAAGACGGATCCACCGTGACCGATTTTGATCCGGAGGAGCACGCCCGCGGAATGTCCCTCTCTCTCGCCCTCGCACCGTTCGTGTGGAAGGGTTTCAAAATCAATCTGATCGACACGCCCGGCTACGCCGACTTCGTCGGCGACGTGCACGCTGCGCTGCGCGTCTCCGATCTGGCAATCTTCGTTGTCTCCGCTGTCCATGGCGTCGAAGTTCAGACCGAGTACGCATGGAACGTCGCTGAAGCTCTTCGTGTGCCGCGCATGGTGTTCATCAACAAACTCGACAAAGAGCGGGCGTCCTTCGATCGCACACTCAAGCAACTTCACGATCGATTCGGTGCCGGTATCGCCCCCATCGAGTTGCCGATCGGAGAGTACGAGAGCTTCCACGGTGTCGCCGACCTCTTCCGAAACAAGGCCTACATCTACGACTCGGGTCGAGCTGAAGAGGTCGAGATCCCCGAGGAGATGTCGAACCGAGAACACGAGATCCATGACAGCCTCGTTGAGGGAATCGTGGTCGCGGACGATGCCATGCTCGAACGCTACCTCGAAGGTGATGTCCCGCCCGTAGCCGAACTCGAGCACACGATGGCGAGGGGAATCGCAGAAGCCACCGTGTTCCCGGTCGTCTGCGGATCCGCAACCGGGCCGATCGCCGTCGATCGACTGGCCGACTTCATCACGGAGCTCGGACCGGCGCCGACAGATCGCCCACCGATGGTGGTCACCGCCGGGGACCAGTCCATCGAAGTCGTCTCCGATGTGTCTGGAGATCCCCTTGCATTCGTCTTCAAGACGATCGCCGACCCGTACGTCGGACAGATCTCGTTGATGCGGGTCCGATCCGGCACGCTCAAGCCCGAGACGACGCTCACGAACAGCCGCTCCGGGTCAGACGAGAAGCTGGCGAAGATCGCCACGATGATCGGCAAAGAGACAGAACTCGTGGAATCCGCTCCTGCCGGCGACATCGTCGCCGTCGCCAAGCTGTCTGATACGGCCACCGGTGACACACTTGCTCCGAAGCACAAGCCCGTGACGCTCCCCCCCGTCGATAGACCTGAGCCGGTTCTCTCGATCGCCGTGACCGCCAAGACTCAGGCGGACGAGGACAAGCTTGCGAACGCACTCCGTCGGATCCTCGCCGAGGATCCGGCACTCCGACTCGAGCGCAACAGTGAAACCAAACAGACGCTGCTGTGGGGCATGGGCGAGACGCACCTCACGATCACGCTCGAACGTCTGGAGCGGAAGTTCGGTGTTGCCGTCGCCACAACCAAAGCCAAGGTCCCGTACCGCGAGACGATCGCCCGCTCCGCTCAGGCTGAGGGGAAGTACAAGAAGCAGACAGGCGGACACGGTCAGTACGGCGTGTGCTTCCTCCGAGTGAGTCCGCTGCCGGGCGGTACCGGCTTCGAGTTCGTCGACGAGATCAAAGGGGGATCTATCCCCCGTCAGTTCATCCCGGCCGTTGAGAAGGGCGTGAGGGAGACGATGGCCGATGGGGGAATCCGTGGGTTCCCCGTTGTCGACGTCCAGGTCGCCGTCTACGACGGCAAGTACCACTCGGTCGACTCGTCCGAGATGAGCTTCAAAATGGCTGGACGCCTGGGATTCAAGACCGCCATGGCACAGGCAGGGCCGGTCATGCTCGAGCCGGTTTCGCGGCTGAAGGTCACGGTTCCCGCCGGCTACCAGGGTGACGTGATGGGCGATCTGTCATCGCGCCGTGGCCAATTGCAGGGTACCGAGGCTGCCTCAGGCGGACGCCAACTCATCACGGCGCTCGTTCCGACATCGGAGATCATGAACTACGCCATCGATCTCCGGTCTCTGACCCAGGGTTGGGGCCATTTCACCGCCGAACACGAGCACTACCAGGAGATGCCCTCTCACATGGCAGACCAGGTAGTGAAAGAGTTGGAAGAGGAAAGTAGCAAGTAGCAAGTAGCAAGTAGCAATACGGACCTACTGACCACGGACTACTTCGATGGCCAGGCCATCGAGCAGGTCTTGCTCGCTTACCGCAATCGCGTCGAATCCGATCGTTTCGAGTGCCGCTTCAGCCAGGACTGCCCCGGCCAGAGTCACCGGTGCGCGCTCGGGATCAAGTGACGGGATCGCCGACGTCTCGGAGATGGTCATCGAGGAGAACCGTCCGATCATGTCACGGATCGCGACAGCGGTCAGCACCGAACCGTGAACACTCTCCCGGTCGTACGCGGGGAGATCGAGGGCGATCGCGGCAAGACTTGTGAACGAACCGGCGACCCCGATCGCTCGCTCGGATGTCCCTGCAACCGAGGGCAAACGGAACGCTTCCGCGGCAGCGGACCGGGCGTTCGCCAGATCTGCTGTCGGAGTCGGCCGGGATGGGAGATAACGCTCCGTGAGGCGAATCGAACCGAGATCGACACTCGTCACCGAGATCTCCGTTCCATTCCCGAACACGAACTCGGTCGACCCTCCCCCAATGTCGATCACCACGGTGGGCCGCCGATCACCGAGCGAAGCGGTAGCTCCGAGATAGGAGAGCCCTGCCTCCTGTCTTCCGGAGATCACCTCGGGAGCGATCCCTAGAACTCGGGCGGCGCGTTCGAGGAACTCGTCACTGTCCTCGGCGTCACGGGTAGCAGGCGTTGCCACCGCTCGGCGCCGGCTCACACCGAGGCGATCCATGATCTGCCCGTACCGTTCGAGAACATCCAACGTGGCCAGCACACGTTCTGCATCGAAATGACCGGTTGTGTCAACGCCAGAGCCAAACGCCGTGACCTCTACCTGGCTTTAGCCGCTCTCTCCCATCGTCGACGACCAGGAGACGCATGGAATTGGTCCCGATGTCGACGACACCGACGATCATCGCGGCTCGGTCCAACCCGGATTCTTGATGGCAGTTCCCTCATCGGACGCGACGACACAGCCAACCCCACAGTCGAGTGGTTCGACCTGCGCGGCAGTCCACTCGCCAATCGGGTTGTCGTTGCCGGCAGCTGTGTCGGCATAGTGGGCATGAAGACACTTGACGCCCGGCCCCGTTCCACCGACGCCGCCTGTCGGCCTGTGACCGGAATAGCCATCCGGGATCATCGCGTCCCTGGTTGTGCGATAGCGCTCCGCGGCAGCGGCATGGCGGTCGGCGAAGGCTGGATCCTCAGCGACCATCATCTCGGCGCGTCGGACGCCTCCCGCAGCTTCCACCCTTCCGATGCGTTTGCTGGCGAGTGGGCAGGTCAGCCAGTAGAGCGTCGGAAACGGCGTCTCGTCTTCGAGCAACGGAGGCACGGTGATGACGACCGGGAGTCCGAGATGACAGCGAGCGGTTGCGTCGATTGTCGATCGAGGCGGCCGGCCGATCTGCGCCTGCACGACGCTGCGATCATTCATCAGAGTCGATGTCGTCTCCCGTGATGAAGCCCCACACTCGCTCCCACCACGCTCGTTCGTCGGATCGCACAACCGGGTCGGGCGCCCCTTCGATGATCTGTGTCTCCCTGGGTGTTACAACGACGTATGCGACCTCCCCGGGCATCACCAATCCATATTGCTCACGGGCGATGCGCTCGATCTCGGCGTCGGTGCCGAGCATCTCAATGTCTTCGCTCAACGTCTGATTCTCTTGCTCGAGAGCTGTGAGCTGATCCTGGGTGCGCTCGATCTGCCGCTGCTGGGATACGAGTTGGCGGAACGGGAGGATCCCCGAAACGGTGAGTGCCAACGCTCCGAGCAACACCACGGCCAGCACCCATCCCCAGCGTTGTTTCCTGGATGGTGCCGCCTCCGTGGTGCGTTCGAGCGTTTCTGTCATCAGCTCACCTTGAACGGTGCCCATCCGGCAAACCGGGCATCATCTCCGAGGTCCGCTTCGATTCGGAGAAGCTCGTTGTACTTCGCCGTGCGCTCTCCGCGTGCGGGAGCGCCGGTCTTGATCTGGCCCGCGTTCGTTGCGACGGCAAGATGCGCGATATACGGATCTTCCGTCTCACCTGAACGGTGGCTCACCATGCGCCCGTAACCGTTGAGCGATGCGGTGCTCATCGTATGGAGGGTCTCGGAAAGCGAACCGATCTGATTGACCTTGATCAGGATGGCGTTCGCCGCGTCCAGTTCGATCGACTTCATGAGAAACTCCTCGTTCGTCACGAGCAGATCGTCACCAACGAGTTGCACACGACTCCCGAGCCGCTTGTTGAGGAGAACCCATCCGTCCCAATCGGCCTCGTCGAGACCGTCTTCGACCGAGATGATCGGGTAGTCGTCCACGAGCCCGGACAGATGCTCGATCATCTCCTCAGAAGTGAGCTCCGCTCCCGAGAGCCGGTAACGACCGGCGTGGTAGATCTCACTCGCTGCAACGTCGAGAGCGATCGAAATCTCCTCGCCTGGCTTGTACCCGGCAGCCTCGATGGCTTCGATGATGATGTCGAGAACGGCACGGTCGTCGGGAAGATCCGGGGCGAAGCCACCCTCGTCGCCGACGTTCGTCGTCAACCCGCGTCCGGCAAGAACCTTCTTGAGTGCGTGGTAGGTCTCGACACCGGCACGCATTGCTTCCCGATACGACGGCAAGCCGCCGGGAACCAACATGAACTCCTGCACGTCGACCGAGTTCGCTGCGTGCGCTCCCCCGTTGAGAACGTTGAAGCACGGTGTCGGAAGAAGGCGACCGTCGGTCCCTCCGAGATACCGATACAGCGGCAGGCCCACGGCCTCAGCGGCCGCGCGTGAAACGGCAAGGGACACTGCGAGGATCGCATTTGCACCCAGGTTCGCCTTGTTGGGCGTTCCATCGAGATCGAGCATGATCTGGTCGACACGTTCTTGACGAGTGGCGTCGACGCCGCAGAGCACAGGAGCGATCCGCTCGTTCACGTTCTCGACAGCCTTGAGAACGCCCTTGCCGCCGTATCGTTCGCCGCCGTCGCGAAGCTCGACGGCTTCCGAGGCACCAGTGGAGGCCCCTGACGGCACGATCGCCCAACCGGTAGCGCCGCCGGACAGCGTGACCTCCGCTTCGACGGTGGGATTTCCCCGCGAGTCGAGGACCTCGCGTGCTGTGATTGTCTCGATGAGCATCATGATTTGTTCCTTTCGGGTTTGAGGGTAAACGAGGATTCGGTTTCGGTCGTGGATAGTTCGATCTTCGACAGCTCCCAGAGTCGATCGAGTTCGACGAGGTCGAGATCGCGAAGCTTCTGCCCTGCCTCAACGGCAAGCCTTTCCACGACCCGAAATCGGGCGGCGAAGGTGTCGTTTGCACGGGAGAGTGCGATTTCAGGATCGACGTCGAGATGTCTGGCAACGTTGACAACCGCGAAAAGGAGGTCGCCGAGTTCTGCCGTGGCGAGGTCCCGATCGTCCCTCACCTCACGAAGCTCTTCGAGCTCTTCTGCCACCTTGGCGAGCACGGGTTCATCGTCAGGCCAGTCGAATCCCACCGATGCCACGCGTCGCTGAATCTTGTCGGCCCGAGCGATCCCCGGTAGAGCCGCCGGTACGTCGTCCATGAGGGACTCTCGTCCCTTCTCGACGTTCTTCAGCTCCTCCCAGTTGGCGAGGACCTCGTCGACATCGTCGACAACGACGTCTCCGAACACGTGCGGGTGACGACTGACGATCTTGCGACGGATCCCTTCTGCCACTTCATCGACGTCGAAGGCTCCGGCCTCCGCGGCGAGACCAGCATGGAAGACGATCTGAAGGAGCAGATCACCTAGCTCCTCTTCAAGGAGCAGGTAGTCGCCGAGGTCGACGTTGCCGGCCGGAGCATCGACCGGCAGGGTACTTATGGCATCGACAGTCTCGTACGTCTCCTCGATAAGGTGGCTGACGAGCGTGTGGTGCGTCTGCTTCGCGTCCCACGGACACTCTCTTCTCAGGATCCGGTTCGTTGCCACCAGTCCGAGCCACCCAACGTCGGCAGCCGGGACGAACAGTGTTGATCGAGGACCGGTGTCGGCCCTCGGCAGGTCGGCGATGGTCATCTCCACAATCATCGCATCTTCACCACCGACACGATCAAGCATCGTCACAACGAATGGGTCCGGCAAGACCCGTCCGAGGGCGAGGGCAACATCCCCCGCAACGAGCGGCGAATCGATCTGGGTGATCAGCGATGGAAGGTGGAGTGGCAACGGGTCTGGAAGCGCTCGCGCATCGAGGATCTGGAGGCCGTCGGCGATCGGATCGACACCGACTGCAGCACAGGCAAGGTCGATGAACGACTCGCCCGGAATGACGATACATGGGATCTCCTCACGGGCCGCTGCCGCCACCAATTGCGAGACGGCACGCTCCCCCACGATGGCGCTGCCGGGAACGGCATAGGCCACGGAGCCCTTCTGAGCTGCGTCTATGACCCGATCAACGATCGCGTCATAGACGCCGTCGAAGTCTTCGGCCGATTCGTAGAGGTCATCGCAGGAGACCAGCGGCCGTATCTCCGCCAGTTCCGACGCCGCCGGATGCTCCACGGTCCGTACGATCAGCGTCGCGGCCGGATCAGTCAGATATTCCAGATCCGCGCGGCGGAGGCGATCGAGTCCGGCCGGACCCAGGCCGACGATCGAGAGTCGGCCCGTCATTCAGTCGGTGGTGGCAGGATGCCGTGCGAGTCGTGTGTCCACGTGCCTACCTGCGAACTGACTGCGATATCTGCGGAGCGAATCGCATCATTGACCCAGACGACCCAGAGGTCGGTGACGAGACTGGGATGGAGATAGGTGATCGGATCAGCGATCAGCGCTTCGAGCGACTCCGGCCCCGTTCGTTCATCCACGATCATGATGTGCCATCCGAACTCGGAAGGAACAGGATCGGTGAGTTCGCCGATCGGGGCGACGGCGGCGGATGTCGAGAACCCCGGCACGTATCCACCCGCCGGCGCAGGACATGGGAGTTGCCCGCCCGGGCTGACCGTGTCGAGGGAGATCTCGTCGGCAACGGCGGCGAAGTCCTCGCCTGCGTCAACCCTTGCCTTCGCAGCCAGAGCCTCTTCCGCTGTTGCTGTCAGGATGTGGCGAACGCAGACGTCGACCAGCATTTCCTGCTGCTTCTCAAAGACATCGGTCAGGTAGGCGATGTCATGAGCAAGCTGGGCCGTGACCTCGTCTCGGACGATGAACTGCTCGGCGACGGCATCTACCGTTGCCTCGGTTCGACCAGGAGTAGCTGCAACACTGGCGAATATGTCGGCTTCCTCCGGTGTGGGGTTGGCGATCTTCGCAGCGATGGCATCAGGGTCATCCAGACCGGTCAGACCGAAGTCCTCATATGCGCTGTTCTTCTGCGCCTCGAGGTAGATCAAGTTGGTCAGATCGGCTCGATACTCCTCGGCGTTGTGGTTGGTGTCATCAGAGGTGCTCGTCCTCAGTGCCACCACCGAGGCATTGTCGACCGTTGCATCGTCGACCGTTGCCACGACGGATGCGCTCGAGCAAGACGCAGCGATAACGACGGTAACCGCAGTCAAGAAGAGGGTTCTCGTGGAAAGGCGCATGTGAGCATCCGGGTCGGGAGATCGCAGTCTACGGGGACGGTGCCGTCATCGGTTCAAGCCCGACCAGGCGCGCTCGGCGAGGACCAATCCACCAGCGATACCCGAACGATCACCGAGTCCTGGGGCCACGAGGAACTCTTCAGCACCGCCACTGAGCGCAGGCGTGTCGACGTAGCCGCCCAGCGATTCGACCATCTGCCTTCGAGTGGAGTCGAGCAGCCCTGGAAGCTTCATCACCCCACCACCGAGAATGATCCGCTCGGGAGAAACCGTGAGCACGAGATTCGCCATCGCATGGCCCAAGGCATGTGCTTCGAACTCGATCGCCCGATCGAAGTCGGAACCGAGCTCCGTAGCGGGCCTCCCCCACCGTCCAGCGATCGCCGGACCTGCGGCCAATCCTTCCAGGCAATCTCCGTGGAATGGACACACCCCCGGAAAGGTGTCCTCGGGGTACCGCGGAATCCTCAGATGGCCGATCTCCGGGTGGACGAGACCGTGGATGGGATCACCGGCGATCACTCCTCCGCCGCCGATGCCCGTTCCTACGGTGGCGTAGAGGAACGTGTCGAGGTTGCGTCCGGCGCCCCATCGACCCTCGCCGAGAGCGGCCCCGTTCACGTCGGTGTCGAATCCGATAGGGACACCGAAGGCTCCCCGCAACCATGAGACGACATTCGCTCCGGACCATCCGGGCTTCGGGGTCGCACGGACCGTGCCATATGTCGCCGAGGAGCGATCCAAGTCGAGCGGACCGAACATGGCGACACCGATGGCGTCGAGCGGACCGTGCTGTGCGAGAGAATCGGTTGCCCGGCGAAGGGTCTCGTCGGGCGTCGTCGTGGGGATCGTGTCCACCGCCCGAAGATTGTCCGGAGCACTCCCGATCGCGGCGACGAACTTTGTGCCGCCGCCCTCGATGCTGCCGAACAGAGCCATGTGGGGGACAGTAGTTGGTATTCGGTACCGGGGTTCGGGCTGGCGGCTGGCGGCTGGCAGCTACAAAGACGGGTCGGCTCCTGCCTCTGCGAGACGCCTCACCGCCGCGGCACGATCGAAACTGATGTGGCCCTCTGCGAGGCGGTAGTTCACCGGCCGGTGCTTCCACAGATGCCGTCCAACGAACACCAACTCGCCTGCGCTGGCCCTCGATACGTCGAGCTCCGCGGTGAGCCACTCGTTCAACGACCGATGACCACTCGAGCCTGCGACGTGGATCTTGTCCAACTCGTTGACCAACACCGCCTGCTCACACCGCAGATCCGAGACCTCCGCCTCAACCTCACGAAGCCTCGAAGCCATCTCATCAACGCTGCGGGTACGGAACAACATACGAACAAAGTACCAACCAGGTAT
>RCNE010001031.1_pt1 | contig 15178 bp, 10 predicted proteins | sample 2041361 | NCBI WGS metagenome assembly RCNE01 (sample SAMN09708229, study PRJNA481090) | Marine sediment metagenome, whole genome shotgun sequencing project.
ATTGAACTTTCTAAACGATTAAATCAGGTGCAGCTGATTCAACCACTCGTGGCACCGTGTTTAAAATTACCATCAGTGAAGATCCAGAATCGCCAGTTTTGTGCTATCTCAATAGGAGTTACCTGGGCACGGTAGAGCCTGTAATGCTCCCATTCATGCCATCTGAACCATGCTATTGTTTTTAACAATGATGGTGATTACACTGGCAGCATAACATTACAAATGGTTTGAAAAGATCTTGTGAAAATCCGGATTGCCTCACATTTAACAGCATAGTATAAGGCACATCGTGGTGTCACGGTTGTTTCATTACAGTCCTCATTATCTGAAGCACGTCGCACGCTGGGGAACGTCCTGAATTTTATATCAAGATTAAAGATTAGGACGAAGCAGTCGAGACTGTTTACGATCCATGATATTTCATACCCACTTAACATTTACATGAGGTAACTGTCAGATATGGCCCAAGATAAAGCAGAAGAAAAAAAAATCATCTATTCGATGATCAAAGTCGCTAAATTTTATGATAATAAACCGATATTAAAAGACATTTCTTTATCTTATTTTTACGGAGCCAAGATCGGTGTTCTTGGCCTTAATGGTTCTGGTAAGAGTACCCTGTTGAAAATTCTTGCCGGAATTGACACTGAAATTGATGGCAGGACGGTAATCTCTCCAGGCTTTACGATAGACTACCTGGAACAGGAGCCTGAACTTGATCCGGATAAGACTGTTAAAGATATCGTTGAAGAAGGGGTACAGGAAACGGTCGACCTGTTACAGGAATTCAATGAAATCAATGAGAAATTTGCTGAACCAATGAGTGATGATGAAATGCAGGTGCTCATTGAAAAGCAGGGATTAGTCCAGGACAATCTCGATGCTGCTTCAGCCTGGGATATTGACAGTCGTCTCGAAATGGCCATGGGCGCACTCAGGTGCCCGCCTTCAGATACTAAATGTGCAGTCTTGTCTGGCGGGGAAAAACGAAGAGTGGCCCTTTGTAGGATTCTTTTGAAAAAGCCAGACATCCTTCTTCTTGATGAACCCACGAACCATTTGGACGCAGAATCTGTCGCCTGGCTTGAGCGCCATCTCCAGGAATATGCCGGAACTATTATAGCCGTCACACATGATCGTTACTTCCTTGACAATGTTGCCGGCTGGATCCTTGAACTTGACCGGGGCGCAGGCATACCCTGGAAAGGTAATTACTCGTCCTGGCTCGAACAAAAAGAAAAACAACTGGCTGTTGAGGAAAAACATGAAAGTGATAGACGTAAAACCCTTAAACGTGAGCTTGAATGGATAAAAATGTCTCCGAAGGGAAGGCGAAGTAAATCAAAAGCAAGAATCAGTTCCTATGAAGATATGCTCGCTGCCGGTAGTGATTCTATTTCAAAGAACCTGGAGCTCTTTATTCCTCCCGGACCTCGTCTTGGTAAAAAAGTGATTGAGTCTTCTGGCGTTAAGAAATGTTATGGAGATCGTGTTTTAGTAGAAAACATGGAATTCATGCTCCCTCCCGGTGGTATTGTCGGGGTGATCGGCCCCAATGGAGCTGGTAAATCTACCCTTTTTAAAATGATAACCGGCACAGAACAGCCCGATGAAGGATCCATCGTTCTTGGAGATACCGTTAAACTTTCATACGTTGATCAATCCCGTGAGATACTGCGTCCTGATGATACCATTTGGCAGGCAATATCTGAGGGCCAGGACAATATATGGCTTGGCACCAAGGAAATTAACAGCCGTGCATATGTAGCAAAATTTAATTTTTCCGGATCTGACCAGCAGAAAAAAGTAGGGCTCCTTTCCGGAGGGCAAAGAAACAGAGTTCATCTTGCCAAAATGATTAAGGAGGGAGGTAACGTTCTTCTGCTTGATGAGCCGACAAATGATCTTGACGTAAATACGCTGAGGGCACTTGAAGAAGCACTTGAAAATTTTGCCGGTTGTGCTGTTGTAATCAGCCATGATCGTTGGTTTCTTGATCGAATAGCAACTCATATACTTGCTTTTGAGGGAAATTCTGAAGTCGTCTGGTTTGAAGGTAATTACTCAGACTATGAAAAAGACCGAAAGAAAAGGATCGGTGCCGATGCTGATCAGCCGCAGCGCATTAAATATCGACAACTGACCCGTTGATCAATTATAATTTTTTTTCACTGCAACTGTTCCTTAGCACTAATTCTTTGGAGCACTAAGCTGTTATTAAAACAGATACTAATCCGTTTTAATCTTGATCATACCCGACCTGACAACCCGTATCCTGCCGCCTTGAATAGCAGCAATCGTTGAGCATTGTGGTGCAGCCGAGACTCCACCATCAATTATGAGATCTATTTTATCTCCGAAATAGCCTACGACTTCCTCAACACTTGCCGCCGGCGGTTTGCCTGAGATGTTTGCACTGGTAGCGGTAATCGGCGTTCCGGAAGACTTACAGATTTGTGTGGTTATTTCACTTGAGGACATCCTGATACCAATTGTTCCCGAACCACCAGTTAATAGGTGGGGAAGACTTGCTAAGGCAGGAAAGATGAGAGTCAGAGGTCCCGGCCAATGGGTATCGATAAGCGCCTGATATGGTGTCGGGAACGATGTTATCAACCGATCCAGTTGAGAGAGGTTATCAATGATCAGCAGTATGGCTTTTGACAGTGATCGCTGTTTAAGTTTAAAAAGACATTCCAGACCATCTTTGTTAAATGGGTCGACGCCAAGCCCGTAGTATGTTTCAGTTGGAAAAGCTATAATGCCGCCACCCCTGATTACTGCTGCTGCACGCTCGCTGTAACCAGGGGAATGGGCTGATATGATCTCAGAATGTGATCTTCTTTGCTTTTTCATTAACTTCCTGAACCATCTTTTTTCTAAACTCCACGAGTTTTTTTGCAAGTTCTCTGTTTTCCAGGGCCAGAATTCTGACGGTCAAAACGGCAGCATTTTTGGCTCCAGCCTTGCCTATCCCCATGGTTGCAACTGGAATACCCGGAGGCATCTGAACAGTTGCCAATAAGGCATCCATGCCTCCAAGAGGTGAGGCATCGAGCGGAACGCCTATTACCGGCAGATCAGTGTGAGAAGCAACGACGCCCGCCAGGTGTGCAGCCATCCCGGCCCCGGCTATAATCACCTTAATTCCGCGTTCTTTTGCTGTCGCAGTAAACTCAGCAACACGTGCAGGAGTGCGATGCGCAGAAGCGACTGTCATCTCATAGGGAATTCCCATATCTTTTAAAAAGTCACTGGCGGCTCTCATCACCGGCAAATCTGAGTCACTTCCCATCAGGATGCCAACAAGTGGTTTTGTCCTCGGTTCAGCTGATCTGTTTAAAGCCTTTGCACCAATATCTTTTCGGTGATAAGCCTTTGTCCAGCTTATTTCCCCAACTGCCTTATAAGCTTTATTGATCGCAGTCTGAAGATCCTTACCAACCGCTGTTATGCCGAGCACACGACCTCCATTTGTGGTTACCCGCTTATTAACAACCTTGGTTCCCGCGTGAAATACTTCTACGTTAGATACCGCTGCAGCTTTTGACAGTCCTCTGATTACTTTCCCCGTATCATAGTGACCAGGATACCCACCTGATGCCATCACCACACAGATGGTAGGACGAGGGTCTATTTTCATCTCAATATCTGCAAGATTACCATCTATTGCTGCATTAAATATATCGATAATATCGCTTTTCAATCGCATCAGGAGTGGTTGAGCTTCAGGGTCACCAAAGCGGCAATTGAACTCAAGAACATTTACATCCCCATCATCAATCATAAGCCCCGCATAGAGCATGCCTTTATAGGGCCTACCCTCTGCGGCCAAGCCTCTGATAGTTGGCAGCATGACACGATCCATGACAAACTGGGCAATTTCATCTGTTACCACCGGAGCCGGAGAATATGCTCCCATGCCCCCGGTATTCGGGCCTTCATCCCCTTCAAAGACTGCCTTGTGATCTTGAGACGTCGGTAACGGAAGTATTGTCTTACCGTCAGTAAAGGCTATAAAGGAAGCTTCTTCGCCTTTCAAACACTCCTCAATTACAATCTTGTCCCCGGCATCTCCAAAGGCTTTATCTTTCATAATGAGATCAACAGCTTCTTTAGCCTGCTGAATGGTAGAAGCCACAATAACCCCTTTACCTGCTGCCAACCCATCTGCCTTGACAACAATTGGTGCACCACATTTATCAATGTATTTTTTGGCCTTCTTAGCATCTTTAAACACCTTGAAGTCGGCAGAGGGAATATCATATTTCTTTAGAAATTCCTTGGTGAACACTTTGCTGCCTTCAAGAATTGCGCCTTTTTTATTGGGCCCAAATATTCGTAACCCAGCTGTTTCAAAGGCGTCAACGACTCCCTCTACAAGTGATGATTCTGGACCGACAATAGTAAGATCAATCATTTCGCTGGTGGCAAAATCCACTAATTTTTTAATATCGGTGGCATCGATATCAAGGCATTCAGCATATTTGTTTATTCCTGCATTTCCCGGAGCGCAGAAAATTTTCGATACTTTATCTGATTGATTTATTTTCCATACCAATGAATGTTCGCGTCCCCCCGATCCTATAACCAAAACTTTCATAACTCCCCCTTGTGAAATAGAGCAGATTTTTACCAGTTGAGCGTAAAATTAGTTAAAACAAAATCCTTAATCTGAAACTAATCAATCTGAAAAATCTTACAATCAATAACTATATTTTTGTTTATGTTCCTTGATCTTTTTATTACTCGAACGTTCCCAAATATTTCCGTTAATTCACATTGACAAAAGGATTGGTAAATATTAGATGAATGAATAGTCATTCATCTAATATTCTTTTTTCACCTTTTTATAAAGCCGGCTATGAAGACCTTAAATAAACATGGAAAGATATTAACTGCCGCAACAAAGGTTTTTGCCAAAAAAGGATTCTTCAACGCAAGAATTTCAGACATAGCCAAAGAAGCAAAGGTTGCTGATGGTACGATCTATCTCTACTTTGACAATAAATTTGACATTCTTTTATCAGTTCTGGAAGAAGAAATCGGAAAACTGACCGAGCAGATCAAGAAAGCCATAGCCGATGAAACTGATCCGGAAAAAATGCTTGCCATTTTTGCCAGAAAACATCTCAGCGCCATGAAGAAAAACAAAAACCTGGCTGAGGTAATTCAGGTGGAACTGCGGCAAAATGATAAACTTGTCAAAGAATTCAGAAACACCAGTTTTCAAGAATATATCAACATAGTTTCTGATATTATAAAAGAAGGCCAGAGACAACAAATGTATCGTGCAGATATCCTGCCAGGAATTGCAAAGCGGATTTTCTTTGGTGCACTGGATGAGGTATCTCGTGTCTGGACAGTATCGTTGGAAACAAATTACTCACTTGAAGAGACAATCAATCAAGTGCTTATTATCTTTCTTTCAGGATTACTATCGGATACTAAATCATAGACCCTCTTTCACGTTATTTGTGAAGCGGTAATATCCATAACCTCAAATTCCCTTGTACCACCGGGCGTTTTGGCAGTAACATCATCGCCGACTTCTTTCCCGAGAAGACTTCTCCCTAGAGGCGACAGAACAGAGATTGAGCCCTTTTTCACATCTGACTCCTCAGGCCCGAGTAACTGATAGGTTATCTCTTCATCAGTATCTAAATCAAGGAGACTTACAACAGTACCAAATACCGCTCTATCAGTCTTGACCGTTGAGCAATTAATCACTTCAGCCCTGCTCAATTTGTCTTTCAATTCAAGAATACGTCCTTCGATGTGTCCCTGCCGCTCCTTGGCTGCGTGATACTCGGCATTTTCTTTTAAATCTCCATGTTCTCGAGCCACACCAATTGCCTTGGCAATCTCAAATCTGTCAACTTTCTCAAGCTGATTAAGTTCTTCTTTTAATATCTTAAACCCTGTTACTGACATGGGTATTCTTTCAACCATTAATGAACCTCCAAAATAAAAAATCCCGCTGAAGTCTTTGAACAACAGCAGGGTAATGACCTGAAATTCTGACTACCAGCGATAAACGAATGTGGCGTATGCCATCGTACGATTAAAATCATCAGACCAGTCAGAGACGAACGTACCTTTTAATAAAAATGGTGTACTAATTTCAAGTAAAATATCAAGTTCAAACTGCTGAATAAAATTATCACCTTCCTCATACCCAAGCCCATACTGGGCGGCAACAAAACTTGTACCACTCTGACGTTTACCAGGGGGCCACAGTTCTCTTTTCACCCTCGCTGTCAAACTGTGTATCCAATAATTCCCTGGACTCCAGTAACCAAGATCGACTTCATTTAAGTCCCCCAGATCAGAAAATTGTGGATCACTATTTATTTCATTCTCCAGTTTTATGTAATCATAAGTTATATCAAGGCTACTGACATCACTGAAAATTCTATATGAAGACCAGAGATGAAATTTCTTTCCTTCATTGTCATCGTTGTAATCCCGGTAGGTGAAGTCAATACCGAGAAAGACACGGGGAACATAATCGATCGTAATACCTGCCTGAATATCTCTTCGTAAAATACCCTCTGAGATCGAATTTATTGTATCGCGTACCAGCATTTGATCCATCTTTAGGTATCCTTCGACACTCTCAGCCAACCTTCCGGACAACCTGAAATCGTAAAGGAAATATGCACTCCCCGTTTCCTTTATATCCTCAAATCCAATTTTTGCATTCAATGCCGCATCATTACCAAAAAATAATCCATACTGGACGGACAGAGCATTACTTGTAAGAATAGAGCTATCCTCGCTGTTGCCGTAAATATTGCGACCAGCCAGGAAACCCGCTTCCTGATATAGTGTCGGCTGAATCTTCAACCCTAATCCCAGATACTGCTGTTTAATATCAATATCTCCGTTACGTCCGTCCTCTTTTAGAAAAAGACCGTCAAAGAATAACTGTGGACGTCGGCGATTTATATTTTTCTCAAAAACCGTTTGCAGTTGAGGGTAGTAAATTTGTTGTTCCTTTATTTTTTCTAATAACTCTGTTTCTTTAGCATATCTTCCAAGCCGATTGTAGACGGTCGCAAGATCGGTGTATACATTTTCACTCTGTATATTCTCCTCTTCCATTAATTCCTGGTACCTTTTTTCAGCCTGATAGAACTTTCTCTGGTTAAGTGCCTGTTTGGCTATTCTTTCCTTGGCTACTATTTTTAACCAGCGATAATTTTCATATGATTCTGCCGTCTTTTGGGAAATTTCGTCGCTTAGATGCGAGGCAAAAAATGAACTGCTCATGACATAATCTAAAATTTCAATGTCATGTTTCGATGTTAGTAAACTATTCCAGAATGATACCTGACTGATTGAAGTATAATCAGGAGCATATTTTATCAGTTCCAGTAGTGGATTGAGCTGCTCCATCAAAGATAGTTCCAAATTCTCATATATTTTAAGTGCCTCTGTCTCGTTATCGTTTAACCATAGCTCACGGGCCATCTTCAGTTGTTTTTGAACACTGTAATCCTGCTGATCAGCAGCGCTGAAATCGGTTTTGCTCACTGTACGTCCATCAGCTGAACCGGTCAGGGAGGTTTTACCCATCGACTCTGGGCTATATCCTTCAATCGCTATAACCTGTTCATAAAAATATTTTTCATCAGGATAGCGTTTGACCAGTGTCTGGTATCGTTTTTCAGCTTTATCATATTGATATTGATCAAGATACACTTTAGCTCGTGAGATTTCTAAACGAACTGATTCAGGTAATCGTGCCTCCAGATGTTCAAGCAAGAAAGAGGCAGTCTCTGCCTCTTTGAGTAGCAGCAGATAATCATAAATGTCAAATAATTCGGCAACAGAGTTTTGTAAAAAAACAGTATTCAATGAATCTCTCAGGTCACCTTCTTCGGAAGCGTCAACCAGCAGGAACAGCACAGACATTACACCACTGTTGCCAAGACTGTTCGAGTAGGTATAAACAGTATTCTTGAACAGCTGATACAACTTTTGCCGGTAGTAATCTGCGATCAGTAACTTGAAGATTTCAATGTCATAGCTGTTGTATGTTTTTGTACGGTCCAATGATTCAAGGTGAGCATGGGCCTCTTTCCGCATTAATTTCAACTTGCCGGATAACTGATATGTTTTAAGTCTATAATAGTTGAGTCCGCTGACGTCATCCGTCATGTCATTGAAACGTCTGTCTTGAGCTAATTGATTTTCAGCCAGTGTCAACCACACCAATGCGGATTTAACATCCTTATTTTTTATTGAATTTCCGATAAGATCAAAGATAATATCGAGAGTACCACTGCTTTTAACGAGTGAAACACGCAATTGTTGCTCTGCTGCATATTCCATCCCCCGCAGGTAATTAATTCGGGCTGATTGCCGAGAAAAGAGACTGTACACATTCTCGTCGATTTCTTTTTGCTGCAGGATATCAGAAACGAGACTTTCAGCTTCGGTATAGAATTGATTAAGGACCAAGGCATCAACACCAGCCTTTAAAATATTCAGATCTGAAACAGAGCTCTTGTTATCTAGCTTTCTATATCCTCTTAAAAGGCGGTGAACGGCTTTAAGATCGCCAATGGCACCGCCGAGCATTATCGCCTTTACCCGTGCAGCCTCATCGGCTGGAAAGATATCTAGGTAGGCACGGTAACTGGCAATAAGTGCCTGATCATCCTTGAGCGCTTGTTCGCACCGCATCCTGAGCTGAAAATAGTCGGCAGATAAATTATCGCTGGCGTTAATTTCATTAAGGGTGTCCAGGCAGCGCTGGTACGATTTATTCTGGTAATAGAGCGATGATAATTTCAGTCTTATTTGCAGATCTTCGGGTCTATGAATATTGATGATCTGCAGGACCTCCATAAGCTCTTTATTCTTTCCAAGTGCTTCCAGAAGATCTGCCATGGCTCGATATATACCAACTCTGTCAGGAGTGATTTTTGCAAGATCAGTCCACAGCATCCAGACACCACTATTTTCAACAATTGAGAGCAGGTTGTTGGCAAGGATAAGCCTTATATTTTCAATCTCGCGAGAGACGTCTTCACCTTCTGGAAACTCATTGGTGTAGGTTTCCAAATACCCAAGCGCTTTATCTGCTCTTCCCAGCGTTAGCAGGTAAATGTTACCCACCTGCAACAGGTATTCTGCTCTGTTGACGTCGTGATCGAGTAGAATAATCAGGTGAGGAAGAGCCTCTCGATATTTTTTTTGAGAGAAATAATAATCTGCAAGCTTTTGTCTTAACCTGATATCGTCAGCCTCCCCCAGGTAGCGCTCCCAGAGGGCAGCTGCCGAATCAAACTCTTCAAGTTGCTCTAGAATAGAGGCAGCCTGACGCACCACCTGTGGTGATATACGGTATTTATTGATCAATTCCTGATAGTAATAGTTAGCTTTTTTCAGTTCACCAGCCTTGGTCAATAACTGGGCTAAATTGAGAAGAAGATCAGGAGATACTCCCCCACTCCCATAAAGCTGTTCCATCAGCGGGATCGCAAGATCCTTTTTCCCTTGACCTATCAGGGCATCAATCAGTCCCTCAAGGGCTTCAATGTAAAACTTTCCCCCTGGGTCTTTTTCGAGAACCTGACCAAAATAAAGGACGGCTTGATTCTCTTTTTGGGTCAGTAGAGAAATATTTCCGGCACTTAACAGATATTCAATTCGGTTACCATTAAGCTCAAGCAGACTATCAAGGAGCAGTGAGGCATCATCAAACTGCTTCGTCTCCATGTAAACTCTACAAAGTTCCCATTTAACCTCCTCAATATTTGGCTTCTGTTTCAGTACCTCCAAATAATATGGTATTGCTTTTTCATATTGTTGATTTCTAGTATGAGCACGTCCGTTATCCCACATCCTCTTCCACTCAGGTTCCTCTGACTCTTCACCGACAACAACAATGTCCTTTTCAGGAGCAATCTCGGCAGCAGTTAGGACCGGAGTAAAACAGAAATAATTCACAAGGGAGCAAACGGTAAGAGCGGACAGAAGGGGGAAGGATAATCTGAGTGACTGTTTTTTTAACATAGTTCGGTCAAGAACGAGAATCGGTTCTTAAAATAAAAAGGCTGCAGTTATTGCTGCAGCCTTTTTATTTTGAATGCTGCACGTTCTCGTGCAGTTAATAGCCAGTACCTGGTTTCACGAACCTCAATCATATTATCAATAAAATTCTGCTATTGATTTAACAACATAATCCTGCATGTCTTTTGTTAGCTCTGGGTAAATTGGCAGTGCCAGTGTTTCTTCAGCTGCTTTCTCGGCATGCGGCAGAGGTTTTGGCTGAACGACATCTTTAAGGCATTCCTGTTGATGAAGTGCGAGAGGATAATATATTTCTGTGCCAATCTCTTTACTGTTCAACCATTCCCTCAAGCCATTGCGATTTTTAACCCTGATAATATATTGATTATATATATGGTAATTTCTATCGTCACCATCCTTCTCAGCCTGTTTCTGGTAAATCGCTCGAGGGGGAACGATAAAACCATTTCTGACAAGATCAGTGCTCTGAAAACACTCGTTATAGAAAAGAGCATTTTTTATTCTCAATTTATGCCATGACTCTAAGTGTTTTAGCTTAATTCTTAAAACAGTAGCCTGGATCGGATCAAGCCTGAAATTGCCGCCAACAAGTGCATGATAATATTTAGGATAGGCACCATGGTTTCTCAACAACCTGGTCTTATCTGCAAAATCAGTATCCTGAGAAACAACCATACCGCCATCTCCAATACCTCCGAGATTTTTACTCGGAAAAAAAGAAAAACAGCCGGCAATTCCGAGCGAACCGGCTTTTGCCCAACCTGTTGATGGAGAGTTTTTCACAGGTACTTCAGCGCCAATTGCCTGAGCAGCATCCTCTATAACAGGGACTTCATATTTCTTGGCAACAGACAATATCTTTTCCATATCAGCGCATTGTCCATAAAGGTGAACCGGAATAATGGCCTTAATTCTTTTTTCGGTATCTTCCTGGAGAATTTTGTCGATCTGGTCCGGATCAATATTATAAGAGACAGGATCAATGTCTGCGAAAACAGGGGTCGCACCAAGCCGTAAAATAACGCCCATGGTGGCAAAAAAGCTATAAGGAGTAGTAAGTACCTTATCTCCCTGCCCTACACCAAGGGACATCAGAGATACCAGTAATGCATCAGTGCCACTTGATACTCCTATCCCAAAATTAGTTGAGCTGTAATGAGCTATCTCCTGTTCGAGTGCTTCAACCTCGGGTCCCTGAATATAGCGTGTTGAATCGATAACATTTGTTACACTTTCAACTATTTCAGCACGTAATTGCCTTAATTGAGGTCGTAAATCTAATAAAGGTACTTTCATTTTTAATTAATAGGGTAAAGATAGTGTGAAGGAATTCTGTCAGTGACTGAAACTGATACTGGGTTAATCTTTGGCTGAAACGATGATTTTCTCACCGTCAAAAAAATCTACAATATCGGGCATCTCGGCTTCCAGGTATTTTTTCATTTTACCGAGCAAGTTTACTTCTATCTGACGTACTCTTTCTCTCGATATGTCAAAATTATCAGCAATATTTTGAAGTGTAAGCGGTTCATCCGTTAAAAGCCGTTGTTCGAGAATCATCCGTTCCTTATCGTTGAGATTCTCTTTTAACTTCTCTAGCAGTTCAGCAAGTTTGGTCTGCATTTCCTTACCTGCTATTCTTGATTCAATACCAGGTTCATCACTGGGAATAAAACTTTTTTGTTCATCGTCGGAATCATTTTTCACCGGACTCTCAAGAGAGACATCCCAGCTGTCCATACGCTGGCTCATTTCCACAACTTCTTTTTCTTTAACGTTAAGACGTTCAGCCAATAATTTTGGTTCAGGGTCGAAGCCCTGGGCTTCGAGAAGTTTCTTTTCTTTGTTGAGACTGAAGAAGAGTTTACGCTGAGCCTGGGTGGTACCAATCTTAACCAACCTCCAATTGTCCATAATAAACTTCAGGACGTAAGCTCTGATCCAATAAGCTGCATAATAAGAAAATTTAACACCCCGATATGGATCAAACTTTTTGGTAGCCTGCACCAGTCCGACATTTCCTTCCTGTATCAGGTCCATGAAATTCTGCATCCAGTATTTCTGGAAATCCATGGCCACTTTAACAACAAGCCGTAGATTTGATGATACCAGCCGATATGCTGCGTTCGGATCACCTGATTCCCTGAATCTTGTGGCGAGTTCTTCCGTTTCTTCTCGAGACAGGAGCTCATACTGACTGATTTCCTGCAAATATCGGTGCAGAGCAGGATTGCTCAATACCGGAAGATTTTCGTCGTCTGATATGGCCACAAGCGGATTTTCGTGCTTTTCTGTTACCGCTTTTATTGCTTTATTTTTCTTACTCATTTATATATATCTCCAAGGCAGTTCTGAGCCCTGCAAAAACTCCGAATATTTACCTTACTGAAGGGAAAATGCAATTATAAAATAATCCATATTAGTTTTAGGGCTCCCTTCTTTTGACTGCTATCCTACCATATCCTGCCAATAGTAGGGAAAATTTTATTTTATTATTGTACTATTTATGATAGAAGAGCTATCTTTTTATTCCCATCTTCTTATTTATCAGATGCACCCAAGTAACAGGTGATTTACAGTCGTTTATGAAACATATCAGAAATTTTTCTATTATCGCCCATATTGATCATGGCAAGTCAACCCTGGCCGATCGCATGATCCAATTATGCAGCCAGGTATCCGCTCGAGAGTTCAAGAATCAGATACTTGACAATATGGATATCGAAAGAGAACGTGGAATTACCATTAAGAGTCAAACCATTTGCCTGAATTATCAAGCCAGAAACGGGGAAAAATTCTCGCTGAATCTTGTCGACACCCCAGGCCATGTTGATTTCAGCTACGAGGTTTCTCGAGCACTTTCTTCCTGTGAAGGAGCTGTTTTGATTGTCGATGCGGCTCAGGGTGTGGAAGCCCAGACCCTGGCAAATCTCTACCTGGCAATGGAAAATAATCTTGAAATCATCCCCGTGATCAACAAGATTGACCTGCCCTCTGCTGAACCCGAAAACGTAGCTTTTCAGGTGGAGGAAGATCTTGGGCTTGACCCAGCTTTAATTCAATTCTGTTCAGCTAAAAATGGTACCGGAGTAGATAATATTCTTGAGGCGATCGTCACTCACCTGCCCCCACCTGAAGGAGACCCAGCCCAGGAACTGCAAGCACTTATTTTTGACGCCCATTACGACTCTTTTAGAGGGACAATTATTTCCTGCAGAATCTTTAACGGTGTCATTAAACCAGGTGACACGATTATTTTCATGTCTACTCAGGCCGAGTATCGTGTTGAAGAGGTCGGGCTGTTCAAACTGAAACGTCAATCCCAAAAATCATTGAGTGCCGGAGAAATAGGCTATGTCATCGCCGGAATCAAAACGGTTAACGATGCAAAGCCAGGTGATACCATAACCCTTTCAAGTCAACCATGCAAAGCCCCCTTACCTGGCTTTCGAGAAATTCAACCCGTTGTCTTTTCATCTATTTATCCAATCTCAACAGATGATTATGAAGATTTAGTGGCGGCTCTTGATAAACTGCAGCTCAATGATGCTGCCCTGACATTTCAAAAAGACTCCTCAGTTGCCCTCGGATTTGGTTTTCGCTGCGGATTTCTTGGCCTCCTCCACCTGGAAGTTGTCCAGGAACGGTTGGAGCGTGAATTTGACATTTCCCTGATTTTAACAGTTCCCTCGGTAAGATATAGGTTTTATCTCAGCGACAATAAAGAATTATATGTTGATAATCCCGCCTATTACCCAGACCCAGCAAATATATCGAGGATAGAGGAACCCTTCATAAAGGCTTCAATTCTTATTCCGGAAAGATATATGGGTGCGGTGATGTCTCTTTGCATGGAAAGAAGAGGAGAAAACACCAATTACCATTATCCCACTCCTGGAAGAATTGAATTCAGTTGTGAACTTCCACTGGCTGAAGTGATCTATGACTTCTACGATCGATTAAAATCTATTACCCAGGGATATGGGTCTTTCGACTACGAGTTGAGAGACTACAGGCCCAGTGATCTGGTGAAACTCGACATCCTGGTAAATGGAGAAATTGTCGATGCTTTGTCTCAGCTGGTCCATCGTGCAAACGCTCGTACCCGAGGCTTGAGCGCCTGCGAACGTCTCAAAGAGGAAATTCCAAGGCAGATGTTCAAGATTGCCGTTCAGGCGGCAATAGGCGGAACCGTAATAGCGCGAACGAATATATCTGCAATGCGCAAGGATGTTACCGCAAAGTGCTATGGCGGTGATATTACTAGAAAACGAAAGTTACTTGAAAAGCAGAAGGCCGGCAAAAAACGTATGAAAACGGTCGGAAATGTCGATATACCCCAAAATGCCTTTCTAGCTATCTTGAAATCGGACAAAGGGTAATAAAACCGGGGAATAGCATGCATGCGCATACCTTTCCAGGTAGGCGATATCCGGATGATCTAAAAATATTTATCCCGGTATGAGAAATCGCCATATCTTTTCTGTCAGGGCATCTCTTCCTTCGCCGGTTTTCGCAGAAAAAACCACACGTTCATCTTTTCTAAAACCGTGACCGGCATCGAGAATTCCCGCACACTTTTCTTTTTTGTTTCCGGACAATTTATCCGCTTTTGTATAGACGGGAAGAACGGGTATTTTCTCGTTTTTAAGCCACATTATCAAGTCATTGTCGTGGGCTTTTGCTTCGTGCCGTATATCGAGGATGACAACAACACAACAGAGCTGCGTTCTGGTTTCCAGATAGGCGGAGATCAATTCCCCCCAGCTGGCCTGCATCGATCTGGATACATGCGCGAAACCGTATCCGGGCAGATCAACTAGATGAAAAGAATCAGAAACCAGAAAGAAATTTAGCCCCTGGGTCTTTCCAGGACGCCCGCTCACCTTTACCAGATTTTTTCTCTTGAGCAGGGTATTGAGCAAACTGGACTTTCCGACGTTTGACCGACCGGCAAAGGCTATCTCAGGCAGATCAGAATCCGGTAATTGCTTAAGACCATGAACACTTATTACAAAACTAGGATTACTAAATTCCATTTTCCGGACTCCTATTGGCCTTACAAACTGAAGGTCTGCATTTAGTGCCTTATTCCTGAAAACCTATCATAAAAACAAGAAATCATGAGAGA
>RCNE010002612.1_pt1 | contig 15172 bp, 13 predicted proteins | sample 2041361 | NCBI WGS metagenome assembly RCNE01 (sample SAMN09708229, study PRJNA481090) | Marine sediment metagenome, whole genome shotgun sequencing project.
TCGCTCGATACTCGGCTTCCTGCCTCGTACGGTCCTGATACTAACTACCCGCCCCAGCTTCGACCCGACTCTAGTGCATCTATCAGAAACCACTATCCCACTTCCAGCACTTTTTCACTTCTATTTTTAAACAACCATTGGACCAACCGACCCTTTACTTGCGGGGGAGCCGAGGTCGCGCGGTACCTTACTTCAGGACTCGCCACAAGCACGTATATGTGGGCTCGGGCGCGACATCCATGTCGCTCACGGTCCTGAAGTAAGGTACCGCACACCCTCAACTCTGTGCGTAATTACAGGGTATTGGTTTCTAAATGCATACAAACCAGCTGAATTGACGTTCTATTTGACCACTTTCAGGTGTGAGCGAGGTGGTGGATCATCTGAACCATCTACCGGGGGAGGTGGAGAGTCATCCTGGGCAAACATCATACCCTGACCGTTTTCACGGGCATATATGGCAATGACGGCAGCCATCGGCACCGTAATTTTGTAAGGTTTGCCTGAGAACCTGGCATGGAAAAAGATGGTTTCGTTCTCCAGCTGCAGATGCTCGGTCGCGCCGGTGGCAATATTCAGAACAATCTTGCCTTCGGCAATGGCATGCTCGGGGACATCCACACCGTCAAACCCGGCTTCGACCAGCACATGTGGTGTCAGGCCGTTATCGCTTATCCATTCATACAATGCGCGTAACAGGTATGGCCTGTTAGAGGTCATACCTTTAGGTTCAGAACCCATCAACCTTTCTCAGACACCTAAATGCACCAATCAGGCTGCATTCAGAATCATTTCGCGTTCGGCACGTGTCAGGCTAAGCTTGAAAGACTTGCGTGAAATCAGGCGCTGAATATAACCCTGAATCGTTGCACCCGGTTTGCCCAGGGTAATGCCATACACCGGAAGACGCCAGAACAAGGGCGCAAGGGTGCAATCGACAAGACTCAGCTCATCGCCAAGCACGAAATCAGAGTGCTTGAATAAATCGTTAGCAGCAACAATGCTTTCTTTCAATTGCTGGCGAACCTTGTCTGCCTTGGCGCCGCTTAAGCTTTCGATTTGGTCAGCCAATGGGTACCAGTCGCGAATCACGCGGTGGTGGATCAGGCGCAGACGGGCACGTGATACCGGATCTACCGGCATCAACGGCGGGTGTGGGTAGCGCTCATCGAGGTAATCGTTGATCACGCCGGCGTTGTGTAAAAGCAGATCCCTGTCGACCAGTGTTGGTGTTTCGTTGTACGGGTTCAATTCTGCCAAATCTGCGGCAGCGGATTCATTATCACTTATGTTAATGATGTCAACATTGATACCTTTTTCTGCCAGTACAAACCGTACACGGTGACAGTGGATGCTACGGTCTGATGAGTAGAGCGCCATGGTAGAACGACCTTTAATTGCTGCTGTCACCAAATTTCTCCTGTTGGCTTGATTGTCGGACATCGATATGTCTGACTTTATAATTAATGAACATCACGCCAGTACTCTGCTTTTAACAGATAGGCGACCAGTGTAAATAGCACCAGGAACAATATCACCCAAACACCAACACCTTTGCGTTTCAGCTTGGCGGGCTCACCCGCGTAATCAAGAAATGCCGCGATATCACGGGCAGTCTCTTCATATTCATGTGATGACTGAGTACCCGGTGTGGTCAGTTCAAAGTGGTCAATAACCTCGTGAGTAAACCCACCAGCACTGGTCTCCTGACGGTAAACCGGTGTTTGAATGCCTTGAAGGGTCCATAATACATGAGGCATGGAAGCATTGGGCAGTAAGGTGTTATTCCACTGGCCATTTTCATCCTGGTAAAAACCCAGAAGATAAGAATACAGCCAGTCTGCACCACGTGAGCGCCCGATCAGTGAGAGATCAGGCGGAGTTTTGCCAAACCAGGATTTTGCATCGTCCGGATGCATTGCAATATCCATGGTTTCGGCGAATTTCGCATTCGAGAAAACCATGTTTTGCATGACCATGTCTTCACTCAAATCGAGGTCTTCAGCGAGGCGGTTATAGCGCATATAGCTAAGCGAATGGCAGCCCATACAATAGTTAACATACCACTTTGCACCGCGCTGCAATGAGGCAGTATCTTCTATATTGGCACCTGAATGTTCAACGCCCGCACCCGCGGATGCTGAGACCGTAAGACTTGATAAGGGCAGTAACAAGACTGCCAAAAACAGTGTTATGGCTAATTTCTTCATTAGTGGGTCACCCGATCCGGTTCCGGTTTTGTTTTTCCGCGAGGGCTCATGAAAAACAGCAGGACAAAAAACATGAAATAAACCAGTGTCCAGACTCTCATCTCCCAGGTTTGTGCAGGTGTGCCTTCAGCCATTCCGAGCAGCCCAAGCCTTACAAACGCAATGGTAAACAAGGTCAAAAGCACCTTGTACCAGGTTCCTTTATAACGGATGGACTTGACCGGTGACCTGTCTAGCCAGGGCAGGAAGAACAAAACAGCAACTGACGCACCCATCGTTATCACGCCCAGCAGTTTATCCGGCACTGCCTTCAAAATCGCATAAAACGGCGTGAAATACCAAACCGGTTTAATGTGTTCCGGTGTCACCAACGGATTGGCTGGTACAAAATTATCATGTTCAAGAAACATTCCGCCGGCTTCAGGCCACAGAAAGAGAACAAAGGAAAACAGGATCAGGAACATACCGACGCCAAAAATATCCTTAACCGTGTAATAAGGGTGGAACGGAATGCCATCCAGTGGTTTACCGTCAGCATCCTTGTTCTTCTTGATCTCAATACCGTCGGGGTTATTGGAGCCATTCTCACGTAGTGCCACCAGATGCAGCAAGACCAGGCCCAGCAATGCCAACGGTACGGCAATAACGTGTAATGCAAAGAAGCGGTTCAGGGTTGCATCGGATATAAAAAAGTCGCCACGTATCCATTGCGTCAGGGGTTCACCAATTTTCGGAATCGCACCGAACAGGTTGATAATGACCTGGGCGCCCCAGTATGACATTTGTCCCCATGGCAGAATGTAGCCAAGGAATGCCTCGGCCATCAACGCCACGTAAAGAAACATTCCGAAAACCCATAATAACTCGCGTGGAGCCTTGTGAGACCCGTACAAGAGACTACGGAACATATGCAGGTAAATCAGGATAAAAAAGAATGAAGCACCGGTTGTATGCATGTAGCGAATCAACCAGCCCCAGTCCACATCGCGCATGATGTACTCTACCGATGCAAAAGCCTCGGCCGCAGATGGTTTGTAATGCATCGCCAGCAAAATGCCGGAAAAAATCTGGATGACCAGCACGAACAGGGCAAGTGAGCCCATGTAATACCAGAAGTTGAAATTCTTCGGGGCCATATAGCCCGTCATCACGTTATTCCAGAAAGCCGTTACCGGCAAACGGTCGTCAAACCAGTTCAAAAGAGCACTGGCCTGCTTGGAAAGGTTGCTTGCAATTTTAGCCATTACACTGCTCCCTTCGGACTTACGCCGATGATCAGGGTGTTGTCATCAAGAAAACTATAGGGTGGAATACGCAAATTGGTCGGTGCGGGAACACCCTTGTAAACACGCCCTGACAAATCAAATTTGGATTTATGGCAAGGGCAGTAAAAACCGCCATTCCAATCAGCATCAAATGGCTGTGGGCCAACCTGCGGAATCATCTGGGGAACACAACCGAGGTGTGTACAGTGCATGTTGACTACCAGGAATTCCGGTTTTAATGCCCGCGGTTCACCATGTATATATTCAGGTTGTTCAGCGTTTTGCGACTCAGGGTCGGCCAGTGATGCATCAACTTTGGAGAGATCGGTAACCATATCCTCGGTACGTCTTAATACACCGATGGTTTGGCCCCGCCATTGCACCTTAAGTAACTGGCCCTCTTTCAGTTTGCCCAGGTTGACTTCAACCGGAACACCAATAGCCTGCGCCCTTGCACTGGGCATCCAGGACTTGATAAATGGAACGGCAGCAAACCCGACTCCAATACCGCCCACCACGGAAGTGGTAGCGACCAGAAATCGACGCCGTCCTTTGTCTACGTCATCAGATGACATTTGTTTCTCCAACAGAAAAACGCCCTAAGCAAGGACTATTACTCATAACCGGGAAATTCAAAATATTTTGATTAATGTAAGCACTGAAGAACAGGGCGCTTTTAGCTTTCGAAGCAATCATCCTGTCCCTCACCCTAATTAATCCGATATTTTACCGAATCGAATCATGCGAGACAAACGATTTGCCGATAGAATTGCCTATATAAGCACTGGTTTTTTGTAGAAAACCGGTATTGAATTCGATTTGACGGAAAATGACCGTGATGAATCAACCTGAGACCAATGGATCTAACAGAAAAACAACACCGGTATCACTACTGGGCTTTTTGATCCGCTCGGTGATTGCGGGCCTGGCACTTGCATTTATTATCATGTATCTGTGGCCCAGCGTTAGCGAACGGTTTACACCTCAACCGGAAGCCCCGGACAACGTACCTACTGTTCCGGCAGCGCCAGTATCTTATGCCGATGCTGTTGATCGCACCGCGCCCTCGGTTGTCAGCATTTACACCAGGACGGTTGAGTTGCAGCAGGTCAGTCCGCGTCTGCAGAAACTACTCGGCAGTTCATACGTGTCCCGTTCACGTCAGGATATGGGATCAGGCGTACTGGTCAGCGAGGACGGCTACATTTTGACCAACAATCATGTGATCAGCCAGGTACAGAACATCAGCGTGGGTCTTTGGGATGGTCGCTTCGCTACTGCCCAGGTCGTTGGAAGCGACCCGGAAACAGACCTGGCGGTACTTAAAATTGACCTCAGTGGCTTGCCGGCAGCGCCATTGGCTGTGGATGCCAATGTCCGGGTGGGTGACGTGGTCCTGGCCATCGGAAATGCATTCGGATTGAGCCACACCGTGACCATGGGCATCATCAGTGCGACCGGTCGCAACGACTTGAGGTCGGTGCTTTATGAAGATTTTATACAGACCGATGCCGCCATCAACGCCGGCAACAGCGGTGGTGCGTTGATTAACTACCAGGGCGAAGTGATTGGCATCAATACCCGAAACCTGGGCCAGATACAGGGTGCACAGAATATTGGTTTCGCGATTCCCATTGCCATGGCCAAGGATGTCATGCAACAAATTGTTGAAAACGGCAGTGTCAGGCGGGGGTCCATCGGTGCGCTGTTCAGTGACCTGCCCTTATCTTTGCAAACTGACGGAAGTGCCGTGCGCCGTGGTATCCAGGTACGCGATGTTACACCCAACGGTCCAGCCTGGAGTGCAGGTATAAGGCCGGGTGATATTCTGCTAAGCATAGATGGCACCGAGGTTGATGATGCCAGGGCATTACTGTTGATGCTGGCACAGCGTCAACCGGGTAGCAGAGTCGAATTCCGCGTTCAGCGTGCCGCAGAAATCTTTGAAACCTATACAACCCTGATTCAGCAACCACCCTTACGCTAGAGTTTGCAAATATTCATATAGGAGTATTCGGGATCAACCCACCACCGTCCCACTTAATTCGGGGGGAGCCGAGGGTTGCGGTACCTCACTTCAGGACACGCTTATGTTCAGGATGAACGGTATGCCGCGGGCGCACGACTGCAGGGATGCAGGAGGTAGAGCAATGCAGGAGCAATTGCCGAGGGATCGACCTGTGTCCGATTTGTAAAGCATCCCTTTAGATGAGCATATGTGATCCCCGGGAGGCTTCGCGTCGCACATCCCTGTGCTCAATCGCGAAGTACCGTTCATCCTGAACATAACCCTCGGCTCTGTGCGTAATCAAAGGACAGTGGTTTCTGATAGAAGCACCGCTGTTCGGTTGAAGCTGGGGTGGTGGTATTGTCTTACCAGGACCTTACGAGACAGGACGTCGAGTAAGAGCCTACAGGGATGTACTTGTGGCGTGTCCTGGTAAGACAATACCACCACCCCAGCGCCCCCGCTGCTTAGTCAGGAACATGGATTCAGCGGTAACTGGGACAGCAATGGAATCAACCCCCTGCATTCCTAACCATTGCTGAAGAACCAGACTCCGGCGCGGCTTCGAAGGCCGCTCCCGGAACTTATTACTTTTTGCCACGTAACTTGTAGGCCTGACTGAACCTGGGCTCGTAGTCTTTTGGTGCCTTGATCTTCAATCCGGTGCTGTCACTGTTATTGCCCAATTCAATCCGGACAGTGTAGTCACCCGGCATCGCGTAGAGAGTGTGACCCAGCCTGACTGATTCGCTATATGGTGTGTCAGCGAGAGTGAATGTCTTTTCTTCTTTGCTTTCAGGAGCGCTTTCTTTTGCTTTCTCCAACCCGGCGACTTCAGCAGCCAGGGCCAGTTCCTCATCAACCAGCAAATCCCAATCAAAGCTGTTCATACCCTTTATTGCCTTGCTGCTTAATCGGCGAACGACCGCATCATTGCCGTCGACAATCTCAATTGTGACTGTACCGGCACTGTCGCTCCAGTATTTGACCGTCGATTCGGGTGCCTCATCGGGCCGGAAATACCAGCGGGATCGTTCACTGCGCCAGCGACGACTGGCCGTCACATCATCGATATAAAACACTTTTAGCGTAGTATCACTGCCAGCTTCAACCAGATCCTGTAGCGGCAAGACGTCGACGATCCAAATACTGCGGCCATGGGTACCCGCGACCAGTTCACGTTCACGCGGGTGCACCACCAGATCGTGTACCGGAACATTTGGCAAACCACCCTGCAATGCTGACCATGAATCGCCACGGTCGGTGGAGACATACACACCGCGATCTGTTCCGACATACAGGATATTTTCATTCAGCGGGTCCTCCCGGATAACGTTCACGGCCTCGGCCGGCAGACCCTTGCTGATATCATGGAAGGACTTGCCGAGATCGTCTGTGCGGTAAACGTAGGCGCGGATATCATCATCACGATAACCATTGAGCGTGACATAGGCGCGATTGAGTGCATGGCTGGATGCTTCGACCCGGCTGACCCAACGATCTTTTGGAAGCTTGCCGGCAACATCCTGCCAGCGCACACCACTGCTGTTGGTCACCCACACCTGGCCATCATCGGTACCGGCCCAGATCAGGCCGAATTGCAGGCTCGATTCAGACACTGTTGTCAACGACGCAAAAGGCACATCGCCACGGTTTTTCGAACGGCTCAGATCATCACTGATGGCCGTCCAGGTCTCACCCTGATCCATCGAACGGTACAGGATGTTGGTGCCAAAATAGACCACATCGGCGTTGTGTGGTGACAGAATGACCGGCGAATTCCAGTTGTATCGAAGTGCCGGATCACCAAAGGCACGGCGTGGGCGTACTTCACCATCGCCATCCGGACTTTGCCGGTCGTAATAACCGAATTGCGAGCCCGAATAGACGGTTTTGTGGTCACGTGGATCCACTGCCACATACATACCGTCACCGCCATTGATACGTGTGCAGTTTTCCCCTGTTTGCCATCGATTGGTTGACGCGCAACGGATGGTGCCATTGTCCTGCAAACCACCGTAAACATTGTAAGGCTCGGCCATATCGACATTCACAGTGTAAAACTGCCCCAGTGGCTGAGCATCGAGTTTGACCCAGGTCTGCCCACCGTCATAACTGACATCGGCACCACCGTCATTACCAATCATCAGGTGATCGGGTTGCTGGGGGTTAATCCACATCGACTGGTGGTCGCCGTGTACCTTGCGGCCCTGAACTGCGAACCAGGTTTTGCCGCCATCGTCAGATTTGACCACCGGTACACCCAGCACATAGACCTGGTCTGCATTCTTGGGCGAAACGCGAATCTCACCAAAATAGTAACCATAGGAATAGACCACCTGATCCAAAGGCCCGTCATGCGTCACTTTCCAACTGGCACCCGCATCATCGGAGCGCCAGACCTGCAAACCGACGATATCGGTATTGAACAGACTGGCATTGGCATCACCGAGTTCGTCGATGATGTCCTGGATACTGACCTTGTCGGTCTTGACCCATTCGATCAGCTTGTCGGCATCGATGCTGACATCGAAGTCGGAGCCACGAATAAAACCTTCAATTTCGTTCTTGTCCTGGGCCAGGAAATCTTCCTTGCTCATATTACGCAGACGTTTGGCGCTAACCGGACGATCACCAAGCACCCACTGGTCCTCGGGCAATGGCTGTTGATTGTCGATACTGGCATAGAGTGTATCGGGGCTGGCCGCGCTGACCGCCAAGCCGATGCGTCCGACAAAATCACCCTGTGGCAAACCACCTTCAAGATGTGACCAGCTATCACCGCCATCAACAGATTTGTAGATGGCCGAACCACTACCGCCCTCGGTGAAATCCCATGGCCGGCGTTTCCGGTCCCAGGCCGCGGCATACAGGGTATTTGTATCATCGGGCTTGAATACCAGGTCAATTACACCGGTCCAGTCGCCACCTTTAAGCACCTGCTGCCAGCTTTTACCACCGTCGGTGCTGCGGAAAATGCCGCGCTGCCCGCCGGGTGTATAGAGCTTGCCCAGTGCCGCCACGTAAATGGTGTTTGAATCATTCGGATCAATCAGGATACGGCCAATGCGATCGGTGTCACCAAGCCCCATATAACGCCAGTTCTGACCACCATCATCGGACCGATAAATACCCATGCCACCGTAGGAGGAACGGGATGAATTATTCTCACCGGTCCCCACCCAAACAGTCTCGGGGTTGTTCGGATCGACAGCGATATCACCCATGATCATGGTGGCCTGATTGTCGAACAACGGTTCAAACGTATGCCCGTTATTCGTGGTTTTCCACAATCCACCTGAGGCGTACGCCGCGTAAAAGGTATAAGGCTGACCGGGAACCACTTCCATATCCACCAGGCGCCCACCCTGCACCACCGGGCCGACACTTCGCCACGTCAAGCCGGCATAGGGCGAGGTTGACAGTAAAGACTGATGCTTCTGCCAGGCCGCTTGCTTTTCAGCGATATCAGCAGGCGGACCAGCTTTGGGCCGCGCTTGAAGCACCGTGGTCATTAGCAAGGATAAGAACAGAACAAGTGCTATATTCAATTTACCGTATTTCATCATTGTTTACCTGGTTGTTTTCCTGGTTGCCAGTTTGGGCAGGATACCTGACGGTTTCCCACTCGACCTCTTATTCACCAAAGCACTATGTTTTTCAACCAGACAGCGGGCAGGCCATAACCTCGGGTCAGGCTTTGGGTAGAGTGACACCTCTCTGACCCTGGTATTTACCCTTCCGGTCAGCGTAAGTGGTTTCGCACTGCTCGTCCGACTCGAAAAACAGGAACTGCGCCACACCTTCATTGGCATAGATTCGGGCGGGCAGCGGTGAGGTATTGGAAAACTCCAGTGTCACGTGGCCTTCCCATTCAGGCTCCAGCGGCGTGACATTAACGATAATGCCGCAACGCGCATAGGTGGATTTGCCGAGACAGATGGTCAATACATTTTTGGGGATACGCAGGTATTCAACCGTATGCGCCAATGCAAATGAATTCGGCGGAATAATACAGACATCGCCATGGACATCGACAAAACTATTTTCATCAAAGTTCTTCGGGTCAACCACTGCCGAGTTGATATTGGTAAATATTTTGAAGTGATTGGCACAACGGACATCATATCCATAGCTGGAAGTACCATAGGAAATCAACCGGTCACCATTAGCTGCCTCGCTTACCTGCCCGGCTTCAAACGGCTCTATCATGCCGTGCTCCTGCGCCATACGGCGAATCCAGCGATCGGATTTAATACTCACCAGGCCTGATCTCCTTTAGTTCTGAACAACAATCTCGGGCATTTGCAGCGTCATACTGCGCGGCATAACCGATAAAGCACCTACAGTGCGTAAGGCCAGGCTGCGGTAACTTCTTGCTATGGGTGTATCCACGTTCTGCATCATGGTCGGTGTACCGGCATCCAACGATGAGCGAATTTCCATCGTCAATGGCAATTGACCCAGCAATGGAATATCAAAATCTTTCGCCATCTGCCCTCCGCCACCATGACCGAATATTGCTTCTTCATGACCACAGGCGGTGCAGATATGGGTACTCATGTTTTCAACCACACCCAATACCGGCACATTGACCTTGCGGAACATATGCACGGCCCGGCGGGCATCCAGCAGGGCGATATCCTGTGGCGTGGTAACAATGACCGCGCCCGCGACGGGGATTTTCTGCGCCAGTGTCAACTGGATATCACCGGTACCCGGTGGCAGATCAATGATCAGGTAGTCGAGTGGCCCCCAGAGTGTGTCACCCAGCAACTGCTGCAGCGCCGAGGTCACCATCGGCCCACGCCAGATCATGGCGGTATCTTCTGCAACCAGGAAACCGATGGACATCACCTTCAGTCCGTGGGCCTCTTTTGGAATGATATGTTCTCCATCGGTACTGGGCTGACCTTTCACACCCAGCATGGACGGTATACTCGGGCCGTAAATATCTGCATCGAGCAAGCCAACACGCGCACCTTCTCTTTGCAGTGCGAGTGCCAGGTTAACTGCTGTTGTAGATTTGCCAACACCACCCTTGCCTGAGCCCACCGCAATAATATTCGCGATGGAGTCCAATGGCTTAAGGTCTTCCTGTACCTTGTGGGGCATCACTTTGTAACTCATATTCACGCTAGCCGTTGCGATACCGGGGTCGCTTTCGAGACGCGCTTTGATTCGGGCCGCGAGTTCCGCACCTTTATCGGCTAGTGGATAACCTAAACGGACATCCACACTAACACGGTCCTCATGTATTCCAACCTCACGAATGGCGCCTGCCGAGACCAGGTCGCGGCCGGAATGTTCGTCGATTATTTCGGCCAGCATGGCCATTACGGTTTCTTTGTTCATGGATATTCACTCTCTGAGTCATACGAGGATATTTCAACAAGCGTGACATTGTACCCGCTAATTTAGCCCGATTGGCAACAGACGGGACAATTTAGCTCAATCAGAAATTTGCACACCTGACGCTACAGCTTGGTTGATCGGCATGCCATAATTGCGGATTCTAATATTTGCCCTGAAACCGGCAGCACAAACAATACTATGAGCAAACAGAAAAGAAGAATACTGGTAACCAGCGCCCTGCCCTATGCCAACGGTGCAATTCACCTTGGTCATATGCTGGAATACATACAGACAGACATTTGGGCCCGCTTTCAACGGGCGCAGGGACATGAGTGTTATTTTGCCTGGGCTGACGACGCGCACGGCACACCTATCATGTTACGGGCACAATCTGAAAACATTAGCCCTGAAGAACTGATCGACCGGATGAACGCTGAACATCAGCAAGATTTCAGGGATTTCGGATTGCAGTTTGACAACTATGCGACCACGCACGGTGAAGCCAACCGGCAGTGCGTTGAAACCATTTACGGACGCCTCGAAGAGGGCGGTCACATCGAACGGCGCACTATCTCGCAGTTTTATGACGAGAAAAAAGGCATGTTTTTGCCCGATCGCTTTATCAAGGGAACCTGCCCCAAGTGTAAAACCCCGGACCAGTATGGTGACAGTTGCGAATCCTGCGGCAGCACCTACAGTCCGACCGATCTGATTGAACCCCGGTCTGCCGTCAGTGGTACCGCACCGGTCATGCGTGATTCGGAACACTATTTCGTACAGCTTTCCGTGTTTGAAAACCGCTTACAAAACTGGATGACCGCCGGAACATTACAACCGGAAGTGGTCAACAAGATGCAGGAGTGGTTCGATGATGGGCTTCGGGATTGGGATATATCTCGCGATGAACCCTATTTCGGTTTTAAAATCCCCGGCACCGATGACAAGTATTTCTATGTCTGGGTAGACGCACCCATTTGTTACATGGCCAGTTTCAAAGAACTGTGCGACCGCACCAATCTGGATTTTGACGACTGGTGGAATCCGGATACCGATACCGAACTATATAATTTTGTCGGCAAGGACATCATTTATTTCCATACCCTGTTCTGGCCAGCTATGCTGATGGGGTCAGGCTTCCGAGTTCCGACCGCGGTGTTTGCACATGGTTTTCTGACCGTGGACGGCGCAAAGATGTCCAAATCACGGGGCACCTTTATCCAGGCCCGCACCTATCTCGATCAACTGAACCCGGATTACCTGCGTTATTACTTCTGTGCACGTTTGGGCTCCGGCCTCGGCGATATCGACCTGAACATGGATGATTTTGTCCTACGTGTTAATTCGGACATGGTCGGCAAGGTTGTCAATATTGCCAGTCGCTGTGCCGGTTTCATCCAGCGCGGATCAAATGGCAAACTGGCTTCCGAGTTGCCTGAACCGGAGTTATATCAGCAGTTCATCGATCAGCGTGACAGTATCGCCGAGGATTTTGAGCAACGTAATTACCAGTCTGCCGTCCGCCGCATCATGGCCTTGGCCGACGAAGGCAACCGGTATATTGACGAACAAAAACCGTGGACGCTGAACAAACAGGAAGACCAGCAAGCCAGGGTGCAGGCTATTTGTACACAGGGCATTAACCTGTTCCGTGTGTTGATGACCTACCTGGCGCCGGTGGTCCCTTTCACAGCCGCAACCGCTGCCGAATTTCTCGGTGTGTCGCTGGATAGATGGGCCGATCTCGACAGGCCCATGCTGAATGTCTCCATCAATCCCTTTCTGCCACTGATGACACGTGTTGACCCGCTCAAGATCGAGGCAATGATCGAGAACTCGAAAAAGAACCTGCAAACCACTGAAACACCCGATCAGCCTGCATTGAACCTGGCTGATGAGATAGAAATCGGGGATTTTTTGAAGGTTGATCTGCGAATCGCAAAAATCATCGATGCAAAAGCAGTACCGGAAGCCGACAAACTGCTACAGCTAACGCTCGATATTGGCGGCGAAACCCGTAATGTATTTGCCGGCATCAAGTCCGCCTATGACCCGGCGGACCTGGTCGGCCGTTTCACGGTGATGGTCGCGAATTTGAAGCCACGCAAGATGCGCTTTGGTGTATCCGAGGGTATGGTTCTGGCCGCCGGTCCCGGTGGCAGCGACCTGTTTATACTCAGCCCGGATGAAGGCGCAGTGCCGGGTATGCGTGTGACCTGATATCGCTTTGACGAAAAACTCCAGCGTATGAGTGAACACCTACTGATCATTGTCAGCACAGTACTGGCCAACAATTTTGTGCTGGTGCGATTTCTTGGACTGTGTCCGTTCATGGGGGTTTCCAACAAGCTGGAAGGTGCGATGGGAATGGCGGTTGCGACCGCCTTTGTGCTGACCCTGTCATCGGTTTCCAGTTATTTGCTGCACCAGTATCTGCTCACACCACTTCACCTGGAATACCTGTCTACACTGAGCTTTATCCTCGTGATCGCGGTTACCGTGCAACTGACCGAAATGTTCATGCGCAGAAGCAGCCCCGTGCTGTACCGGGTACTGGGCATTTTCCTGCCATTGATCACCAGCAACTGCGCAGTACTGGGTGTCGCACTATTGAATGTCCAGGAACAGCACAACTTGCTGCAATCAGCATTGTACGGATTCGGCGCGGCGGCGGGTTTTGGAATCGTACTGGTATTATTCGCTGCCATGCGCGAGCGAATCGCCCTGGCTGATGTACCTTTGCCCTTTAAGGGCGCGCCTATCGGCCTGATCACCGCCGGAATGATGGCCCTCGCCTTCATGGGGTTCAGAGGGCTGGCCAACCTATGACTATCCGGTCCATCACCCGCGGTCTACGATCATGCTGATATCAGTCCTGATAATAAGCGCATTGGGTGTGGCTTTCGGGCTGGGGCTTGGTTGGGCCGCCTTGCGTTTTCGTGTCGATTCAGACCCCGTGGTGGAACGCATTGATGCCTTACTGCCGCAGACCCAGTGTGGTCAATGCGGCTATCCCGGTTGCCGGCCATACGCCGAAGCGATATCAAAGGAAGAGGCTGATATCAATCAGTGCCCCCCCGGCGGCGATGCCGGTATCCGCGCGCTGGCAGATTTGCTCGGGCGCGAACCCAAGCCGTTGAACCCGGAGAACGGGGAAGAGACATCTAAAACCGTTGTATTGATCGATGAATCACGTTGTATCGGTTGTACGCTATGCATACAGGCCTGTCCGGTGGATGCAATTGTCGGTGCGGCGAAGTTGATGCATACCGTGATTGCATCCGAGTGCACCGGTTGCGACCTGTGCCTGCCACCCTGTCCGGTGGATTGTATCGATATTATTGAAGCCGAAACGAGACCCCCGCGCTGGCACAGGCCCCGGCCGCAAGCTGCCCTGGACGGGGTGTGATTGCAATGACTTCGTCCCATCAGGTTGAACTTGCGAAAAAGGCCGGTGAGCGCACCCATCACTTTCATGGTGGTCTCCGTCTTCGGCATCACAAGAAAATTTCCTGTGGGGACCCGGTCGAACAAGCTCCCCTGCCCGTGTTACTGGTTGTTCCACTTTTGCAACATGCCGGTGATATTGCCGAGCCGCTTGTGCGTGTCGGTGACGCTGTGCTCAAGGGACAGCAGATCGGTCAGTGCCAACCCTGTGCGGCAGTTCATTCCCCCGTTTCCGGAATTGTAGATGCGATTGAAGAGCGGCCTATGTCTCACCCTTCAGGCCAACCGGGTCTGTGCGTGCTGATCAGACCCGATGGCAGGGAACAATGGATCAAACTCAATCCACTCAACGACTGGCTTGACGCCAGCCCGGACAAACTCATCGCGCACATGCAAAACTGCGGGCTCGCCGGTCTTGGTGGCGCAGTATTCCCAACCCATGCAAAGATGCGCGACGGACGTGACAGAAACACCCACACGCTAATATTGAATGGTGTTGAGTGCGAGCCTTACATCAGCTGTGATGAAATGCTGATGCGGGAACAGCCCGATAAAATCATCCTGGGCGCACGTATCCTGCGCAGGGCACTGGGTGCTGAACGGGTAATCATCGCGATCGAAGACCAGATGGGTGCCGTGGGAAAGGCACTCACCGGTTCTGCGGAATATGCTGATAGCGAAAATATTTCGGTGGTGAAAGTACCGACGATCTACCCTGAAGGCGGCGAGAGACAGCTGATACAGGTATTAACCGGGCTGGAAGTACCCGCAAGCGGACGGCCGTCTGACCTCGGTCTGGTATGTCAGAATGTCGCTACCGCTGCTGCTGTCGCCGAAGCCGTCACGGAGGGTAAACCCCTGATCGAACGTTACGTTACCGTCACCGGCAA
>RCNE010001032.1_pt1 | contig 15169 bp, 19 predicted proteins | sample 2041361 | NCBI WGS metagenome assembly RCNE01 (sample SAMN09708229, study PRJNA481090) | Marine sediment metagenome, whole genome shotgun sequencing project.
TTTTTACAACAGTTTGAATTAAATTATAATTACCATGTTTTGAATTGAAATCTGATACTACCTAACCATGAATCAAAAAATCCGGACAAAATATCGGAAGGATAAAAAACACAAATAGAAAGAAAAGAAACGCCCAGAGCGCTCCCATAAGAAGCGGATATAAAAGAATACCTCCCTTTGCTTTTGGATTCAGAGAATGTGCAATCAACCCGTGGATGCCCATACTTAGAAATGTAAAAATTATTGCCGAGGTAATTATTAAGAAAACTTTGGAATGTGTTTCCCGAATGTAATACAGGTAAAAACCCAATCCAAGGGCAACTGCTATCAATATACTATAGATTCTTCTGGCCATTACAATAGATTTTAAAGTGCTTGTTTAAAATAAAAGAGTTGATGGTTGGTTCCTCTAAAGCTTAAGAGCGGAACCCTACCATAGGATTCCATTTTTTTGACTAGATCTCGATGGAACCATTTTTTTATGATGCTTTTGTGTTCCCTTTCCAACATCACCATCAAATCTGCATTTGTATCTCCAAGATAGATTCTAAGGGCGTCAAAAACGTCCTCCGTAAATAATAACTCAAAATCCATGCGTTTATAAGTTACTTTCTTATGTAGCATTTCTTTGAACCACTCCATTTGCATCTCTCCCTTATATTCATTCTTGGTAGAGATATGAACGATCTTTATTTCAGCATCAAACTGCTCGGCCATTTCCGCTAATTTTCGAATGGCGTAGACGTCCTCTTCTTCAAAATCTGTCGCATACACTATCGTTTTAAAAGGTATATGACTTACATCTGCCGGAACAGATAAAATGGGGCAGGGTGCTTTTTCAATAAGATGTTTTGTAGTGCTTCCCATAATCATTTCGCGCAATGCGCTTCCACCTTTCATGCCGATGACAATCAAATAAGCATGCCATTTCTCAGCTACCGAAATAACACCTTTTATTACGGACTTGTTTTCGACTGCTTGAAGTTGTATGTCAGGGTCTTTCCAAACGCTGCCCAAGTGCTCTTCGCAGAACTTTTCCAATTTGGAGCGGTGCGACTTGAAGGCACTTTCCTCTAGATGTGGAAAAGGTTCATCAAGTCCCTCCGTTCCCAACACAGTTGGGTAGTCAAATACATGGGTAACCACTAGACGTGTGCCCATTTGGACGGACATTTCACGAGCATATTTTAAAGCGGCTACCGAATTCTTGGAATAATCCGTGGCGTATAGAATTGTTTTCATGCTTCAATTTTATTTTGTTTAAGTGTCAAAAATATAAGCTTAATGGGTGAGAAGAAATGACCAATGTCATCTAACTCTTTTTCGATAATGACCAATATCATTTTTTCTGTACTGTCACCTCATTACATTTATGACCTATTTATAGTATCAATCTAATAAACACAAGTATGAGCGATTTCAGAAATAGGCCCAAGGCCAGCTATATTCATGAAGCCGATTGGCAACTACTTTACGTTCTTACAGAACATTGGAAATCAGACCTTTTGTTTTACAATGATGATCTAAAGTTTTTACACCATCTTATCGTCAAGTATTTTATATGGATGTCAAAAAAAGAGAACATAGATATGGTAAGGGAAATTGAAGTAGAACTTCTAGAGATGGATAAGCGGTGCGGAACTTTGTTGGACAGGGCAAATGAACATTTACATCATTTGGCCGAGTTGATAGATAATCCCTTTGCATATGATTCTCACAAGTTCAGAACGGAACATGAGCAGCTTGAAGATGACCTTGCTAAGTTTGTCAAACACTTTCGAAAGAACCGAAAAGAAGTTTTTACCATTACGGAACATGTAATTGATGGAGAGGAACTGGTACGAAAACTCAACTTAGTTTCTAAATAGGCCATTTAGAATTTGATTGTATCAATCAGGGTGATTGGAGCATATAATGTTTAGTTCCCTACTATTTTCTATTTAAGACACCGCTCTTCTGATATATGTCATAAGAATTACAAGCCAAGCACTATAATTTTGAATGTGTAAACGATATGTACTATGAAAGATTTACATCGAATATTAAATGAAATTACCCAGCTTACCGCCATTATTGAAACCAATTACCCTGAGCTCTATCGTATATTGGATGAAAATCCGATGACATTACCTGTCAGCAAGCATCCGCATATGGACAAAAAGGTCATGCAGGAATATCTAGAGAGTTTAGAACAATTGTTAGAACATCATTTGGAGACGCATAAGAGCAAATCCACGGCTGATTGAACAAAGAAAACAGGTAAATGGCACCAACCCTAATAACCAAAATTTCTTTTGATGACGAAATAATGAAGGAAGAAGTTTTTTAAAGTATGATAAGAACAATTGAAAGCGGTCAAAACAATTGTTATGCAGGTGAGGGTTTTCAACATATCCCCTTACTGAAAGGAAGAGAAATGAAGTAGTACATAAAATCATATAACTTTTTAATTTAAAATTAATAAAAATGGAAAAAGAAGTAATCTACAATTCAGACCTGCATTTTGAACATGTACAATGGCAACGAGAACTTGCCTTTTGGAAAGATGAATTAAAATCTTTTAAAAATAGGCTAAGCGAGCTGGTGACCCGCTGGACGGACAAAAAAGTACTTGCGCAACTAGAACATTACCAGAATGAGTTTATCCTTCATGGCAGTGTAATCGAAAATTTACAAGAAACCATAGAGAAACATGAGACAAACATCGCAGGTCACAGCAAAAAGGGCGATGAGTCAATGGATGTAGCCCTTGTAAAAAAACATTCGGAGTTTAGGTATCAAATGGAGGCTCAGCGGCAAATATATGCCGACCTTAAAAAAGAGTTTTTTCGGTTTCTTACGAAGTACATGTAAGCGATACTGACTATAAACTTCATTAAGGCAGGAATTTGGTAGTGTTAAAATCATTCCTAACTGATGTACATCATTTTAAGCCGCCTAGCATCGCCATACATTTGTTTCCATAATATTTACCTTAAATCTATATATCATGAAAACAGATTCACAAATTAAATTAGATGTGCAAAACGAACTAGCATGGGAACCGAGTGTCAACGAGACCAAAATTGGTGTTGGGGTCGATAATGGAGTAGTCACATTGAGCGGAGAGGTCGATAGCTTTTCCAAAAAACTAGCAGCGGAAAAAGCGGCCAAAAGCGTATCAGGTGTCGAGGCCGTGGCCGAAGATATTGAGGTGAAATTTGCCTCAAGCTTAGAAAAATCAGATACCGAGATTGCCAAGGCAGCGGTAGATGCCTTACATTGGCATTCTTCTGTGCCCAATAAAAGCATAATGGTAAAAGCAGAAAACGGTCGGTTGTACCTTTCTGGGGAAGTGAATTGGTCTTACCAAAAGAACTCCGCTAAAAATGCGGTAAAAGACCTTATCGGTGTTAAAGGGGTTAGCAATAGCATTACCCTAAAAAAGCAGGCAAAACCTTTTGAGGTAAAAAACAAGATCAAGGAAGCTTTTGAACGCTCGGCAGAAATTGATGCTCGTAGAATTACCGTAACCACCGACGGGCATACTGTTAAGCTCAGCGGTAAGGTACATTCCATTCAAGAGAAGGAAGATGCCGAAAAAGCAGCCTTTAAGGCTCCTGGTGTGCAGATGGTCAAGAACAACCTGAAGGTTCAATACTATACTGAGTTCGCCTAGTAGCAGGATTTAAGCACCTTAGATTCTAATAAATTTAGTCCGAAAAATGCTTTGATTTTCTTAAATTCCTCAAAGCATTTTTTATGCCCTTTAGAAAGCAGTAAATGAAAAAGATGAACATTATGTCGTGGAACGTCAGTTGTAGGTTTCTTTTGATTTATTGAACCCAATAAATTACTGCTAAATAATGGAAAACGCTGATGTAGGTCATTTAGACCACCATTTTATAGTATTATTTTAGGATTCAAAATTATTATTGATTGAAAACAGAATAGTATGAAATCAGATGCACAGATCAAACAGGATATTTTAGACGAATTGGTTTTTTTACCCAATATTGACGAGACCCAAATTGGGGTCATCGTGGAAGACGGTGTGGTAACCCTAACAGGTTTTGTAGATGCCTTCCCTAAAAAGATGGCAGCCGAAAAAGCGGCAAAAAGCGTGGCCGGCGTAAAGGCGGTTGCCGAGGATATCGAGGTAAAATATGGCGATGACTACAAAAAAACCGATAAGGAAATCGCTAAAGCGGCCGTTAATGCCTTGGAATGGAACGCTTCGGTACCTAAGGAAAAGGTTATGGTAAAAGTGGAGAACGGTTATATTTATCTTACAGGGGAACTGCCCTGGGCTTTTCAAAGGAATGCCGCCAAACGAACCATACAAAACTTATTGGGCGTTAATGGGGTGGTCAATAATATCGAGATTGGACCGAAAGTTGAACCCCATAATATAGAAGAGCAGATTACAAATGCCCTTGAACGTTCTGCAAGTTTGGAAGCTAAGGGTATACGAGTCCAGGTTGACGGACATACGGTTCAACTTAAAGGAAGGGTACATTCTATAAAAGAAAAAGAGCTTGCGGAAAAAACAGCCTATAAAGCTCCTGGTATTCACAGGGTACAAAACGACATTGTGGTTCAGCACTATCCTGAATTTGTTTAACGAAAAAATCATAAAACTGATCTAGGTCATTTTCTAATCTGAAGAGACCTTGTACTATAGCTTATAGTTAAATGAAAATAGTTATTTGAAAATATTAAAGTATAGGTTTGATTGTAGTAATATGATTATGCCTTAGAGAAGGTATCAAAAATGCTTTTTGCGTCCGTTCGGTCTTTCTACTGATTTAGCAATAAATCGATAGGTTGATTGCTATTAGTCATGGTGCAGTAAATTTAATACCTTCTTGGATACTGGGGTATTTCGGTATCCCAGTATCTTTAAAAATAATCAGGATATGAGTTTATGCCGCTATAAGGTGCATAGCCATAGTTAAGAGAACAATGCAGTCTTTGCTCGAGTCGACCTCTAATCTATTTTAGAAATAAAATGGTTTAAAGGATGGATTGAAAGTATTGATGATTTAATCTCTCATGGGAAACAGGTACACTCTTAGTGTGCCTGTTTTTGTTTTTAGCTATAGCCACGAATGGACTGGATGCAGTTGTCCTACCACGGGTATCAGGAAAAACTCATTAGTGATAATATAGTCTATCTAGACATTGAGTTGGATGCTATAAAAAATGATAGGGAATCAAATTCACAAAGGGAAGTCAAAACCGCTTTGTCAAATTTCTAATCATTCCTAACTGCCAATAAGGAATTGGAGATTGCAAAACAGGCATTTATTTCTCTATCTTAACCATCAGTTACTTCTTTTTACTGTCTTATTACTTCTGCCCCTATTTCTGTTATTTTCCTCGTGATAACTTCGGATATTGTCCTCCCTATAATTACGTACTCTTTCATATCGCGAACGATTTAAATTGATGCTCTTATACCGAGTTGGCAAAATTTGTGACCGTACCCATACACCAGCATCCAAATAAACATAAGTTCTAGCAGTAAGGTCATAATATATGGTGAGCTCTGGAAAATAAACATAGCGCACCAACTCTACCCGATTTGGATAAAACCATGGCGGCGGAGGGTTCTGATGTCTTGAGGTAACCAGTACGGTTCCGCAACTAGTCAACAGAACCAACATCAATACTATTACTAAAGGTTGCATTACAGATAAATTTTTCATTATATTTTGTTTTAATGGGTCAAAAAAATATTGAAATTGACACCTAAAAAGTCGAACTACTCGTTAAATAATTTTGCAACACACTAACCTGAAAATCTCCTACAGTGTGGAGTTCCGTGTCTGCATTCATTAGGACCAATCCGTAGCCCAGTTGTGAGAGTTTACAATCGGATATAATTTCTTGGTCAATTCCACTAAAAACTGGTCTAAAATGTTGACCAATATCCATTCCTGAAGATCTTCCAACACTAATTGCCTTTACTACAGCATTGTTTATCTGCTTAGGCGATAAACCTTCTTCTAACAAATCGCTTGCTAGGTATTTCAGCCTTAGGCTATAATAGAAGTCCATAAAATGGGCGATACTATCCGCAGTCTTATACTCCTGCGTAAAAATTGTGATTTCCATAATCGTATATTCCTGTTTCAATTATATATCCTAGTTCTTAAACTTTGCTTTTCAAAGTTTTTCAGCATACCTATTGAAAAAACTGGCCTGCAAGCTTTTTCGTGCGGCCTCCAAAAGTGTTTCTACTTCTTGAACCGTGCGGTTTCTTATTTTTGCAATTTCCTCGACGTCAAACTGATGTTCGGTAAAAAGTTCAAATACCGTTCGCATAGACTTGGGCAAATGAGATAGTACCATTTCTTTATGTTTTCTTATCCTTTCCAAATCTAGTTCGGCATCCAACCGCTCTATTAATTCTTTGTTTTCGTCTTCAATAAAAACATGATTTAAGGTATAATCATTCTTTCGATATGAGCTGTCGTCTAATTCTTCAATCATGACCAAATCACCACCACCATCGGTACTAAATTTTTCTTCCATTTCGTCCCATTCGGGTCTGGAGAAGTTGTCGATATTCTCAAAAAAGAAAGTTTCAAATTTCTCTTCGGTCAAAGCATCTTCCAACAACTCATCCACTTTTTTAAACATCCATGGGTGTAAATCTTTTTCGTCAGTAACCTCTTCAAAATGCTCATATACTTCTATAAAGAGCTGGTCAACAAAATCATTTGCTTCGTACCTCCCTTTATCTATTTGGTTTTTGCTTAGCGCATCATTTAACCTTTTCTGAACATACCTTCTTATCTCGGGTATTGTTTTCATCAAAGTATTGTTAAAAGCAGTTGTATCGTTTTTCTTTCTAAAACCCAGCAAATCTGAAAACGTATTGGCGACGAATACATGAAATTCCCTTTGCTGTGTGTAGTTGTATACCATATTTCCCATAATATTTATCTCTTTATTACTTATTGTAAAAGTGCAAACTTGGACCGTGTAAAAAAATGATTTAAATCAGTAAGTAGATTTTTCTTACCAAGAACTAAAGTTTCCATTAAAAGTTATGGAACTGATATATATCATTTCAGCAATCTCTTTATGAGGTTACATTTGAAAAGAATTTTAAATCATTTAATAACTTAAAAATTATAATCATGACAAACGATAGTGGAAATGTGATGCTAGCGCTCCTAACTGGGGCAGCAATAGGTGCTGGAATAGGAATTTTGTACGCCCCTGAAAAGGGTATCGAGACTCGACACAAAATCAAACGAAGAGTTGAGGATACCAGCCATGACATTGCTGAACGTGTTTCGCATGCCAAAGATGAGCTTACGAAAACCGCAAACGAGCAAAAGGATGTCTTTGACCGTAAATTAGACGAGGCCATCTCAACTATGAGCTATAAGGCCGATGATATCATCGACACCTTGGAGCGCAAACTAGAAGACCTCAAAAAGAAGAACGCACAACTTCAAAAATAAGGAGTATGGCCTTTCAAGAATTAAAACAAGACCTCATAGAAGCAGAAGCTGATATGAGGTCTTATATGGAAAGTAGTGATGAGTACCTAAAACTTAAAATCTTTAAGGTGCTTATGCGCTCTGTAACGAGTTCCGTGCAATTTTTACTTATTGGAATCGGAGTTGTTTTTACTTTACTTTTTTTATCGTTCGCCGCATCTTTGGCTCTTTCAGAAGCCTTAGATAGTTACTACAGCGGGTTTATGATTGTTGCAGGCTTTTATGCGGCTATGGGTATTCTTCTCTATGTTTTCAGAGGAAAATTGAACGCTCCAATCCTTAAAAAATTCTCTAAACATTATTTTGAATGATTATGAACAAAGAATACCGATCTTTTGAAGAAATAGACCAACGGCTAAAAATTCTGAGTCTGCAACGGCAAATTCATCAAGAAGGCCTAAAACTACATATCAACCAGGCTAAGTCTGATTTGATTCCAAGAAAATTGTTTCGGGGATTGGACAAAACCTTGGGTCAAAACAGCACTTGGAAAAGCATTCTTTTGGCCTTCGCCACCAAAAAAATACTAGCTATCCTTCGTAGCAAAAGACAGCAAAAAAAACTTTCAGCTTAGAGACTGTTTTGAATCTGCTACTAATTGCAGTTCCTCTTTATCCAACAGTATAATTCTACGACCGCTATCAGTGGTAATCAAGCCTTCATCCTTAAAGTCGGATAAAGTCCGAATGGCAGTTTCGGTAGCTGTACCAATAATACCTGCAAAATCTTCACGAGGAATACCAATGCCTTCTTTGGTATCATCTTTAATAATTCCCTTTTCATATAATTCTAAAAGTGCTTTTGCGGCTCGTTGCCTTACCGAGGCAAAGGCCATATCTACCAAATGTTCTTGCACATCGATTAAGTTACCTGAAATCATATTTATGAATTTTTGTGATACCGCATGATTCTCATAAAGTAATTTGATAAAATCCTTTTTGGGTATGGCACATATTTCAGCATCTTCAAGCACAGTTGCATTTTCAACATAGGTACCCGAGGTGTTCAACATTGATAATTGACCAATAAAATCTCCTGCACTATAAATTCCGGTAACGAATTCCTTACCAGCTTCGGTACTTTTGTAGGTTTTCACCGTACCCTTTTCTATGAAATAAAGCGAATGCGCATTGTCACCCTCCCAAAAAATAAATTCCTTTTTTTCGTACAGTTTTAAATCGTGGTCTTTAGAAAGTCCTTCCAAATCAACATATTCCGAGGCTTCTTCTAAAAATGTGTGAAGGCCTTCCATATTCTTGGCGATTTCCTTTTTCAAAAATTCACTTTTCTTGAGACGGCAATCAATGGCTTCTAAAAGTTCCTTTTCTTCAAAAGGTTTGGTCAAGTAATCATCGGCCCCTAGGTTCATTCCAAAACGAACATCAGCCCTTTTGGCCTTAGCAGTCATAAAAATGAAAGGAATACCTGAAGTAGTTCCATCCTCACCTAATTTTCGAAGTACCTCATAACCATCCATTCTTGGCATCATGATATCACAAACGATTAAATTGGGCTTAAACTGTTTGGCCATTATGATGCCCTTTTCTCCATTTTCTGCAGTTAGCACATCATAACTTGCCAGTTCTAGAATCTCCGAGGTATTTTCGCGAAGGTCCTTGTTGTCCTCAATAAGTAGTATTTTTTGCATCTCATTTAGATTTAAAGGGCGTTATATAGGTATTTCTTCTACTTCTGTTCTTCGTAATTTGGGCAGCGCATTCGGGTGTTTTTTCTGAATATAAGTAATCAGTTCTTCGCGTATCGTGCAGCGCAGATCCCATATATCAGCCGAATTTTTCGCGCTAAAAGTTGCCCGTAATTCCATAGCGTGATCATTGGTTTTGGTAACTCTTAATTCTGCTATTTTTTGATCCCACAACGTATGTTCTTTCAATAGCGCCAAAAGCTTTTTCCGCAATTCGGCAACCGGAAAAGAATAATCCACATAGAAGAAAACAGTTCCCACCAACCTTGTCGAATTGATTGTCCAGTTGACGAAAGGTTTTTCATTGAAATAATTCAAGGGCAGTACTAGTCTGCGCCAGTCCCATGTTTTTATGACCACATAGTTAAGGGTAATATCTTCTACAGTTCCAAACTCTCCTTCGACCACCACTTGATCATCAATTTTAATAGTTTGGGTAAAAGCGATTTGAAAGCCCATTATAAGATTGGCGATTGATTTTTGAGCTGCTATACCTACAATGATTCCAATAACCCCAGCCGAAGTAAGTATGGTCTCACCTAGTTGTCGAACACTCGGAATATTCCATAAAATAGCCGAAATGGCAAGGGTAATAATTACGACCGAAGCGATGCTCTTTATGAAACGTAGTTGAGTCAATACCTTTCTGTCCTTTGCTTTGTGATGGGCCTTGATCTTAAATTTTTCCTTGACCACTTCTTCTGCAACCTTTAAGGAAGCTATTAAAACCCAAGCAAAATTGATAATGATGAGAATCTGCATTGCGGTATGCCAGAAAGAATCGATTTTCAAGACGAAAAAAGCGACATGAACGAAATACAAGGGTAGGAGAAACTTTATAGGTGTTTTTAAATGTAGCAACACTTGATCTTTTAAGACAGATGGTCTTTTTTTCTGATAAAGTTTTATGAACCAAAAGACGAGCCATTGAAACACCAGACCTATTAAAACTGCCACTAGAATAACCAAGGCATGTTTAAACAAGTCGTTCTTTTCGACCATTTCCGAAATAAATGATTCCATGTCTCGCTTTTATTCAAATGTATGGGCACATAACAGCATTAGAAATGATATTTATCAGTACAACCGATTCTATACTAGATATGATATTGGTCATTTTATTGGTGGTCAACATCCAATATTTTTGGTGTCGCTATAAAAACGTAGATACAATGAACACAGGTCTAGTACTTTCAGGAGGAGGCGTTCGAGGAGTTGCCCATATTGGGGCAATAAAAGCCCTTGAGGAACATGATATTTTCCCATCACATATTGCAGGAACGAGCGCCGGTGCGGTTGTTGGAGCATTGTACGCCGGAGGATGTTCTTGGGAAGAAATATTGGATTTCTTTAAAACAGTTGAACTTTTCACCTTAAATAAATACGCCCGTAAACAACCAGGCTTCGTCGATACTTCGAAATTCTATGATACTTTAAAAACGTATTTGCCTTCTGATAGTTTTGAAGATTTAAAAAAACCACTTTACATAACGGCTACCAATCTTTTGGACGGTACGTTACAAGTATTTCATCGTGGTGAGCTAATCAAACCTATTTTAGCATCAGCGGCCGTCCCCGGCGTATTTGCTCCTGTACAATTCGAAGGTGGTTATTACGTGGATGGGGGAATTTTGAATAATTTTCCTGTAGACCTCATTAAAATGTACTGTGACAAAATCGTGGGCATTTATGTAAACCCTTTTGAGAAAGTCAAAATCAAAGACCTGAAACATTCCTATAATATTATGGAACGTGCCTATAAAATACGAATGGGCAATGAGTCCCTCGCGAAATTTGAAGATTGTGACCTGCTAATCTCACCAAAAAACCTTAAGAATTACAGTACATTCTCTATGAAAGACATTGACATCATTTTTAGTATGGGTTATGAGACAGCTAAGGAAGCCTTGAAAAAAAACGGTGCGTTTAAAAGTGCCGTTGCAGCGGCGGAACTTGAAGCAATGAATGGTTTTTCAATCGATGATTCAAAAATCAAACTACTCTGACGTACGTCATTTCAAGATAGGAATTCGGGTTCTAATTTTGTGTTTATTAGCCTTATAAAATTGTAAGGTTTAAAACAAAGATTATTACAAGACTTGATTATGAAAAACGCCATAAAAACAATTCCATTTCTATTCTTTATACTATAAGGAATATCTTGCAACACTTCCAAAAAAGATAAAAAAGAGGATAGTTCAACAAATGCAAAAGTGACGTTGGAGAAACCTATCAATTTCATGGGCACTTCAGGTACTTCACTACAAAGGACAGCTAATAAGTTTACCAATAAGCTAGGCGCGAGTGGTACTTTCGATGAATTTACGCTACAGCTAAAAACGGATTCGGGCTCGATAGACGAATTATTGAACGATGCTGAAATGACTATCAATAAACTTTCGGTGAATTCTGGCAACGAGATTTGGGATCCCAAATTACGGACATCCTTTTTTAAGGTTTTTAAGACGGATACGATTTTTGGAAAAGTTATCGATGTCAACAATGGTAAAGGAGAGTTAGAACTGAAAATGAACAATCGTACCAATAATAAGGCATTCGAGTATTCCCTAAAAAATGACACCTTACTCCTTTCTACCCATTTGGATTTACCGTCATGGAATGGAGAGGAAGCGCTACAAGCATTGAACCAAGAATGTTACGAGTTGCATATTGGCACCGATGGTATCTCGAAACTTTGGCCCGATGTGGATGTGGTTTTTAAAATGCCTATTAACCCAATACCTTATCTAACTAATGATTGGCTTGTACTTTCTTAAAATAATTTCCCAATCGTTTTATCAACTGCGCCAATACCAACGAACCCAAAGCGAACAAAACACTCAAAGCTAATTGTTCGATAGAAAGTGAGTTTAAGGAAAGCGCCTCTGCCAAGGGAGTGATTTGATAAGCTCCAAAAGTAATAATCAATGATAAAATCAAGGCTCCCCAAACCCACATATTTGCAGTCACTTCATTTTTAAAAAAAGATTCGCTACCATTGGGCATATTAAAAACATTGAACAATTGAGCCAATACCAAGGTATAAAATGCCAAATTGTTAATCGTTTCGGGAGGAAGTTTTAGGGAATAGTCCGCATAGATTACGATTCCAAGCACAGCCATGCTGATACAAAGTCCATACAAAACAGTATTATACCAACCCCTTCGATTTATAATGGGTTCTTTGGGATTTTTGGGAGCTTGCTCCATAATGTCCATTTCCCCTTTCCCAAGACCTAATGCCAAAGCAGGAAAGACATCGGTTACCAAATTCAAGAACAATATTTGTAAAGGCAATAAAGGAGCTGGTAAGCTCAAAAGGGCAGCTACGCCCACAGCTAGGATCTCCGCCAAATTACAGGATAACAAATACACCACAAACTGACGGATATTCTGAAAGACTACCCTTCCTTGACGAATAGCAAGTTCAATAGCTGTAAACTTATCATTTTTTAAAATCACATCCGCGACTTCACGCGCAGCTTCGGTACCCCGAATGCCCATAGCAATGCCAATATCAGCTTTTTTCAGGGCAGGTACATCATTAATGCCGTCGCCAATCATTCCTACAATATAGTTGTTCTTTTGGTAGAAGGTTACTAGGTCTAATTTCTGTTTAGGGGTTACACGTGCAAAAACAGATGCATCCAGTAACTTCCTTAAGTATGCATTTTTATTTTCGCTTATATTATTTAGCAGATCTTTGCCCAATAGCACCTTTCCAGCAGGTGCATCCATTTCCAACAAGCCTACCTCTTGGGCTATTTTCTTCGATGTGCCAGGGTGATCGCCCGTGACCATCACCACTTTTATTCCAGCTTTTTTATAAATGTCAATGGTAGCCTTTACATCTTCACGGGCGGGGTCTATAAATCCTATTATGCCAAGAAAGGTAAGCTGTTGTAATATCGTTTCTTTTGTCGGAGCTTCTTCTATTTCTTTATAAGCGAAGGCCAAAGTTCGCAGTCCTTGTGTGGCTAATCCATTTACTTTTTTGCTCCAAACTTCCTTGTCAAAGGGCTTAGTTCCCTCAGCATCCATATAAAAATCGCAATGGGTCACCAAGCTCTCAAACGCTCCTTTTGCATATACGTGAAAATGCTCTTTATACCGATGTGCCGTTGCCATCAATTTGCGGTTAGGATCAAAAGGCAGTTCCAGCTGTTCAGGATTATTTTTTTTGATGGATAATGCATCGTAGCCCAAATAATTGGCAAAACTCATCAATTCCAGTTCAATGGAATCGCCTTGTACATCCATCGCATTTGGCTTAACATTATTGCAGAGAATGCTCGCCATCACCATTTTGTCAAAAACCAGATTTTTCTTGAGCAACTCAAACGATTTGCCCTTATAAATGTCTTTCACGGATTCATTTCCAAAAAGCAATGTGTGGACTTTCATCAGGTCTTCAGTCAAAGTACCAGTTTTGTCCGTACAGATAATATTGGTTGCTCCCAAGGTCTGTACCGCCTCCAACTTCTTGATGATGACTTGTTTTTTGGAAAGTCGTAACATACCTCGTGCCAAGGCTATTGTCGCTACAATAGGCAGACCCTCTGGTATTGCGGCTACTGCCAAAGCCACTCCGGTTTCAATCATCAATACCAAGTCTTTTCCTCTTATATAACCTACCACAACAATCAATGCAGTAAAGAGGAGGGTCAACCATATCAACCATTTGCTCAATTGGTTCAATTTTTTTTCTAAAGGGGTGCGTTCCTGTGCGGCATCTACACCCATCTGTTGTATGTGACCCAATTGGGTATGCTTTCCCGTGGTAGTTATAATCGCTCGCCCGGATCCAGTCATGACCACAGTGCCCCTAAAAAGCATGTTGAAACGGTCTGTAATTTGTGTATTCTCAGGAAGAATTTCGATTCGTTTGATTACGGGTACACTTTCGCCCGTCAAAGCAGATTCCTTTATCGATAGGTTGTCAACTACTATCAAACGCGCATCTGCAGGCACTACATCGCCAGTTCGTACTTCAATGATATCACCCGGAACTGCTTCAGATGCTTTAATTTGTATTTTTATGCCGTGCCTAATAACATATGTCCGTGCCTGACCAATTTTGCGAAGTTCTTCCAGAGCACGTACTGCTTGTAATTCCATAAAAAAACCAATGGTGGCCGAAATAAGAATAACGACAATAATGGCGATGCCCTCCAATATGTCGCTGAATATAAAGGCAAGTGTCGCTGCGGCGGCAAGAATATATATGATGGGATCCAATAGCTGATCAGCGACAATACGCAACCTATTTTTTGGAGCGTGTCGGGGTATTTGGTTCGGGCCGTATTTTTCCAATAAATGTATGGCCTCTTGTCTATTTAGACCATGTTCGCTATCGCTATTCAATTGTGCCGTAATATTTTCTACGGAAAGGGCGAACGGTTTTTTAATCATTTATGGGGTAGTTAAGATATATATAAAGCAAAGCCCTCCAGACCTGACCTAATTCACATGGACGCAGATAGGTTTGGCAGGAGGGCTTTATTAAAAAAAGACGTAGCTTGTTCTAATTATTAGGCTATTTGAACCTTTTTAGGTGGTAGTTTTTTTTCTTCTTCCTTTTTAACGATATTAAAACTCAAGATACCATCGTTATATTTGGCTTTAATGGCTTCTTGTTTCACACTTTCGGGCAATTGCAATGAGCGTTCGAAAGCATTGTAGCTGAACTCCTTACGGGTATAATTATCCTCTTTTTCTTCTTCTGAGGTCGACTTTTCCGCCTTGATGTTCAGGCAACCGTCTTCGATGGTAACTTCAAAATCTTTTTTGGCGAAGCCAGGGGCGGCCAGTTCAATTTCAAAATTAGTATCTGTTTCCTTGATGTTCAAGGCTGGTTCAGAACGTTTACCGTTCCAGAAATTACTGGGCATCATATCTCTTACCATTGAACGGTTATCGAAAAAATCGTCCATATCAAAAAAATCTTGTGTAATAAGGTTCCCAA
>RCNE010001035.1_pt1 | contig 15148 bp, 14 predicted proteins | sample 2041361 | NCBI WGS metagenome assembly RCNE01 (sample SAMN09708229, study PRJNA481090) | Marine sediment metagenome, whole genome shotgun sequencing project.
GGATTGGCTCTTTGCGAACTGGCAGAAAAGCATCGATACCAAGTGCGTCCAGCTAGTGAAGCCTTTTTGATGTTTATCGGTTTTTCTTTGATCGACCAGTTTATTGAAAATGCCACGGTCCAGCTTTGAGATGATTTGAGAAAACAAAGTTATATTTACCATAAGAGAAAGGTGCTTTTTTGTGTTGCACCACAAAGGTAACTTTGAGGAACAGAATTCCCTTTCTCTTTTTTAATCGTTTAGGACGCTATTGATAACAATCCCTGATTTTAGCTCTTCGAAAAGCGATACTTTTTTGCCAAATGCATTTGTTAAGTCGAAATCAGGGGCGTTGTCCCCTTTTAATAGGCCTTTTACTTGAGACGCATTTGCTATAACTAACTTTTGAAATTCTTGAAGGTCGTTCATATATTTCTATTATTTGATGGCTTCACAAAAGAGCTATGGTTAATGGAGTGGTATTTTATATGAATTTGTTTGATTTATCAATAGGCGAATATAGGCTTGCCATTATAATTTCTTTAGATGCTAGAAAGCTGATGATACCCTTACTGCGATGCTCCAACGAGCTCGACTTTAGATAGAATGTCGCTAGGAATTTTTGTAGTTCATTTATTTGTTTCAACCAACAGACCACAACCTATTTAGGTTGTGGTCTGTTGGTTACTGGGCTTGTGAGACCTGTTAGTCCTGAACCGAAAAATTAACGGTTGTTAGTATTTTTCTGCTGTTAACGAATTTGGGAACAATAGAAATGACAACAGGCAAGAAGTCTCTAAAAAGGATAACTATAAATTAAGAAAATAGTCATCATAATAATAAATACAACATTGAAAGCCACGTAGATGTAGGTAAGTTTATCTTTAAACTTCATAGTAAGGTATCTTATTTTTTTGAACGAATTTAATTACAGATTACTAAAATATCGAAAAAAAAACCCCATAATTTTTGGGGATTTTCCCCAAAGAGTTGGGTTTTTATTTTGTTTGCCAATAATGTTGTCGAGAACCGACCAGCTTGATTCTTGCTAAATCTTGACCAATGTACTGCTAGCTGCCGACCTGTATACGGCTTCGACAACACGAATGTCGCGAAGTCCTTCTTCACCGGGTACGAGCAAATCGGTTTTGTTCATCAGTGCCGCAGCATCTTCGTCCATTTGTTTGGCCTGTTGGTTTTCAATTGGGAAGTTGATTTCGGTTCCGTCTGACATGAGACCCTTATTTCCCTTATAGGACGAATGGGGTTCCATTTGTAACCACCCCTTTTCATAATTGATTTTCAAATAGTTCATCTGAATACCGAAACTGGTATGGCATGCGGCACGTGCCCCGCTTGGGAATTCGAGTTGATACATTGCAGTTTCCTCAACTTCATGGTACACCTCGGGTCTTGTTGTATAGGTCTGTGCCAAGACTGAAATGGGCTCTTCGCCCGTAGCCAATCGCGCACCTTGTAATGTATATACACCCATATCGCCCATGACACCGCCACCCATAGCTTTTTTCTGTTTCCAGTGATCGGTACGTCCATCAAAATACCCGGCGGCAGAGCTCACCATCAATACTTTTCCGAATGGTCTTTCTTTGGCAGCTTTCATATAGGCCTGAATATTGGGATCGTGCTGACATCGGTAACCAATGGCCAATTTTACTTTATTAGTGCTACACGCCTTAATCATGGCCTCACATTCGGCGACCGATGGTGCCATCGGCTTTTCGCACCACACATGTTTACCTGCTTTAGCCGCTCGTATGGTATATTCTGCATGCATTGATGGGGGCAGAACCACATAGACCACGTCAATATCGGGATTGTTTGAAATATCGTCAAAATTGTCGTAGTTGTAGACGTTCTTATCGGCAATGCCGTACTTCTGCTGCCAAACAGAAATCTTTTCAGGACTCCCAGTAACTATTCCCCTTAGTTCACAATTTTGGGTCAGCTGTAGTGCAGGTGCCAACAGGTCTGTACTATAATAGCCCAAGCCTACCAAGGCGATACCGAGTTTTTCTTTTTGTGGTCGGGTCGCAGACCATAGCGCGTTGGGTGCGAACGCTGTAGATGCTGCCATCACAACTGCCTGTTTTAAAAATGTACGTCGTTTTTTTTTCATTTTCGGATTGATTTTAAAATAATCTTTTGAATTGAACGTAGAAATTACGATAAGAAATTGATAAAATCAATCTTGAACTTTGCTGAAAATGTTTTATAGAAAAAGCGGCTCCAAAAAAATAAGTTTTCGGAGCCGCCACTTATGTTGATGCCATGATTACTTAAGGTACCGTTTTAAAGAATATCACGTAGAACGACCATACAAAGCAAAATGCACAAAAGGTATATACCATATAGTCATTAAGTGTAGTTTTTTCTTTCATAAGGCTGGGTTTACATATAAAACGGACTATCGGGTATGATGGTGTTTGTCTCTCGTGCAACGGGTCGGAAATTCGATTGACGACCAAAATATCGGCAAGAAGTGTTTTTCCTCTTTAAATGGGAGGTCCAATTTAAATGGATAAACCTAGAAAACAGCATTTTAACTGTTTTAAAAAGGAAATCGAGTTAGAATTCATGAGCAAGAATGAACACTTTTCGAGTATCATAAAGAAAAAATGGTCAACCATACACGTTTTTCAACTATTCATACACTAGCGGTAGCTCATATCGTCCTATTCCTTATTTTTATGGTGGAGCTACCTTTCAGGAGGTAAGTCTTCTATTTTTAATAAGGCCTCCCCCTACAACAACGAATTGAATAGTACGTCTTTTCAAGACATCGCACCGACTATTCATTTCACTAACTATAAATTGACAATACATATTTGTAGCCCATAAAACAGTATAAACCCTAAATTATTCATCCATGAAAGAACAGAGCAAGATTCACTACTGTAACCTACCCCAAATGCCCACCAGAACCTTTAATATGCCATTGGGCCCCATGCGCATGGAGGCAATCCTAATAATGGCAAAGAAATGGGTAAACGGCACCAAATTAAAATATGCCTTCTTTGAGGGAGATTCTTTTTTTACCCCGATTACCGACCGTAATGGTAATCAATCCAAACTTTTATGGAAAGGGACGACCGCTGAGAAAAAAGCGGTTAGAAATGCGTTTAAAAAATGGAAAGATCAAGGTATTGGCCTAGAATTCGAGGAGACTTCTGATCGCTTAGAGTCCGTTATACGTATTGGGTTCGCCAAAGGGGAAGGTTCTTGGTCGTACGTTGGGCGAGATTCATGGAATATTCCGAAAGAACAGCGCACAATGAACTTTGGTTGGGATATCATCAACGATGAAGATACCATTCTTCACGAAATTGGTCATGCTATGGGTTTTCCGCACGAGCACCAAAACCCAAAGGCTGGTATCGTTTGGGATGAAGAGGCTGTATATACTGCATTGGCCGGCTCTCCGAACTTTTGGTCCCGCGACAAGACGTTTCATAATATTATTAGAAAAATTTCGCCCGATGAAGTACAAGGTTCGAGCTGGGATCCAAATTCGATTATGCATTATCCGTTCGGGCCTAACATGATTATTTCGCCCGCCGAATTCAAAAATGGACTATCACCGGAAGACGGGCTGTCGGCTAGAGACATTGCTTGGGCCAAACAGTTTTATCCGAAAATAGACAGAAGAACTTTTATCGAGTTAAAACCTTTTCGTTCCGAAATTATTTCATTGAACGCCGGAAACCAAATTAACCTCGAATTTATGCCTGAAGAGTCGCGTACCTATACAATACGAACATTTGGAGGTATGGATACGGTAATGGTAGTGTCGGAAGTTATCGATGGGGAAAACACCTACCTGTCAGGTGATGACGACAGTGGTGAAGATCGTAATTCGGTTATCAAGGAAAAACTTTTGAAAGGTAAAAAGTACATTGTAAATATTCGATTATTCTATAAAACGAGCTCTGGTGATACCTGTGTGATGGCTTACTAGAAGGATGTAAGAACATAAAAGGTTAGAAAAGCTTCTTTAGACTTGAAACTCTTCATTATTTTGATCTTTTTTTTCAATTTTGGTGACAGAGAAAAGGTCTTTTAAGATGTAGGCAGCTATTAAGGCAATGCCCACGACCAAGAGAGGCATGGCGAATTGCCAGTTCAGCACATTGAGTAAGCTACCTGCGATTATGGCCAAGGCTCCGATAACCATGGCAAAGTTCCAGATGACCTGAACTTTGTGGTTCTTTACTTTACGGTCTTCATCTAAAAAATAGGCAGTGCCCTCCATGACGAACCAAGTAAGGAAAGTTATGGCAATGACAACTTGAAAAAATAGCGTATAAGGAAAATCAAGGGCACGTAGAACACCATTGCAGGCCCAAAAGCCAACTAGTGTCAATTTTATGTAATCAAGAAATTGCTTTTCAGGTTTCTTCCAAAACCTCAATACGTACAATAGCCCCGTAGTTGCAAATGCCACTAGAATAATTATGGAGGCGTATGGCCAATGTAAAATTCGCATTAGCATGCCCAACAAAATTATGGAGACTGAAATTCTCAAAGGAGTCTTTAAAATCTTTTTTGTAGTAGGCATAGTATAGATATTTGGGTTAAATGGCCTTGAGGTGCACACGTAGTCCTTCCATGATTCCTAATATATTATTAACGGTTTCCCTGAGATAATATTTTATCAAAACATGGGGTATTCTTATAGTGGTAAATCCGTTTTTAAACGAATGCATTGCTTCCTCTAGATCGTTTATTGCTTGTTCATGGGTCATCATGTGATATTCCGCATCTATTTCAATATTGAGTTTTACCCTAGAAATTGCGATATCGATAGATTTGTTACCATCCCACCATTCGAGCATGGCAGTAACTCCAGCCTCTTTTAAACCGTAATATAATTGAATGGCTTCTCGCGGGGTTTCGTTGCTCTCGATCAAATTCGTCATTCGCTCTTGGTGGTCGCCACATAGCTCTACGCCCAAGGCATTCATTGAATTCTTGTGATCGCCATAACCGAGTTTTTTATTACATTCTAAACAAGTCATTGAAGTAGGTCAAATTTTTTTCCGATTCTGTATCGGGTTAATTTCGTTTGGGATAATAATAACCACCGTTTTTTGCGAATAGTATAAAGTTTAGATGAACGGCATTTTTTTAGATAAACGGCAATCGAAAGTGTTAAAACTGTTGTGAAATGAAATACCAAAATAGTCGGAAAGTGCTGGTGAGAAATAATTTCAATGTAATTTGAAAATCTGATGAATAGGTACTATTCGATTTACCAAGTTTTGCTAAAAATTGAAAAGTTAAGCACAAATTAAAAGATTTCGACCATATTCCCCATAAGTATGGAAGGTAATATGCCTCAAGAAAAGTAAAACCGAACATTCTATTAATTTCCATACATTTAAATGATACTTCAGAAACTACAATGTTCAAAAAAATAGGCCCCGGAGTTTTAGTTGCCGCCGCATTCATTGGTCCCGGTACGGTCACGGCCTGTACATTAGCGGGTGCGCAATACGGTTATGCTCTTTTATGGGCAATGCTTCTTTCTATTTTCGCTACCGTAATTTTACAGGAAATGTCAGCTCGATTGGGTATTATTACCCAAAGAGGCCTGGCCGATGTCGTGCGGCAAGAAATTAAATCACCTTTTGTACGCCACATTACCATCGTTATTATTTTAGCGGCTATAGTAGCCGGGAATGCCGCTTATGAGGGTGGTAACATCGGCGGTGGAACTTTAGGGCTTGAAGCTATTTTTGGAACTACATATTCAGGTTACTATCCCTATTGTATCGGACTATTCGCCTTCATACTTCTATTTATAGGGAACTATAAAATGTTGGAAAGGGTTTTTATCTCATTGGTAGTGCTAATGAGTATCTCGTTTTTGATTACCGCGCTACTGACCCGGCCAGATATGGGAATCGTTTTAAAAGGCCTCTTTGTACCATCAGTACCAAAGGAAAGCATATTGATGATTATAGCTCTTGTTGGAACTACTGTTGTACCTTATAATCTGTTTCTTCATGCTGCCTTGGTCAATGAAAAGTGGAAGTCTTCAGAAGATTTGAAATTGGCAAGAAGGGATACTGTGGTGTCCATTGTTTTGGGTGGAATCGTCTCTATGGCGGTGATCATTACAGCTGCTGCAATGCCTAATAATGATATCGAAAATGTTAGTGATTTGGCCAAAGGGTTGGAACCACTTTATGGCAATATGGCTAAATATTTCATGGGAATAGGTCTTTTTGCAGCGGGTATAACGTCGGCAATAACAGCACCTTTAGCTGCGGCCTACGTGGCCAAGAGTTGTTTTGGTTGGAATGCTGGTTTTAAGGATTATAGGTTCAGATCGGTTTGGATCGTCATATTATTTCTAGGGGTTATTTTTATGTCTTCTGGAATTCAGCCAATAAAAATTATTCAATTTGCACAGGTGGCCAATGGTATTTTGTTGCCCTTTATTGCAATTTTTTTGTTGTGGGCCGTCAACAGAAAAACGATTATGGGAAAGTTTGTAAATACCAAAGTTCAAAACGCAATAGGCTTACTTATAGTTATATTGGCAATGGTATTGGGAATAAAAAGTATAGTAAAGGTATTCGCATCTCTCTAAATGGAAAAGATAACTATTGATATAAACTGCGATTTAGGCGAAGGTACGGGCAACGGAAAAGACCTTCTGCCCTTGATTTCCTCATGCAATATTGCTTGTGGTGGCCATACGGGTAATGAGGCATCAATGAAAGAAACGGTTCGGTTGGCGCGACTGCACAAGGTGAAAATAGGGGCACATCCTTCTTATCCCGATAAAGAAAATTTCGGGAGGATTTCCATATCTATTTCACCAGAAGATTTGATGAACAGCATTCAACGGCAAATAGGTGATCTTGAAGTTATTATTACCGAAGAAAATGTTACTTTACACCATATCAAACCCCATGGAGCACTTTATAATGACATAGCCAAAAATGAAGCCCTGGCAAAAGTGTTTCTAAAGGGTATCGCCAAATACAGAACCGAGGCGCTTATATATATCCCGTATGCTTCCGAAATCGAAAAGGAAGCTTTGCGACAAGGTTTCCGGATTAAATATGAAGCTTTTGCCGATCGCAACTACAACGCTGATTTGAGTTTGGTATCCCGTAAAAATCCGCAAGCACTTATTCTTGATAAAGAAAAAGTATTGGACCATGTATTGGAAATGGTGAATCGCAAAATTGTACGGACGCTCATTGGGCAGGAAATCAAAATTTTGGCGGAAACTTTTTGTATCCATAGCGATACCCCTTTGGCATTTGAAATAGTATCGTATATTACGGAAGAATTACCGAAGCAAAATATTCATATTAAGAAGTGAGTCTTTACCCTATTTCCATACGGCCTTTTGGTGTGCATGCTATTTTAATAGAGTGGCCCAATCGCGTGGAAGAAGCTATTCTGGAAGATATTCTACAGTTTACACACTATTTGACGGAAGAATGTCTGAAAAATGAAAACTGGGAAATGGTACCTGCCTATAATTCCGTTACACTAATACATCGAAACAAGCCTATTGAATTTAAAGATTTTAAGGGAAAAATCGAAGAATGGTATAAAGACAAAAAGGAGGTTCGCCCCAAGCATCGAAATCTTTGGCGTTTGCCAGTGTGCTATGATCTCGAATTCGGAATAGATCTTCAAGAAGTATCGGAACGATTGAATAAAACGATTGAAGGGATTATAAAGTTGCACACCGAAAACAGCTATACGTTATATGGTATCGGTTTTCTGCCCGGTTTTATGTATCTAGGAGGCTTGCCTAAAGAACTAGAATTACCAAGACGTTCACAACCTAGGGCCAGAGTAGCTAAAGGCGCTGTTGGTTTGGCTGGCAAACAGACGGGCATTTATCCTCAAGAATCACCAGGCGGATGGAATATCATCGGAAATTGTCCGGTTCCCATGTTCTATCCCAAAAAAAATGAACCCTGTTTTATCAGTGTTGGTGATAAGGTGCAGTTTTATCAGATTGAAAGAGCAGAATACGATTTGCGCAAAATTGAAAGTGAAGTAGGTATCTATAAAGTTGAAAATATAAAACTTGATGCTTAAGATTTTAAAATCAGGACTGTTTACCACCATTCAAGATAAGGGCCGCTATGGCTACTTGAACAAAGGTGTGCCTGTAGCTGGGTATATGGATTCCTTTTCTGCGACAAAGGTCAACATGCTTTTGGAGAACGATAGCGAATCTGCGGTTATGGAAATTACGATGACGGGGCCTACTTTGCAGTTCGAGGAAGAGACCTATATCTGCATTGGAGGTGCCAAACTTTCGGCAACCCTCAACAATGCGCCAATTCAGAGTTACAAAGTGATTAAAATCTCAAAAGGAGATATACTCTCCTATGGAAAGTTAGAAAAAGGTTTTCGTAGTTATTTGGCGATAAAAGGTGGTTTTAAATCTCCGGTGGTTTTGGGCAGTCGTTCGTTTTTCCTATCAGTTACTCCCAAGAATCATTTTCGCGATAGAGACGAAATTCACTACACAAGTCATTCAACGTATCGCCCTAAAATATCCGAACTACAGGTGGACTCTCTTCTAGAAGAGACCATACTTTGGGTTAATAAAGGCCCCGAATACGGTATACTTTCCGATAAACAGCTTGAAGGTATATTTGCCCGTGATTTCACTATTTCCAATGAGAACAACCGAATGGCCTATCAACTCGAGGAAAAAATAAACGGTCATGAAATTTCTATGCTGACCTCGGCGACACTTCCGGGAACCGTTCAGTTAACGCCATCAGGTCGATTGATCGTTTTAATGAAAGATGGGCAGACTACTGGGGGGTATCCAAGAATACTACAATTATCCGATGCTGCCATTTCTATATTAGCACAAAAAAAGTTTGGAGACATCGTCAGTTTTAAGTTGACTTAACGGATTCGGAGACTATTGTGTTCCAAATATTTAATGTCATACTAATTACTCTTTTGGTGCTTTGCAAAGTTTTATATTTTGTTTAATTTTGTTTCAAATGAAAGTTAACATATATCAAATCAATGTGATTCTAGTCGTTCTCGAAAGAGGGTGATACAGATTTCTATTGACTTTAGGGGCCTGTATCAAGAAAACTTTGATACAGGCCTTTACTTTTGTGTTGATTTGAATATGATAAAAATGGATGTCTAAATAACTGATTTACAGAAGTATAAACTAATATTTTAGGTGTTGACTTTAGATAGGCCAGAACTGTTAAAATAAATGGATTTAAGAAATCGATACCTTTGAATATTACGAATAATGATTAGATAGCGAACAACCAATAGGAGACAATTTTATGGAACTGAATAAGTATAGTAAGAACGTAACCCAAGACCCGACACAACCCGCTGCACAGGCAATGCTATATGCAATTGGTTTCAAGGATGAAGATTTTGAAAAACCCTTGATCGGTATTGCAAGTACTGGTTATGAAGGTAACCCTTGTAACATGCACTTGAATGATTTGGCCAAATTGGTAAAAGAAGGGGTGAACTCTAAAGAAACTATTGGCCTCATATTCAATACGATCGGTATTAGCGATGGTATTTCTATGGGTACACCGGGAATGCGTTTTTCATTGCCCTCCAGAGATATCATTGCAGACTCTATGGAAGCTGTTGTGCAAGGCATGTCGTATGATGGGTTGGTAACTGTTGTGGGCTGTGATAAAAATATGCCGGGTGCATTAATGGCCATGTTGCGCCTGAATCGTCCTTCGATATTGGTGTATGGCGGTACCATCGCGTCCGGATGTCATAATAATAAGAAACTAGATATTGTATCTGCTTTTGAAGCATGGGGCGAGAAAGTGGCAGGTACCATGGAGGAGTCCGAGTTTAGGAGTATTATTAAAAAATCGATTCCCGGGGCGGGTGCTTGTGGTGGCATGTACACAGCCAATACCATGGCTTCGGCAATTGAGGCCTTGGGAATGGCATTACCCTATAATTCATCGAATCCTGCGATAAGTGATGACAAACAGGCAGAATGTATAGCGGCAGGTAAGCAAATGCGTTTTCTTATCGAAAATGATATTAAACCTTTGGATATCGTAACCCGAAAATCATTGGAAAATGCGATTCGTTTGGTAACGATTACGGGTGGTTCTACCAATGCGGTACTTCATTTCTTGGCCATTGCGAGAGCAGCCGATATCGATTTTACCTTACAAGATTTTCAACACATAAGCGATACTACGCCATTTATTGCCGATTTAAAGCCAAGTGGTAAATATTTAATGGAAGACGTTCACCGTGTAGGTGGTATTCCGGCGGTATTAAAATATCTATTAAAAAATGGCCTTTTACATGGTGACTGTATGACCGTAACAGGAAAGACCTTGGCCGAGAATTTAGAAAATGTACCTGATTTGGAAGAAGGGCAAGATGTTATCATGCCTTTAGACAATCCTATAAAGGCGACAGGACATTTAAGAATGCTATACGGGAACTTGGCAGAAAATGGTTCCGTAGCAAAAATTACCGGTAAAGAGGGCTTGTTGTTCAAAGGAACGGCAAAGGTATTTAATAGCGAATATGATGCTAATGATGGTATACGTGACGGATTGGTAAAAAAAGGCGATGTCGTTGTAATTCGTTACGAAGGTCCAAAAGGTGGCCCCGGAATGCCAGAAATGTTGAAACCGACTGCGGCCATTATGGGTGCCGGGCTTGGAAAAGATGTGGCTTTGATTACAGACGGGCGTTTTTCAGGAGGCACACATGGTTTTGTGGTAGGTCACATTTCTCCAGAAGCACAAGAGGGTGGAGCCATTGGTTTACTGAAAGATGGTGACGTGATTACGATTGATGCGGAAAGCAACTCCATCAATGTTGATGTTTCAGACGAAGAATTGGCAAAACGCAAAAAATCTTGGGTGCAACCGGAATTGAAATTTAAAAAGGGAGTGTTATACAAATACGCACGTTCGGTATCGTCGGCGGCGCAAGGTTGTGTAACCGATGAGTTTTAAATTGTAGTATGAAGTACTGAATAAAAAGTACTAGGCGCCAAATAACTCATTTTTGATTTAAACTTGACACTTGAATTTGATTTGGAATTATGGAAATAGTAAAAATAAAAACGGAGCAAAGCCCAAAAAAAGTAAAACTTAAAATAAGTGGAGCCGAAGCTATCATACATTGTCTTTTGGCTGAGGGTGTCGATTTGTTATATGGTTACCCTGGTGGGGCCATTATGCCGGTTTATGATGAATTATACAAATTTCAAGATAGACTGACCCACATTTTGACACGCCATGAACAAGGTGCAACACACGCGGCACAGGGTTATGCAAGGGTTTCGGGTAGAGTAGGGGTAGCGATGGCAACCTCTGGCCCCGGTGCGACCAACTTGGTAACAGGTTTGGCCGATGCTCAAATCGACTCTACCCCGATGGTTTGTATTACAGGTCAAGTGCCAAGGCATTTGCTAGGTTCCGATGCGTTTCAAGAAACTGACATCATCGGAATTTCCACTCCGGTCACCAAGTGGAATTATCAAATCACAACGGCTTCGGAGATTCCCGAAATTATGGCCAAGGCATTTTATATCGCCAAGTCAGGCCGACCAGGTCCCGTTTTGGTTGATATTACAAAGAATGCACAATTTGAAGAGTTTGAATTCAGCTACGAAAAGTGCACTGGGGTCCGTAGTTATAACCCTGTGCCCAAACCAGATTTGAAAGCTATCGAGGCCGCGGCAGAACTCATCAACAAAGCAAAAAAACCCTTTATTGTTTGGGGGCAAGGTGTTATTTTAGGTCGGGCCGAAGAACAATTGAAGGCATTGGTTGAGAAAGCGGGTATTCCTGCAGCTTGGACGATTATGGGAGCGTCAGCAATAGATACTGACCACCCCCTGAATGTTGGCATGGTGGGTATGCACGGTAATTATGGTCCGAATGTTTTGACCAATGAATGCGATTTATTGTTAGCTATCGGTATGCGTTTTGACGATCGGGTAACCGGCAGTTTAGATACCTATGCCAAACAGGCCAAGGTTATTCATTTTGAAATTGATAAGGCCGAAATCAACAAGAACGTACATGCGGATGTTCCGGTTTTAGGAGATTCCAAGGAAACCTTAGAACTTATATTGCCGTTAGTGAATGAAAACAAGCATGAAGCTTGGCATAATGAGTTCAAGAAAAAATACCAAATTGAATTTGATGAGGTCATCAAAAATGACATTCATCCCACGAAAGAAGGATTAACGATGGGCGAGGTGATTGAAGAAATCAATATCGCCTCTGGAAATAAAGCCGTCATCGTTACCGATGTCGGGCAGCATCAAATGATCGGTTGCCGTTATGCAAAATTCAAGCAATCAAAGAGTAATATCACCTCAGGCGGCCTCGGCACCATGGGTTTTGCGCTTCCTGCTGCCATCGGAGCCAAAATGGGCGCTATGGATCGTGAAGTAGTGGCTGTAATCGGTGATGGGGGTTATCAAATGACGATTCAAGAATTGGGCGTCATTTTTCAACATAACGTTCCCGTCAAAATAGTAGTCCTAAATAACGATCATTTGGGTATGGTACGTCAATGGCAAGAACTTTTCTTTGATAAACGGTATGCGTCTACGGTGATGGTCAATCCAGATTTTGTAAAGATTGCAGAAGGATATCATATCCAGGCTAAAAGGGTCTCCGAACGAAAAGACCTAAAAGCAACGGTACAGGAAATGATGGCTTCCAAAAACCCTTATTTCTTGGAAGTTAAAGTAGAGAAAGAAGCTAATGTCTTTCCTATGATTCCTTCCGGCGCTTCGGTTTCCGATGTGCGGTTGAAATAATGAATAGAATAGCGCGTAAGATGGTTGGTCGATTACCATAAAAATCAAATTTTCAATAGACTAGAGAAGTGTTAGAGTCCAATATAAAGGATAAGCCAAAAATCCATCAAGAAATTGAACGGAAATCAAAAGAAATCGGTTTCACGATGCCATCCGATCTCTATATCGGGACATTGCTGAAAACTTTGGCTACTTCTAAACCTAATGGAAGATTTTTAGAATTAGGTACCGGAATCGGACTAAGTCTTTCTTGGATGTTGGATGGAATGGACCAACGATCAAAATTGATAACAATCGATAATGATGCTGAGCTAAGTGCTATAGCCGAAGATTACTTTGGTGAGGATGATAGATTAGAATTGGTCTGTGTAGATGGTTCCGAATGGATAAAACAGTATTCCGGGGATAAATTTGATTTGATTTTTGCAGATGCCTGTCCTGGAAAATATAGTGAAGCCGATGAGATTTTGAATTTGCTCAAGGTTGGTGGTTTCTATGTCATCGATGATATGACTGCCCAGCCGAATTGGCCTGATGGTCATGAAGATCATGTAGATAAGTTGGTGGCTTATTTGGAAAAAAGAACGGATTTTACCTTGACCAAAATAAACTGGTCAACGGGATTGATAATTGCAGTTAGAAATAGATAGTAACCTTAGGTTTTGAAGAGAGACCCCCATAAGTGAGAATAAGGTTTAAGCACAAAGTAAAAATAAAAGTCACTCTCCTCAGGAGAGAGATTTAGAGAGAGGACACAATGCAACAAGTCGCACATAAATGGGATGCTCAGCTATACAACGACAAACATGCGTTCGTATACGATTATGGCCGATCGTTAGTTGAGTTACTCGATCCAAAACCCTATGAACGAATTCTTGATTTGGGTTGTGGCTCTGGAGAATTGACCCATTTGATAACGGAAGAGGTTGCTGATGTAGTCGGCATTGATAAATCTCCCGCAATGGTGCAGAAAGCTAAATTGCAATTTCCGCTAACAGCGTTTCAAGTTGGCGATGCGGTTGATTTTCATTTTGATGAGCGTTTTGACGCCATTTTCTCCAATGCTACCCTGCATTGGGTGGTTGATTATGAAAAGGCGCTAAAGAACATATATAGCAACCTGAAAGAAGGCGGTAGATTGGTAGTTGAGTTTGGCGGAAAAGATAATATAAAGGCGATAATTGATCAGTTGCGAAAAGTGCTCTTAAAAAGAGGTTATGAAAAACAGGCGCAAGTGCAACTATGGTATTTTCCTTCTGTTGGCGAATATACTTCGGCACTTGAAGCGGCAAATTTAACGGTTACTTTCGCACAATGGTATGATCGGCCTACGCCATTGGCAGATGAGGAAACTGGAATTATAGACTGGTTGTCTATGTTCTGTAAACCCTTTCTGCAAGGCGTAAAGGATTCAGAAGTAATTGACATCATGAACGAAGTACAACATAATTTGACCCCGAAACTATTTAAAGATGGCAAATGGTTTGCCGACTATAAACGTATTCGGATCGTTGCCCATAAAAAGTAAATATTAACGTAAATAAAAGTCCCGCTTTTCAGGAGAGGGATTTAGGGAGAGGATGAAAAAACAGTGGTTTACAATTTCGGTCTATTCCGAAAACAACGTAGGGTTACTTAATAGAATATCAGGAATATTCTTAAAGCGACACATTAATATAGAAAGTCTAAATGTTTCAAAATCAGAAATTGATAATGTTTCTAAATTCACCATAGTGGTGAATATAACGGAAGATTGGACACGTAAGATTGTTGGACAAATAGAAAAGCAAATTGAGGTAATCAAAGCTTTTTATCACACTGATGATGAAATTATATATCAAGAATCGGCACTGTTCAAAATTGAATCTCATCTACTTTTTGATGAACGTCAGATCCAAAATATAATCAAAGAAAGTAATTCCCAGATCGTTACTGTTTCAAGGGACTTCTTTGTTTTGGCAAAAAGTGGTAGAAGGCATGAGATAGATGAAATGCATGATGCTTTGGAGCCTTATGGGATAATGCAATTTGTGCGTTCTGGAAGATTGGCCGTTACGAAAGCCGAAATGCCGATCAGTAGAATATTGAACGAATTTTATCAAGACAAATAAACATCTAAAAACGAGAATATAAAATGACAAATTATTTTAATACACTTTCATTACGAGATCAATTAACTCAATTGGGAAAATGTAGGTTTATGGATTCTTCTGAGTTTTCAGATGGTGTATCGGCTTTAAAAGGCAAGAAAATTGTAATTGTAGGTTGTGGGGCACAAGGACTTAATCAGGGTTTGAATATGAGGGATTCTGGTCTTGATATTTCATACACCTTACGTGAAGC
>RCNE010001036.1_pt1 | contig 15147 bp, 15 predicted proteins | sample 2041361 | NCBI WGS metagenome assembly RCNE01 (sample SAMN09708229, study PRJNA481090) | Marine sediment metagenome, whole genome shotgun sequencing project.
GCGGGACTTGAACCCGCACGAACATTACTGCTCATTGGATTTTAAGTCCAACGTGTCTACCAATTCCACCATCCGAGCCTATTGAATTGGTTATTATAAAAAGCAAAAGATGAAAATTAATCAAATAATCATCTTAACTCTATTGAGCGAAAGACGGGATTTGAACCCGCGACCCTCACCTTGGCAAGGTGATGCTCTACCCCTGAGCTACTTTCGCATAAGTTTTAGTCAATGAACGGTGCAATTTTTAATTGCTCGCCTTAATTGAAACAGATAGACTGTTTCCCGTTAGGCAGGCGCAAATTTAATATATTTTCATAAATCCCAAAGCTTTTTTGCTCATATTTTTAATATTTTTTTATGCAGTTAATCTTAATTAATGGATATATTTGCACCGATTTTAAAAACAGGCATTTACCAACTTGGAAACAGCAATAGTCAGGCATAATATCTTAGATGATCTCAAACAACTTACAAAGTTTGGTTTATCGCTTAGTGTAGTGTTTTCGTCGATTGCAGGATATTTGCTCGCAGTTGACATCGTAGATTTTAAAATTTTGCTGCTTTTGTCGATTGGGGGGTACTGTATGGTTGGGGCATCAAATGCTTTTAATCAAATTATTGAAAGGGTCCCGGATGCGGTAATGAAAAGAACCATGGACAGGCCTATTCCAACTGGAAGAATCTCGGTAAATCTGGCAATGTTAATTGCTGTTACGCTTACGATAGTTGGTTTAGTGATCTTGTATAGTATCAATGAAAAGACAGCATTATTTGGGGCAATCTCCATTTTTTTATATACCAGTGCTTACACACCTCTAAAACCAGTAAGCCCTTTATCAGTATTTGTAGGAGCAATTCCAGGTGCCATACCGTTTATGTTGGGTTGGGTAGCTGCCACGGGGCAATTTGGGATAGAACCAGGCATGCTTTTTATGATACAGTTCTTTTGGCAATTCCCGCATTTTTGGGCCATAGGCTGGCTTCAATTTGATGAATATAAAAAAGCGGGCTTTAATTTGATGCCAACAGGAGAAAAGAATAAGAAAGCATCAAAATTGATCATCATATACACAATTTTTATGCTGATTGTTTCGATCTTTCCTGTTTTTAGATTAACCGGAAGTTTGTATTTATTACCTGTATCAGCAGTGATTATATTTGCTTTAGGATTGGTAATGCTGTATTACGGAGTTAAGCTTCATAAGGAACAATCGAATATTATGGCAAGGAAGCTGATGCTTTCAAGTGTGTTATATATAACTTTAATTCAGATCATCTTTGTGATCGACAAATTTTTACATTAATCTGCATGGAACAAAAAAAGAAAGAGAAGACATTCAAACAGATGTTGTGGATATCAATGATCAGTATGACTATGATGTTTGCGGGTCTAACAAGTGCATATGTAGTGAGCAGGGCTCGAGAAGATTGGGTTAGTTTTGACTTGCCAAGTGCCTTTTATATCAGTACACTTTTTATTCTGGCAAGTAGCTTGAGTTTTTATTTAGCAAAAAGAATGCTGATGAATGGTGACCAGGGTAAAACAACTTCATTATTGGCATTAACACTGCTTCTGGGCTTAGGTTTTGTTTTTTATCAATTCAATGGTTTCAGTCAACTTATCGAGGCTGGTTTATACACCACAGGTAAACAAAGTAACGTCGCTTCATCTTTTTTATATGTGATTACCGGAGCGCACTTGCTGCACATCTTTGCAGGAATTATATCCCTTGTGACTGTGTTGTATCATAACGTGACAGGAAAATATACATCATCCAGTCATCTTGGTTTTTCATTAGGGGCTATTTTCTGGCATTTTGTGGATGCTTTATGGATTTATCTTTTTGTATTTTTCTATTTTATCCGTTAAACCCAATATTTTTAGCTTATTAATTCGATTTACCAATAATTTTTATATTTTTGCTGCTCCAGTTAAAACATGATAAAAGTCAGTTTTACGGCATAAAAAAGATCAACTAAAATAAACTTTTTATATGGAGGCAAATGTTGCTGATTCCCCAAAGGGTGGAGCTTGGATCGGAGGAGGGAGTCAACCTTTCGGTTCGAGTTATGGTAAAATGATGATGTGGTTCTTTATCATGTCTGATGCCCTTACATTTTCCGGATTTTTAGGAGCATATGGTTTGATGCGTTTCAAATTTCTTGATTCCTGGCCAATTGCAGACGAAGTATTTACCCATATTCCGTTTATACATGGAGATTATCCAATGTATTATGTGGCTTTTATGACTTTTGTACTGATTTTTTCATCGGTAACGATGGTACTGGCTGTTGATGCAGGTAAAAATATGCAAAAAGGGAAAGTCATCGTGTATATGGGGCTTACCATTATTGGTGGTTTGATCTTCCTTGGTTCACAAGCCTGGGAGTGGAAAACTTTTATTACCGGGAATTATGGAGCTCTTCAGTTAGAAGATGGGAAGATCGTTCAGTTCGTGGATGGTTCCGGACATCAGATAACTTTAGAAAGTTTTGCATCTGACGCGCCTAGTGAAAGAGTACAACATAAAAAAGAGAATGGTTTGTGGTATGTGGAAGAAGGTTCATTACCGCCGGTAACATTGCAACAAGTCAAGGAAGGATTTGCAAATAGTCCTGACATTTCCATGCGAACTGAGTTGATCAATTTGGAAACAAAGGAGAAAACGATTGTTTCCAGAGAAGAAGCTAATAAATTTCTTGATAAGGCAACCAGAGTAGTGCAGGGAGCTAACCTAACAGAAAATGAATATGGCAAAACTTTATTCGCTGATTTTTTCTTCTTTATTACAGGATTTCACGGATTCCACGTTTTTTCAGGGATACTAATCAATATCATTATCTTTTTTAATGTGATCATCGGTACATATGAGCGCAGAGGTCATTATGAAATGGTTGAAAAAGTAGGTCTTTATTGGCACTTTGTTGATCTCGTTTGGGTATTCGTTTTCACATTCTTCTATCTGATATAAAAAATTTATATATAAAATGTCACACGCTAAATCACATACAGCATTAATTTGGAAGGTATTCGCATTCCTTTCATTGATCACTATCGTTGAGGTATTCTTTGGTATTGTAAAGCCAGCATCTTTAAATTTTACTAAGGTTCTTGGAACAAGTGTTCTGAATTGGATCTTTCTGATCCTTACCCTTGTTAAGGCCTATGGAATTGCCTGGTACTTTATGCATTTAAAGGACGAAAAAACCTGGTTCAGAAGAGCGATTGTTTGGCCCGTAGTATTTCTGATTTCAGTGCTAGCATTCTTTTTACTTTATGAAGGAGGCGCAATAGGAGACATTGTTCAGGAATGGACAAGGTGGTCATATAATTAAATTGGATTAAAAATCAATATAAAAGTGTTTTGAATTTTCAAAACACTTTTTTTATACCTTTACTTCATGAAAAAACCCAATAAAAATACAATTGTTTTATCCATTCTTTTTTTTGGACCCTTGTTGTTTTACCTGTTTCTTTTAACAGGTACCAATAATTTTGCAAAATTACCTCGACTTACTGAAAAAATTGATGATGTAGAGCAGTTTTCAAGTGCTGATACAGTCAAACTAAAAAACAAAATCAGTGTTTTATGTTTCCTGGGATCGGATCTTTTAAGTCACAAAACAAATGCACTTAATTTAAATGAAAAGATCTATAAACACTTTTACGGATTTAAGGGTTTTCAATTTGTAGTTGTATTACCGACAGGATCTGAAGCTGATGCCAAGCAATTGAAAAAGGAGCTTGGAGCCACGTATAATGTGGATAAATGGCATTTTGTATTTGGTGATGGCCCAGAAGTAAAGAAAATGTTTGCAAGCCTTGAAACCGTATATACCTTGGATGATAAGTATTATTCCCCTTATGCTTTTATTGTAGATAAGGAGTTGACTCTTAGAGGTAGAAATGATGAAGAGGCAGAAGAGGAAGGCTTACTATATGGCTATAATGCAGAATCTGTTGCTACCGTTCATCAGGAAATGGTTGATGACGTTAAGGTGGTGATGGCCGAATACAGATTGGCCTTAAAGAAAAATAAACGAGAAATCTAAGCAATCTAAATCACAAAGATCATTATGAAGAAGAATTCTTATATCGCGGTTACATTTGTAATTTTGATCTTCGGTATTTGGGCCGTGCCAAAGATTGTAAAAAACTTTGGAGGGAATGAATTGCTGAAATTCGAAAAAGTGCCTGTCTTTGAATTTACAGACCAGAACAACAAGCTGGTCAACAATTCGAATTTTGAAAATAAAGTATACGTCGTAGAATTTTTCTTTACTTCCTGCCCAACGATCTGCCCAAGAATGAATGAAAATATGGTAAAGATCCAAAATGAGTTCTATGGTAATCCGTCTTTTGCTATTGCCTCTGTTTCGATTGATCCTGAAAGGGATTCACCAGAAGTTTTAAAGGCCTATGCCAAGGAAAAGGGAGCCACCTTAAAGAACTGGTATTTTTTAACTGGAGATAAAGATGTGGTATACGGATTTTCTAATGATGGCTTTCGATTGTATGCAGGTGAGAATAAAGATGTTGAGGGCGGATTTGAGCATTCAGGTTTGTTTGCCCTAATTGATAAAGAGGGCTATATCAGGTCGAGGACAGTAATCAATGGAGAGAATGAAAATCCTATCAAATTTTATGACGGGCTTGACGATAAGGAAATTCAATGGTTGAAGGAGGATATTAAGCTACTTTTAAAAGAATAAAAAACGGATGGAAGCGTCAAAAAAATACAATCGAATCATAGTTGTACTTTCCATAGCCATTCCATTAGTAGTGGCAGTCTTATTTGGTGTAAAGCTGGATATTGAATTACCCGTATTTCTGCCACCCATATATGCGGGGACAAATGCAGTTACCGCTATTGTTTTAATTATTGCTCTATGGGCCATAAAAATGAAGAATAAGGCATTGCATGAGCGTCTTATGAAGCTGGCTATTGCCTTATCTGCCGTTTTCTTGATTATGTATGTTTTATATCACATGACATCAGACTCAACTTCTTACGGAGGTGAAGGAGTTTTCAAATATATTTATTACCTGGTTTTGATATCGCATATTCTACTTTCAATAATTGTCATACCATTTGTATTGATTACGTTTGTCAGAGCGATTACTAATGATATCGAAAGGCATAAAAAGATTGCTAGAATTACCTGGCCATTATGGCTATATGTCACGATCAGTGGGGTTATTGTTTATTTAATGATTTTGCCTTATTACCATTTATAAGTAACACGGTTAATAAAACCAAAATATATATCTTATGTACAGAAAAATCATTTTTGTCTCAAGCTTTTTATTTTCGGCTGATTCGTTTGCTCAATGTGCCATGTGCCGAGCAGTAGTCGAACAGGGTGGAGAAGAGATGGCAGAAGGCATTAACTCGGGTATTGTTTACTTAATGGCCTTTCCATATTTACTTATTGCTACGGCAATGTTTTTATTCTATAGGAACTGGAAGAAATCTTCTATTAGATAAATTTGGAAAATAGTGTAACAAATATTTTAAGACCTCGTCTTATATTCAAAATTCAATTATTGAAATTTCACATATATATGAAAGCACCACTAACCCTGATCTTGTTATTCAGTATTATTTTGTCTGTCTCTTCACAAGAATCAAACCCTAATGTAAAGAAATGGACCCTCAGAGAATGCGTTGATTATGCCATAGAAAACAATATCACCGTAAAGCAATCAGAAAATAGTATTGCTCTTGCCGAAGTAGATAAAAGAGGCGCCATAGGAAATTTTATTCCGAACCTTAATTTTAATAGTAATGCGGCTTGGAACTCTGGACTTACTACTGATGTAGTTACGGGCGTATTGATCAATCAAACCACTCAAACTACAAATGGAGGTATCTCAGCAGGAGTTCCTATCTGGAGGGGTTTGCGAAATCAAAACGAATTACGAAGAGCTGAGCTAAGTATTTTAGCATCCCAATATCAACTTGATAAGATCAAAGATGACATATCCTTATTCGTGATCAATGCTTATTTAGAAGCTCTTTTTAGTAAGGAAGCTGTGAAAGTTGCGATTCCTCAAGTGGAAATCACGGAAGAGCAATTGGCAAGAACAACCCAGCTTGTTGAGGCAGGAACCGTTCCGCGTGGAGATTTACTCGATGTTGAGGCTACATTGGCCAACGATGAACAAAATTTGATCATAACCCAAAACAGAGTGCGACTAGCGATCATCTCCTTGGCCCAGCTATTACAATTGGATGATTATGAAAATTTCGACATTGCCAATGAAGAGATTGAAACTTTACCTTTGGTCAACCTTGCGGATTTCACCGTTGATAAAATATTAGAAAAAGCCATGGAGAACAGAAATGAGATCAAGGTGGCTCAAGCAAATATAGAAATTGCAGAAAGTGACATAAAGTTGGCAAAGGGCGCTCTTCAGCCAACCTTATCAGGTTTTTATAACTGGAATTCCAGGTATTCTGACAGAGATAGAATTATTGGATCTGAAATTGACCAAAACAATCCAACACGGATCATCGGACAGGTGGAAACCACATTAGATAATGTTATTTCACCTAATTTTAATCCACTAACTGGCCCTGCCGATGGGTTTTTTGATCAAATCGATCAGAATAAAGGTAGCGCCTTTGGTGTGTCATTACAGATTCCTATACTAAACGGTTTTAGCGCTTCTAACAATGTAAGAAGAGCAAAGATCAATTATGAACAGCAAAAGTTCCAATTGGAGCAAGAGGAGTTGGATCTTGAAAGAACCATCCATCAGGTATATGCTGACGCATTGGGCTCTTTAAAATTGTACGAAGCGACCAAGAGATCTTTGGAAGCTCGAGAGACTTCCTTTGCTTATGCTCAGGAACGTTTTGACGTAGGTGTGTTAAATTCTTTTGATTACGGCCAAATAAAAAACAGATTGGTAACGGCTAATTCTGATTTTTTAAGGGCCAAGTACGATTTTATTTTTAGGGTTAAGTTGCTTGAATTTTACTATGGTGTTCCGGTTGACAATTTATAGTACTTAGAATTGATAATTTGTATTGGGAATTATACTGAACATAGAAACGGCAACAAAAAACTGCTCGGTCAGTGTTTCCAATAATGGAGAAATACTGAGTTTAAAAGAATTAAATGAAGGTAAATTTTCCCATGCTGAAAAATTACATTCATTTATTCTTGAAGTGATCGAGGATGCTGGGTTAACCATGCAGGATCTTGATGCCATTTCCGTTAGTAAAGGACCAGGTTCCTATACAGGGCTTAGAATAGGAGTATCTGCAGCAAAGGGCCTTTGTTATGCTCTTGATAAACCTTTGATCTCAGTTCCAACCCTTCAAATTTTGGCCCTTCAGGTTCCACTTGAAAAGAATGAATTGGTCATTCCATTATTGGATGCTCGAAGAATGGAGGTCTATAGCGGAGTTTTTGATCATGACTATAAGCAAATCAGACATACAGAAGCTGAAATCATAGACGAGGCATCTTTTAAGGTGTTTTTGGGAGAGGGTATTGTATACTTTGCAGGAGATGGAGCCGAGAAATGTAAAGAGCATATCAGGCACCTGAATGCGAGGTTTATAAATAATATTTATCCATCAGCCAGAGAAATGGCGATCATTGCGAGTGAAAAATATAAAGCAGACGATTTTGAAGATGTCGCTTACTTTGAGCCATTTTATCTGAAAGACTTTGTAGCCGGTAAACCAAAAAAATATTTTAACTAAGCAGCCAAATTCCAATGGCAAGTAAGGCAGGAACTGCCTGAATATAAAACAGCTTTATTTTTTTGGTCGAAAAACTGCCGTAAATTCCAGCCACGCTCACACAAATCAGGAAAAAAACGATTACATCTGTCTTAGCGGAGATGAGACCCCAAATCAATCCTGCAGCCAAAAACCCATTATATAATCCTTGATTAGCTGCCAATACCTTAGAACTTTCAGCTTGTTCTTTTGAGAGCCCGAAGGCTTTCATTCCTTGAGGTTTGGTCCAATAGAACATTTCAAGTATTAAAAAATAAATATGTTCGAAGGCAGAAATGGAAGCGAGAACTAAAAAGATTGTTTTCATACAAATAGGTTATTAATAAGCACTGTTCATTTGCTCAAGTGCTTTCTTTGGTTCTTTCACAGGCAATTTACAAGCACCATCTATACAAACATAGATTGTCGTTTCATTTTCGTTGAATTTATACTCAAGTAGGGGTAAATTACTCTCCTGAAGACTACCAACAATCAATCTATTCGGCATATACACTTCATTTAACTCTTTTAGCTTTTCTATTGCATCTGATCCAACGATGGCTACTTCATAAAAATCACCGAGATAATTGCTGTATAAGTTTAGCCAGTTTGACGCCCCTGATCCATAGCTTATAGCTGTTTCCTTAACATTATTGAGCATGGCCTCAGCATTCTCAGAATAGTATTTATTTCCATAATAATGCCCTAATTTAAATAGGTTGTTGGCCATAATGGAATTAGATGAAGGGATGACATTATCATCAGTTTCTATCTTTCTGGCGATGAGTCCTTGTTCATTGTTCGAAGTGAAGAAAAACATCTTGCTGTTATCATCATAAAAATGATCAAAACTATAGTCTGTAAATTGTTTGGCACTCAGTAACCAACTTTCTTCCAGAGTAACTTCATAAAGGCTGATAAAAGCATCAATTACTGTGGCATAGTCCTCAAGATAGGCTTCGATATTACTTTGACCATTTTTAAAATTTCTATAAAGTCCTCCATCCTCTTTCACCATTTTATTTTGAATGAAATGGGCATTCTTTAAAGCCATTTGAAGAAATTTTTCCTCCTTAAAAACACGGTAAGCATCTACATATCCTTTGAGCATCAGTGCATTCCATGAAGTAAGCGTTTTGTCATCCAATCGAGGCTTGTCTCTCTTATTTCTTTCCTGCGATAAAGTGTGTTGCCATTTATTAAGTTTCTCCTTCAGTTCAGACTCCATGATGTTATTTTCCTTGCAAAAGTCATCTGTAGAGACAGATCGGATCAAGTGGTATTTGTCATCTTCCCATTTGCCGTAGCCATTGACGTTGTAATAATTGGCAAAAAGAGTGAAGTCTTCTCCCAAAATGGATGCCAGTTGTTCTTTGTTCCAGACGTAAAATGCGCCTTCCTCTAGCTCCCCTGCTTCATTGTGGCTGTCGGCATCTAAAGACGAATAGAACGCACCTATATCTTTATACAACTCCGTTTCAACAAAATCAATAGTTCTATACACAACGTCTTTGTAAAGCGGATTTTTTGTTACCAAATAGGCTTTTGAGTATAGTGAAACAAGCTGAGCGTTATCATACAGCATCTTTTCAAAATGTGGCACATGCCAATGATCATCAACTGAATATCTGGCAAATCCTCCACCAACATGATCAAAAATACCGCCGTAAGCAATTTGAGTAAGAGACGTGTTTACATAATCCATGATCTCTTGGTTCTCAGATTGAACAGCATAACGCAACAGAAAATCAATATTGCCAGGCATAGGAAATTTTGGGGCTCCTGTTCGACCACCATTCTTAAGGTCCATGGTTGGAAGCCATTTCTCTATGGCAGATTGTAATTCTTCTTTGTCAAAAATAGCAGCTTCTTCATTTAAAGTGATTAATCCTGTTTGCTGAATCCCTTCTGTGAGTTTCGTCGCATATTCCTCTGCTTTTTCTGGTTCATTTTTGTAGAGGTCGGCAAGTTGAGTCAAAGCATTAATCCAGTCGTCCTTTGGGAAGTAAGTTCCTCCCCAAATGGGTCTTCCATCCGGAAGGGCAACACAGTTTAAAGGCCATCCACCCCTGCCAGTAAGCAATTGCACGGCATTCATATATACTTGATCAACGTCAGGTCTTTCTTCACGGTCTACTTTAACGTTGATAAAATTCTCATTCATGATCGCTGCAACAGCAGAATCTTCAAAACTTTCATGTTCCATAACATGGCACCAATGGCAAGCGGAATAACCAACTGAGATCAAAAGGAGTTTATTCTCCTTTTTGGCAAGTTCCAAGGTCTCGTCATTCCAGGCATGCCAGTTCACCGGGTTATGGGCATGTTGTAGGAGGTATGGACTGGTTTCATTTATGAGGTCATTGGTGTATTGAAAGTCATCGTTCATGGCTTGGTCTTTCGTTTTGTTGCAGCTTTGAGCTAGTATGATTACTAATAATAGCAGAAATATGGTCCTGTACATAAAGCAAATTTTGACAAATATAAGGTGATTTATGTGATATCAACTGTTAAAATTATCAAGTCCACAGACCGAAAGAAAAACTATTTTTGATTTAGAAAATGAGACATCAACCTGGAATTTTACTTAAAATAATTGAAAGGAGTTAACAGTAAACAGGAAAATTCGATAGTTGGATTTGATCACTTTTAAAATTAGATTTACTTGATAAAAATCACTATTCATATATGGAAACGGGTAAGAAAAAAAGTTATTTCTAATTCTTAAATGGTAACAATTAGTTAACATTGAAACCTAATTTGTATCATAGATTTGCATCATAATTATAAGCTTTAAATAATGGAGAATATCTATATTTTGATGTTGATTGCCTTGGTGGCTCTAGCGGTAATAGATCTGGTTGTAGGGGTGAGTAATGATGCTGTGAATTTTTTGAATTCAGCTATTGGATCAAAAGTAGTTTCAATGAGAACTATTATGATTGTGGCAAGTATTGGCATTGCAGTAGGTGCGATTTTTTCAAGTGGTATGATGGAAGTAGCCCGAAAAGGCATTTTCAATCCGGGGGAATTTTACTTTAATGAGATCATGATCATTTTTATGGCTGTGATGATCACCGATGTGTTACTCTTGGATTTCTTCAATACCTTGGGTATGCCTACTTCAACAACAGTTTCTATTGTATTTGAATTGTTAGGAGCAGCAGTGGCCATGGCCTTGATCAAAATTGCGGTTTCAGATACTGAGACCGTGGCAAATTTGTCTAAGTATATCAATACTGAAAAGGCAGTTTTAATTATTTCAGGGATATTTCTTTCGGTCATCGTGGCCTTTTCAATAGGTGCTTTGGTTCAGTACCTTTCCCGTTTGTTTCTCACGTTTAATTTTGAACAGAAACCCAAGATTTATGGAGCATTGTTCAGTGGTATCGCCTTGACTTCCATCACTTATTTTATATTTATGAAAGGCCTTAAAGGGACTGCCTATTATAAAGATATCGAAAGTCTCTTATTAGGGAATGAACTATATATTATTGGTTTGGCTTTCGTCATCTGGACCTCTTTATCATACATTTTAACGAGGTTTTTAAATATAAATTTATATAAGATCATTATTACCGTCGGTACGTTTGCATTGGCTCTTGCTTTTGCGGGTAACGACCTTGTGAATTTTATTGGGGTACCTATGGCCGCATGGAATTCTTATGAGGCATGGAGCGCATCAGGTGTTCCCGCGGAAGAATTCAATATGAGTGTGCTTGCAGGAAAAGTACCTACTCCTTCAATGTTTCTTTTCATAGCTGGAATGATCATGGTGGTAACCCTGTGGTTTTCGTCAAAAGCCAGGAAAGTAGCAGCAACAGAAGTGAATTTGGCGAGGCAAAGTGAAGGTCATGAAAGATTTCAGCCAAATTCATTATCAAGAGTCATTGTACGTACCACTTTAGGAATCAGCAATGTGCTAAGTTTTGTGCTTCCTCAATCAATGCAAAAAAATATTGGGAAGAGATTCGAAAAACCAGTAGTCAATCTTCCAAAGAAAAAAGTATTTGAGCTTCCGGCTTTTGATGCTGTTAGAGCTTCTACTAATTTGATGGTAGCCGGAATTTTGATCTCGATCGCGACTTCGTATAAATTACCTTTATCAACTACTTATGTAACTTTTATGGTGGCAATGGGTACTTCCCTTGCTGATCGTGCATGGGACAGAGAAAGCGCAGTGTATCGGGTTGCAGGAGTGTTGAATGTCATTGGAGGTTGGTTCTTTACCGCCTTTATTGCTTTTGTTTCTGCGGCTATTTTCACTTATGTAATCCATTTAGGCAGTATCACTGCGGTTAGCTTACTTTTATTATTGGTTTTGTTTCTTTTGGTAAGAAACTTTATTAATCATAAAAAAGAAGAGAAGGAAATAGCGCAAAAAAAAGTGCTTAAAAGAGAAGAATTAATTACAGCAAAAGAAGTTATCGACGAAACATCTGATCATATATCAGAAGTAATTTCAAGGGCAGACAAGTTGTATTCTAATGTAGTGAATAACTTGTCGCTTCAGGATCTCAGCAAACTGAAAAAGACAGATAAACATGTACTCAAATTAAATGCGGAGGTTGATGCCTTGAAAGATGAAGCTTTTTATTTTATAAAATCTCTTGATGATTCCTCGGTTGAAGCGAGTAGATTTTATTTGATGGTTTTGGGATATCTTCAAGACATTTCCCAATCGATCAGTTATATCTCTAAGGCGAGTTATAAGCATGTGAACAACAATCATAAGCAGTTAAAGAAAGGTCAAATCAAAGACCTTAAAATTATTGATGAGCAACTTTCGACCATGCTAGTTGAAATTTCCGCCATTTTTCACGAGAGAAGGTTTGGTGATATATCAAAGATTGTTGACGAAAAGCATCAACTTTTTGAACATGTTTCTAAATCAATTGAAAAACAAATCAATAGAATCAGGTCAGAAGAGTCAAGTGCCAAGAATACCACTTTATATTTTGGCAACTTATTGGAGACCAAAGATCTGATTGCTGCTATTATGAATTTGTTAGAACTGTATCAGGAATTCCATTTCAGTATGAAGAAGGCTAATATCAAGGTCTAAATTTTATAAAATGATCCTTCTGGAAAGGCAGAATATTTTATCTAAGGTTTAAATAAATTTAGTGATTCAATAACTGCACTAAAGTCATGTAATGCTAACACAAGTTATCCGTCTGTAACTATAGTGACCGACAAAATGTCAAAATTTACGTCACTTTGTACATATAATTAAGATGGTATGTATATTGCTATTAAATTGAAAAACAATATTTAACAGATAAAAAAAACATTATGACTGAGTTGTTGACCAAAGAGACATTTTTAAAGAAAGTGTTTAATTTCGAAGATAATAAAGAGTGGAAATTTGAAGGTGATAAACCGTGTATTATAGATTTTTATGCCGATTGGTGTGGACCGTGTAAAATGGTAGCTCCAATTTTAGAAGAATTATCAGAAGATTATAAAGGAAAAATTGACATTTATAAAGTGGATACCGAAGCTGAGCAGGAGTTGTCTGCAGCGTTTGGAATAAAAAGCATACCATCTATGTTGTTCTGCCCCGGAGCAGAACAACCTCAAATGGCACAGGGAGCATTGCCCAAACATAATCTTGAAGAGATTATTAAGGATGTTTTAAAAGTAGAGAAGTAAATACTTTTGTAAAATAAAAAAAGCTGTTTTCTATGAAAACAGCTTTTTTTTTATTCATTATTCTGTCCCGTCCTGAAATAGCGATACACTAAAACTTTAGTGTAATGAAAACATTAGTAAATACGGGCAACTCCAAACGTACTCAAAAAGACTACTCGCTCTCTTTTAAACTCCAATTGGTTGAGGAAGTCGAACACGGGTTCTTAACAAAATCTCAAGCAAAACTCAAATATGGTATACAAGGAGATTCAACGGTGAGTAAATGGTTACAGAAATATGGTAACTTTGACTGGGAAAACCAAGTACCAACAACAATGTCAAAAACTCCTGAACAAAGAATACTTGAACTAGAGGCAAAAGTCAAGCTGCTGGAAAAGCAGAAGGCAAGAGCTGAACATCTTGCAGAACGAGCCGACAAAAAGGTTATCATCTTCGATATGCTAGTGGATATGGCTGAAAAAGAATATGATATCCAGATCAGAAAAAATTACACACCCGAGTTATCAAATGCTTCAAAGAAGAACAAAAAGAGACCATAATCTCTTCCTGTGAACTACTCGGGGTGAATAGACAGGTATATTACAGAGCTATAAAATCCAAAAAGAACAAACAGCTAATAGCCAAGCAGGTTATTGTCTTGGTGCGCTCTATAAGAAATCTTATGCCCAGACTGGGCACAAGAAAACTGTATCATATGCTCAGGATCGAACTTAGTAAAATAAATGTAGGAAGGGATAAACTATTTAGAATACTCAAGGCAAACCATATGCTTATCAAGCCCAGAAGAAGTTATCATGTAACAACTGACTCTCACCATAGGTTCAGAAAGCACAAGAACCTAGTGAATGAACTCAACATTGAGCGACCAGAACAGGTATGGGTAAGTGATATAACATATATAGGAAACAGGAAAAAACCATCCTACCTTGCCTTGATCACTGATGCTTATTCAAAAAAGATAATGGGCTATGATGTGTCCGCCAGCTTAGAAGTCAGTGGTTCAGCAAGGGCTCTTGAAATGGCCCTGAACAATAGAAGCTATAAAGACCAACCTTTGATACATCACTCGGACAGGGGGTTACAGTATTGCTCAAATGAATATCAGAAGATTCTTAGGGATAACAGTATTGATGCCAGTATGACTGAAAAATATGACCCTTATGAAAATGCTATTGCCGAGCGGGTAAATGGGATCCTGAAACAAGAATTTGCTATAGCAACCTATGACACTGATTTATTGCCGAAAAGGCTGATTGTCAGCGATGCTGTAAATCTTTTTAACTCAATCAGACCTCATTTGTCTAATCATATGTTGACACCAAATATGATGCACAAACAAAAATCATTGAAAAGAAAACAGTACAAATCAAAAAAGCTGAACAATGAAGTCATTGTTCAGCTTTAATTAATAAATTTAATCCTTTAATAATCTGTATCGATTATTTAGGACTAGACAGGTTCGATGTAATCTTACATCATTCCTGGCATACCGCCACCGCCCATTGGAGGCATAGCAGGTGCGTCTTCTTTAATGTCAACTAAAGCACATTCGGTAGTTAAAATCATTCCAGCTACTGAAGCTGCATTTTCTAAAGCTACACGAGTTACTTTTTTAGGATCGATAATACCTGCCTTCAACATATCCACATATTTCTCTGATTTGGCATCATAACCAAAGTCACCCTTGCCATCAAGAATTTTAGCCACAACTACTGAGCCTTCCCCCCCTGCATTTGAAACAATAGTTCTC
>RCNE010001037.1_pt1 | contig 15142 bp, 11 predicted proteins | sample 2041361 | NCBI WGS metagenome assembly RCNE01 (sample SAMN09708229, study PRJNA481090) | Marine sediment metagenome, whole genome shotgun sequencing project.
CTAAATTAGGAATAGAAATACGCTCTAAAAATAGTGCCATACGCTCATAAGCCTGCAATCTGATGGGTAAGGTACTTGATTGAGAATCCTTATGTAATAGAAATCTTCTTCTGCCTTCTTCGTTGTTGGTGTGCATTCTGAAAAAATAAAACGCAATAGCACCTGTAACTACTGATGGTATTAAGTATGCAAAAAGTTGAAAAATTTGATCGCCCGTCATTTTTGGTTTTTTGGTGTTGGTTACTGGAAATAGAACGACAGTTTTTTTGAAAAAGTATGTGGTATTTCTTAGTTCATATTTAGTCAAATAAAAAAAAGTTGCTATAAAAAAGCTGCCCATTTGGACAGCTTCTATTAGTTATAAACGAGAATGAGGTTTAACTATCCATTCTTCATGTGCTTTTTTACCATGTTATAAAATTCAGCAAACTTCGGATGAATTTTAATCACTACCCCTTCCTTTAAATTACCATCTTTACCCAAAGCTGTTATACGTTCTGGGGCAATTTCAAGTCTTTGTAGAGCGCTACTAATGGCAGAAGCTTGTTGAGCTGGTAAGTCTAAATTACCTGTCATACTCAAACCTTCAATAGTTACTGACATTTTTGGATTTGCCGTTAATATCTGGCCAATTTTCTGAACCCAAGGTTCAGCGGCAGCCGCTATAGTTGATTTCGTGTCACTACCAAACAAAGAAGTCAGATCAGATGAAATTACAACCATACCATTTAGTACTCCAATTTTTGCGTTTTCGCCTAAGGTTTGCTTCGCATTGGTTAATACGATAAGTGCCGTAGAATCATTGCTGGCAATGGCATCGTTGATAGCTTTAAGTTGCTTTTCTTTTGCATTAAGGCTTTCCATTGCCATATTAAAATTGTTGGAGCTTTTAGTCGATACCTTAGTAAAGCTGGTTAAACTTGTCATCAAAGTTTTATTCGCATTTTGAAGTCCTTCAACTTGTGTCTTATAAGATTTCGATTCCGTTTGTGCAACTTTTTCATTTTTTCGGGCAACGGTTATTTCTGAATTTACTGAGTCAAGCTGCATTTTCAAAGTGGCGATTTCTGAAATTAATTCACTCTTTTTTTGCCCATGAAGGCCTGTTATGCATGATAAAAGAATAAAAAGGAATAGTAGTTTTAGTTTCATAGATGTCATTTTTGGGATATTACATTTTCTTTATACCCTTGCAAAAGTATATTATTTAACCGATTCGGTGAAATTCTTACCCCCTAAGTACTGACAGTCATAAAGATCTTGCATACCATTGAAATCAACGTCGGTTTTATTATAACCATAAGTAGATCTTAAATCTCGAGAGAGATCAATGTCATCTACATTTACCTGTATATCATGCATGCTAAATTGGCATGGATGTTCATATCCCGCGGCATGGGTTACTTCAATAAACTCTTTTCGAAAGGTTCGAAAGTATTGCGCCAAGCGATCAGATTTTAAGGGGACATTGATTCCGTTTTGTTTCCATTTGCTTTGTGTTGCAATACCAGTAGGGCATTTGTTGGTATGGCAAATTTGAGATTGAATGCATCCTATACTCATCATGGCCTCACGGGCTACATTGATACAATCTACCCCCAGAGCAAAGGCCATAGCTGCTTTAGCTGGAAAACCTAATTTCCCACTCCCAATAAATACAATACGGTCTACCAAATTCCTTTTTTGAAAGACTTTATATAAACCAGAAAAGCCATATACCCAAGGTAGAGATACATGGTCCGCAAAAGACGGTGGAGCCGCACCTGTACCACCTTCACCACCATCAACGGTAATAAAGTCAGGACCTTTACCTGTTTCGACCATAATGTCGGCTAGTTGTTCCCATTGGTCTAGTTTGCCGATAGCTCCTTTAATTCCGACCGGTAAACCTGTCGCATCTGCAATTTTTTCAATGAGTTGCATCAACTCCGGTACATTATTAAAAGCCTTGTGCGTTGAAGGGGAAAGCACATCTTTGCCGACTTCAACACCTCGTATTTTTGCAATTTCAGATGTGATTTTTGCACCAGGAAGAACTCCGCCCTTACCAGGTTTTGCACCCTGAGATAATTTGATTTCAATTGCCTTTATACATGGGTTTTCTTCAACTAAATGCACAAGTTTTTCTAAAGATAAATTGCCATCAGAAGAGCGAACTCCGAAATATCCTGTACCGAAATGAAAAACAACATCACCACCTTGTTTATGATACGGTGATAGTCCACCTTCGCCCGTATTATGATAGGCATTTGCTTTGGAAACTCCTTTGTTCATTGCTTTAATAGCCGCTGCAGAAAGTGAACCAAAACTCATGGCTGACACATTAATAACCGATGCAGGGCGATAGGGTTTTTTACGACCGTTATAAGCTCCCATAACTTTCGCACAAGGAACAAAGTCTTTTTGCAAGGTATTCGGATGGTTTTCTATAGTCTTAAAGGCCATCATCTGATTCTTGACAAAAATATGCTGATGCTCGTATATATCGCGATCAGTACCGAAACCTTCATAGTTATTTTCCTTTTTAGCAGATGCATAAATCCAACTTCTTTCAATACGATTGAAAGGAAGTTCTTCGCGATTGTTGGCTACAAAATACTGACGCATTTCTGGGCCTATACTTTCTAACCAATAACGCAAATGACCCACAACAGGAAAGTTGTGAGATATCGTGTGCGCTTTTTGAATAAAAATATCGCGAAAGGCTACCAATCCAAGAAAAACTAGAACATAACCCCACCAGGGAATTACCGAAAGTGCATTAAGAAATTCTTCCATTTAAAGGTTGGTTTTAGTGTTTTCAGTAAGAAGTCAAAAGTAATACGTACAAAGTCTACACCCATTTATGCGGAAACACTTTTTATCTATTACTGTAAATTCATTACCTTTTTTATTTGTTCAAATAATCTAAACTCATTTCAGTCAAGGTCTTTACACCAAGCATTAATCCGCTATCATCAATTCTAAAATCAGGAGTATGATGAGGAAAAGATTCTGTGGTCCCAGGAGTCATTCCTCCGAGGAAAAAGAAAAAACCAGGAACTTTTTCCTGATAGAAAGAGAAATCTTCAGCGCCAGTTACTGCTTTCATTAGTAGTACATTTTCCGTACTCGCTACTCTTTGAATACTAGGTAACATTTGCTCAACCAATTTAGGGTCGTTATACGTAATGGGATAGCCAAGATTAAACTCTAAAACTGCCTCTCCACCGTAGGCTTTAGCAATAGTAGATACCATTTCTTTCATTCTTCTTTTAATCATTTCTCTCATACCATTATCCAAAGTGCGAAGTGTTCCTAACATTTCTGCTGATTCAGGGATAATATTGGAGCGAACACCACTTGAAATTTTACCAATGGTAATTACGGCAGCTTCATTGGTGAGTTCAGCTTCCCTACTAATAATTGTCTGTAATCCATCGATGATCTTTGCACTTATCAAGATAGGGTCAATACCTGACCATGGTTGCGAGCCGTGGGATTGTTTTCCCTTGACATGTATTTCAAAACTGTTTACGGCGGCCATGATTCCGCGCGGTTTGTACTTAATGGTGCCGACAGGGGTCTGCGAATTGATATGCAATCCAAAAATAGCATCGACCTTAGGGTTTTCGAGAACCCCTTCCTTTACCATTAACTGCGCCCCACCTTCTTCTCCTGGGGGTGCACCTTCTTCAGCGGGTTGGAAAATGAACTTTACTGTTCCTTTAATTTTATCCGTATTCTTTGATAGCACCTCTGCAACACCCATTAGGATTGCAATATGGGTGTCATGTCCACAAGCATGCATGACTGGTACTTCTTCGCCATTATATTCCCCTTTTACAGTTGATTTGAAAGGTAAATCGTTTCGCTCTAAAACAGGTAGCGCATCGATATCCGCTCGTAGTGCGACTACTTTGCCAGGTTTCTTCCCTTTTAGAATACCGACTACGCCAGTATGGGCAACTCCGGTCTGAACTTCTATACCTAAAGATTTTAAATGCTCCGCTATTTTTTCGGCAGTCTTGAATTCTCGGTTAGAGAGTTCTGGGTTTTGATGAATATCCCTGCGCCATTCTATTACTTTGTCTTCAATAGCAGCGTAGTCTTTTCCTAATTTAGGACCTTGCGCAATGGCTAAGCATCCTGTAAATAGCATTGCTGCTATGAGTACTTTTTTCATATTTACATAGTTTAGTTTCATTCCCTTAAAGGGGGGAATCAATTTAAAATTTAATTAGTTTATAATTTTCGTCTTGTAATTGTATTAGTGCTGTCATTGCAGAAAGAGATAATTGCACGCCTTCTATCAAATCTTCTCGAGGAAATCCTCTTGATACCGAAGATTGTCCGCAGAAAATAATTTGTCCACCAACATCAATTAAAGCTTTAATCAATTCTTGATTGGGATTGTTTGTACCATATTTTTTTTGGTAGGCTTCATTGCTGATAACATCTTTAGAAGCCTTGTTGTGAACGACTAAAGCGACCTTAAGATTTTTAGCAGGTATACCACTTTGAGCATGCATGTTTAAAAACCGAGCAGCGGTTTCAATACTAGCATTTACTGACTCATGACTTTCAGGGCTGTTCATGATGTCGAAAACTGCTTTAAACTCTTTGTTGGGATCTACTTTGAAATCAGGATTTTCAATTACCCAAACTTTTCCATATTCTTTAATTATAGGTCCGGTTTCTTTGGTTTGTGCCAACAAATTGGCTTGAAAAAGTAGCGTAGTAAAAAAGATAAAAAAGTATTTTTTTTTCATTCGATGTTCTTGTAGCTCTAAATATATTCAAATTCGCTAAAACCCCTGTAGCATTGTTCATAATTATTGAAATGAAGTTATAAGTATAAGGGTTATTATGGCTAAATTCACCATCCTAATTCATAATAGTTTAGATACACTTTTGGAGAATTTTATTAACCAGTTGAACGATGCCCAAAGGGCTCCTGTATTGCACAAAGATGGCCCTCTAATGGTTATTGCTGGTGCAGGATCAGGTAAGACCCGTGTATTAACTTACCGAATTGCCCATTTGATGAATCAAGGCGTTGACGCCTTTAATATTCTGGCCCTGACTTTTACCAACAAGGCTGCCCGTGAGATGAAAAAACGGATAGCGGATATTGCAGGAACGGCAGAAACAAAGAATTTATGGATGGGTACTTTCCACTCCGTTTTTGCAAAACTGTTGCGTTACGATGGAGATAAACTAGGTTTTCCTAGCAATTTCACCATTTATGATACCCAAGACTCACAACGATTGATTTCTTCTATCATCAAAGAAATGGGCTTGGATAAGGATATTTACAAGTATAAGCAGGTTCAAAACCGAATATCTTCTTATAAAAACAGCCTGATAACAGTTAAGGCATATTTAAATAATCCTGATCTAGTAGAAGCAGACGCTATGTCAAAACGCCCACGAATGGGTGATATTTACCATAACTATGTGGAACGTTGTTTTAAAGCAGGCGCTATGGATTTTGATGATCTATTGCTTCGAACCAATGAGCTCTTGAATCGTTTTCCTGAAGTGCTTGCGAAATACCAAGATCGCTTTCGTTATATTTTGGTTGATGAGTATCAAGATACTAATCACTCGCAATACTTAATTGTAAAAGCGCTTTCAGATAGATACCAAAATATTTGTGTGGTAGGAGATGATGCGCAGAGTATTTATTCTTTTCGAGGGGCAAATATTAGCAATATCTTAAACTTTCAAAAAGATTATGATAGTGTAGGAATGTATCGGTTGGAGCAGAATTATCGTTCTACCAAAAATATAGTAGAGGCTGCAAATTCCATTATAGCCAATAACAAAGACCAATTAGAGAAAGTGGTTTGGACTTCAAATGATGAGGGACCACCAATTATAATACATCGAAGTACTACTGATGCTGAAGAAGGTCGCTATGTTGCCAACTCTATATGGGAAAATCGAATGCAGCATCAAATGCCCAATGGTAATTTTGCTGTTTTATACCGTACGAACTCTCAATCAAGAGCTATTGAAGACGCTTTGCGAAAAAGAGATATTCCGTATAGAATTTATGGTGGATTATCTTTTTACCAAAGAAAAGAAATCAAAGATGTACTCTCTTATTTGCGTTTAGTTATTAACCCGAAAGATGAAGAAGCTTTAAAACGGATCATTAATTTTCCAGCAAGGGGTATTGGTAATACTACGGTTGATAAATTAGTGGTTGCTGCTAATCATTACGGGCGTTCGATCTTCGAAGTTATTGAAAACATTGATCGCATCGATTTAAAAATCAATGCTGGTACAAAGCGAAAGTTGCAAGATTTTGTCACGATGATCAAAAGTTTTCAGATCATGAGTGGCGAGACTGATGCCTTTGTACTTTCAGAACATGTTGCAAAGAAAACAGGAATTCTTCTAGAATTTAAAAAGGACGGTACTCCTGAAGGTATCGCAAAAATGGAGAATATAGAAGAACTCCTTAACGGAATCAAAGATTTTGTGGAAGGTCAAAGAGAACTTGACGGGGCTACAGGTAAAATTTCAGAGTTTTTAGAAGATGTGGCTCTTGCGACAGATTTAGATAAGGATACAGGTGATGATGATCGGGTGGCACTTATGACCATTCATTTAGCAAAGGGGCTAGAATTTCCACACGTTTATATTGTAGGAATGGAAGAAGATCTTTTTCCATCAGGTATGAGCATGAATACACGAAGTGAACTTGAAGAGGAGCGAAGGTTGTTTTATGTAGCATTAACCCGTGCAGAAAAGCAAGCTTATTTGACCTACACACAAAATCGATATCGCTGGGGAAAACTTATAGATGCAGAACCAAGTCGCTTTTTAGAGGAAATTGATGAGAAATACGTGGAAAATCTTACTCCCATTGATACCGCAGCATATCGATATAAGCCCTTGATAGATAATGATATTTTTGGTGAAGTAGATAAAAGCACTCTTAGACAAATTAAGCCAACTAAAGGAACTCCTCCTATGGTAGGTAAACCGAATGAAAATCAACTTCGTAAACTTCGTAAACTAAAACCTGAAATAGCCTCGCCGGTGGGCAACACTAATGTTATTGATCCTAATTTAGCAGAGGGCGCTTTAGTCAATCATACCCGTTTTGGTAGGGGAAAGGTAATCAAAATCGAAGGCGTTGGTAATGACAAAAAGGCGGAAATTCTATTTGATAAAGGCGATATTAAGAAGTTGTTGTTGCGGTTTGCTAAGTTAGAAGTTTTAGCACCTTGATGATCTGAGGTAGAAGTTATATTTTTTCTTTTATTTAAGAAACAAGATGACAAGTACTAGTTACCATGCATGGTAGAACTATTTATAGCAAAGTAGAATTTCTGCCTTAATTTTGAGGCTTGCTGGAAAATAGGAGAGGGGCTTTTTCTTTTATTTCCATAATCTTGAAATATTTCGTTTGACCACCATTTTTGTTATAACTTATTACTGCTTCGGTGGGTAGTAATTCAAATGGAAACTTATCTTTGGTTTGAACTTGGTCTTCAGCGTTATCAACATTTTCTAAAGCCTTAGGGTCATACTCTGTAAGCAAGTAAAAATCTTCTCCTTCTTCTTTCAGTTCACAAGATAATATACGATGTCTAAAAAATATTTCTTCAAAAGATATTCCTTCTGTTGAGGTAGTAAGTGCAATTTTAAGCTTGAAACTAGAACCGCTTTCTGCTCTTCCGCCTACCCATTCTTGAATAGAGCTCGTACCAGTTTCAAAGTACTGATTTGTAGTTTCAATTTTTTTCTGGGAAGAACAACTTCCCAAGCCAATAAGCAGTAATATTATAATATTTTTTTTCATCTTCTATTAACTATTTGGCACAAGTAATTAGCAAATTCTTCCAAGATTACTTGTACGGGTTTGCCCCAATTTTGAACATAGGTTCAGTCTTAATTATTTTCAGCTTCCTACTTTAAACTCGAATATTTCGGAAGACGATGAATTACCTTGGCTGTCTGTTGTAATTACCTTCCAGTAATATACAAGTCCAGATACAACTGTAGCGTCTAGGGTTTCTGCTGCGGTTGTTCCGATGGGGTCTGATGGTTTGGTATTGGTTCCAAAAAGCACTTCGAATTCTACAATATCATTATCAATGTCAGAGCCTTTCCATTCTAATGACACGGTAGTAGTATTCGCAATAGTTGCTCCTCGTATCGGGGCTACTGCCTCAGCAGGAAACGGTGCGTAGTTATCTATTCCAGGGCCTTGGTTGTAGAACTTGAATTTAGAACTGCTCGCAGTAACTTGTGTGCCGTTAGCTTTAGAAATCACAAACCACTCATAAGGAACTCCTCTTTCAATAGTAATATCAGCTTGAGCTGCAGTTGATGGTACTTTAGAAGTTGCACCGGAATTTAGATTTCTAATGTTTACCTCATAGCTATCTGTATCTTCTGAGACATTCCACCGAAAAGTCACCCTGCTACTATTGTCATTAATAACCACACCTTCATTGCATTCGGTGTTGTTTTCAGGAAAAACCAATGAGCTAGCCTTTGGGTCTGAAACAGCCATGGGTATTGGCGTTGATCCGGAGTCATCTCCACCTCCACAAGACATCAACAAAAACAAAAAAACTAATCCTATCAAATATACTTGCCTCATTTTCTTATGATTTTATAGGTTACTAAGGTATTATCGGTTCTTACATTCAAAATGTAAATACCCTTTGAAATTGCATCTATGTTAAATCTAATTTTGCTGTCTTCTATTTTGAACAGCTTTTTAAACAAGGTGGTGCCATTTATGCTAAACAAGGATACATTTGCCGCATCACCTTGGAAACTACCTAGGTGAATGGTTAATTCTCCGCCCTCGATTGGGTTTGGATAAATGATAATGTCATTACTTAAAATAATAGTTTCCTCGTGTACCCCTTGACAGGATTTGTCAGTCCTTACCGAAATTGTATTTTCAATATTTTCTAGGGGTATGGTTATTTCTTTATCACTTGTAGTAAAGGTTTTGTTGTTTAAAGTGATCGTATAGTTTTTACCTCCAGAAAGAAACAGCGTTACATCATTATCTAAAGTGCCTACTTTAGAGGATACAGAAAGTAATTCTGGTTCAATTACAGTAATTTCAAAACAGTTTTCATAATCAGGCGCTTCATCTATAGTTATACATACCACATAATTACCGGCTTGCAAATCGCTAAAAGTAGTATCTGTTGTAAATGCACTTGTTTCAGATATACTATTTCCAGTTATTAGGGCATTGTAGTTGAAAGCTTCTTCTGCTTCAATACTAATACTACCATTGTTGCTTGCAATACAAGATTCGCCTGTAGACAAAACCTTAAAGTTTGTTACAGGTAATGAAAATACCTCACATCCGGTAACATCTACTACGGCATCTAAAGGCGTGTTTGGACAATTGTCAGAAGTGTTCAATACACCGTCATTGTCAATGTCTTCATCACAAGTATCACCTATTCCATCACCATCAAAGTCTGCTTGATCTATGTTAGCTAATAATGGGCAATTATCATCGATGTCTGCAATACCATCGTTGTCATCGTCCATATCGCATAAATTTCCAATGGTATCGTTGTCTGTATCTAGTTGGTCTGCATTACTTATTAAGGGACAATTATCGGCTACATCTAGAACTCCGTCATCATCATCATCATCGTCGTCTATAAAGCCGACAACTCTGAAATCATCAATAACAGCCCCTTCTTGGGTTACAGCAGGGTCGGATTGAAAAACAATACGGAAAAGCACATTACTTTCGTTGGTTAGATCTTCTTCGCCGTTAACGGCATTTCCGACAAAATCATAGGCATATTCTGTTAGCTCAGTATTGCTACCCGTCCATTGTGCACCTGGACAATTTTGACAATCATCACTAGCCCCTGAGCTTTCATTCGTTCTATCGCTATTGTACCAATTTGGCTGGCTGTTGATATTACCTAAAACTTGCCATGTTGCACCGCTATCAATTGAATATTGTACATAAACTATGTCGAAATTAATTTCAAGACTATAGGCCATATTGAATTTGAGTGTTGGCGCAAGTATGGATGATAAATCATAGCATTTACTTAGTATGATGCCTTTGGTATTGTCAGTATGATTGCCATCTAAATTGGTGCCATATACTTGGGTACCAGAGCTAGCTTCATTTAGTAAATTTCCAGTAGGTACGCCTCTTTCCCATACGCTACCATCAGAACCATCATTATAAGCGATCAAAGATTCGTCTTCCGTTTCGAAACTGAAAATACTATCTGCAACTCCAATTTCGTTAACAATGAAATTACTTGTAATATCATTATTATCATCGTAAGTATCATTAGCGATACTAACATTTACACTTAGGGAAGCCGTTCCAAGAAAACCTAGCGTTAGAGTTGGCAAGTTTATCTCGGTAGTCTGCGTTGGTTCTAGAACACCAGTCCAATTAAAAATGTTGTCTGCACTATCGTTAACATTGTAGGTTACAACTACCTCTGTTATTTGGTTTGCTCCTTTATTTTCTATGGTAACCACGGGCATGACACCATTGCACAGCACATCACCCTCATTAGGAGTAAGGCTAACTACACGAACCTCATTGTCTGGTACCTGTACAGGGATTGGAGATTGCCATACACCTCTACCGTAGGTAGAAGCAGTTAACAATCCGTTGTCAAGAGTAATTTCCAAATCGCTCACGGGGGTATTCGGTAGACTGGTGAAATAATCTTCCCATTCGGTTAAACTGTCGTCCAGTCGGTATACCCCTAGGTTTGTACCAACATAAATTGGGTTGTCAGTATGTCTACCTTGATGAACAATAGACAAGTAAGCCTGATCATCTGGTAAATTAAATGAAATGTCCTCTACGGTCACCTCATCTCCGTTCATCGTTAATTTGAAAACCCCTCTTAAGGCCTGTTGGGAGGCTTGCGGAATGCCTACTCGATTGGAGGTAGTTACATATATTATATTTCCGTCAGTACTGTTTATTGCTATGTCAGAGATATTGGAATCAAATTCATAAAGCTTTGGAAATTTTCTCCCTTCGTCATCACTTCGGTAAATAGTACTACCTTCTGCAGCATAGAGTACCAAAGGATTATTTGGGTCTGCTTCTAAATCATCGATATCTCCATCTCCTATTGCATCTGATTTTCTTTGCCATGCATTTCCTTCGAGTTTAAAAACTGCATAGTAGCCCGCAAATACCCCTCCATCACTATTAACGGTTAGTGGCGTTATCCAATTTCCTTGAAATCGACTTCCGTCAGTATCTTGTGGTGCTCCAATAACTCCTACAGATTGGCCAGAATCAGTCGATACAAATAATCCACCTCCTAATTGACTAAACCCATAAATAATATTGTTGTTTGAAGGGTCAATTTCATAGTCCATACCATCACCTCCAGTATACACATTCCAATTCCCATTATTTCTGACAAAACCTGCATTATCTTGAAGTCCGCCAGCCATTTTAGAACCATCATTTTTGGCTACTGAAATACGGTAAAATTGACTAATTGCTATGCCCGCTGTATAATCCGTAAAGCTATTTGCATTATCCTCAGAAACATATATTCCTCCGTCGCTGCCACAAAAAAGTTTATTATTGAAAAATTTTAAGGTGTGAATGTCAGCGTGTGTATACGAAGACGTATTTTGAAACCATTGATTTACTTGAGTAAAACTATTACCGGCATTGGTGCTTTTCCATAAATTCAGACAACCCACGTAAAGTTCATCTGCATTTGTTGGTGAAACCTCTAAAGCTAAATCGAACCAGGCTTGATTTGACTCTAATATGTCAAAAGTATTTGTAGTCTTAGTAAAAGTTTGACCACTATCTAGTGATTTAAACAAACCTTGAAAAGCAAAACTATTTTGACCAGTATCTGCGCTAAGTACATAAACCATGTTAGGGGCAGCTGGAGATACACCCAATACCAACCTGCCTGATGTCTCCGGTAAATTTGAGGTGATTTGGGTAAAGTTATCGCCGCCATCAGTAGATTTATAATATGAACTGCGGTCAACAGCATAAATCGTTTGAGGATTACCTGGCTTTAATTTAAAATCTGAAATATTTCCACTTTGTTTGATGACCCAAGTATCACCGCCATTTTCAGATTTTTGAAGCCCGTTATTGGTGCCGATCCAGATGATATTTGAATTTGTCGGATCAATCACTATTTCGTTCATTAAGTCACCAACATCACTATTTTGAGGATTAAGACCGGTCTCATTCCATGAAGATCCACCATCTAAAGATTTGAAGACACCAATACTATACGAATCAGCAGCATCGTCGTCTCCGGTTGCTATGTAAACTATATTCGAATTCGTAGGGTCTATTGCGATACCAGAAATACCTATTTGTGGAAAGTTATCAAATAAATTAACCCATGTGGACCCAGCATTGACAGATTTCCATAATCCACCAGATGGTGCGCCGACGTACCAAATGCTCTGATTGTTTGGATCAACGGCAACAGCATTTACCCGACCTGTACCTGGCAATGCGCCTGAAAAAGAACCCGACGAAAAAGGGCCAATTGCAGACCAAGCGCTAACGGGGTTTATGGTTTTACCAGTTCTATTGTTTTTATTTTTCCAGCTACTCCAAAACTCATTTGGTGATGGCAATTCTCCATTAGAATGAACCAACTGTTTCCAATAGTTTTCCCATCTCATGTAGGGTTTGTATCCGCTGCCTTTTACGTTTGGGTCTCTATTCTCCCAGTATTTTTGAAAAGAATCAGAAATTTCATCTAGTGTAAACGATTGAGCATTGCTTTTTGAAACTGTAGTAGATTGTTTATCCGTTAACTCCTGCATCCAAGGTGCATTCTGGTTAAATTGTGCAGTAGTTATCATAGTTGCCGAAAAGGCAACAAAAAGCATTAATTTTTTCATATTCATTTTTTTTTCGGTAATCAAGCTAAATTGAGCTCAGAAATAGGCTATAATTTAGTAAAAAGCACTAACATTTTAGGATATAAGGGACTAAGCTTTAAATCACAGATTCTTAATCAATTATTGGTGTCGAACTAGCAATTATCGAAAGACAACCAACCTCTAATATTCAAAATTAATATCCTAATCTGAACAGTCAAATATATGAAAAATGTTTTGGTGGTAGGGTCTATAAAGGAATTAATGAACTTTTGAGCCGGCATAAAAAGTCTAAATTCTTTTTGATAAAGGAGGTATTAAGAAGTTGTGGTTGCAATTTGCTAAGCTAGAATTTATCTGATAGTTTCATTCTTTTATTAAAACACCTGTTTTCCGGGAGGAATAAAAACTCCATAGTACTGTGCTTACAACAGATGAAATAAAAGCAATGGTTGACGCAGGTCATATCAAGGATATCAAAAAGTACTAGAAAAATAGGGTAAATGATAATTGACCCCAACGGTAATAAACTGTTGTGGTCTTTTTTATGGCAAGATTTCGCTCGAATATCAATAACTATTAACTTAGCAGTCAATAATTGTCTTGTTAATGGCCGAGTTTATAAAATTATATGAAGAGAATCCCAATCCCAAAGAAATCAAGAGGGTAGTGGATGTTTTGCGTAAAGGCGGATTGGTAATCTACCCAACAGATACGGTGTACGGGCTGGGCTGCGATATTACTAATACAAAAGCATTAGAGAAAATTGCTCGTATAAAAGGAATAAAACTAGAGAAGGCCAACTGGTCGTTTATATGTGCTGACTTGAGCAATTTATCAGACTATGTACGGCAAATTGATACGGTAACTTTTAAAATTTTGAAGCGAGCATTACCAGGTCCCTATACCTTTATACTGCCTGGTAACAATAACCTTCCCAAAGTTTTTAAAAAGAAAAAGACTGTAGGTATTCGTGTGCCAAACAATTCAATAGCTAAAGCCTTGGTAGAGGAACTTGGTAACCCTATAGTTTCAACTTCGATACGTGATGAAGATGAATTATTAGAATATACTACGGACCCTAGTCTGATATTTGAAAAATGGGACAATCTTGTAGATATTGTGATTGATGGTGGCTATGGCGATAATATGGCCTCAACAGTAATCGACCTTTCAGGGTTTGAACCAGAAGTAATTCGAGAAGGTAAGGGTGATTTGGATATTTTTTGAATTGAGAAAAAAGTAGGATAACTAAAAAAGTGCGCTATTAAGCGCACTTTTTTTTAATATGACAAACTTTAATTCTTAGTTATTGATTGCAGGATCTTTCATGCCTTCTTCAATCATACTATAGAATTGATCGATTTTTGGAAGAACAACAATTCTTGTTCTTCTGTTCTTAGACTTTTCAGTAGTTGATAAAGGAACAAATTCAGCTCTACCTGCTGCTGTCATTCTTTTTGGATCTACTCCATAATCGTTTTGTAGAACACGAACTACTGCTGTAGCACGCTTAACACTTAAATCCCAGTTATCTAATATATTACCTTTTCTACCGTAAGGAACGTCATCCGTATGACCTTCTACCATAAACTCAAAATCAGGTTTGTTGTTTACCACTTGAGCAACTTTGCCTAAAACTGTTTTGGCCCTGCTAGTGATATTATAACTTCCGCTGCTAAATAATAACTTATCTGAGATAGATACGAAAACAACACCTTTCTCTACACTGATTTGAATATCCTCGTCATCTAAATTACCCAAAACACCTTTTAAACTCTGCACCAATGAAAGGTTTACAGAATCTCTACGTGTAATAGCATCGTTTAATTTACGAATGGTAAGATCTTTCTCTTGAATGCTTTCAAGAGATTTCTCTAAGTTTTCGGCACCTTTTGAACTTAATTCTGTCAAATTGCCCATATTATCTATAAGTACTTGATTGTTTGCTTTCAAGAAAGAAACCTGATCTGATAAGGATTGCATTCTCGAGGTTGCCGTAGCTTTTTCCTCTAAACAAGTATTCAACTTTACTGTAGCTGAGTTCAATAAATCTTGTGCTTCTTTTGCTTTCGCCTCCATATCAGCAAATTTCTTTTGTGATACACAAGAGGATAGCAATAACGTTGCACCCAATACACCTAAAATAATTTTTTTCATAATACCGTTACTTATTTAATGTTTGTTATTTGTTCAATGGTCTTTGATCGTAACAAAATTATATAAAATAATGTTACGATGTTTTTCTAAACGTAGTTAATCTTTTACTAAAGCACTAAAAACT
>RCNE010002350.1_pt1 | contig 15138 bp, 10 predicted proteins | sample 2041361 | NCBI WGS metagenome assembly RCNE01 (sample SAMN09708229, study PRJNA481090) | Marine sediment metagenome, whole genome shotgun sequencing project.
ATTTACCTAAAGATTCTAATCTGGTAAATTATATCCAAACATTTTAAGGAAACAAAGGATTAAAATTATTTAAAGTCCTATAAAACAGTTATATGAAATTTTCATGTAGAGGTTTTGTAGAGGCCTCTACAACCCTATGTGTAAGTTTTGTAGGTGCAAATTTCTGGGAATATCCTCTGTTTTAACAAATCTTTGTGAAATCAAAATGAAGTCCAAATCTTTATTTTTTTCTACTTAATGTTATTACAAATATAATATCAATCGTGTTAATGAAACAACAATCATATTGATTTATATGTATTCTAAATTAACTTAAAATTAAATATTATGAAAAAAATTACTTTATTATTTTTAATGGTTTTAGCAACTACTTTAGGGTTTGCTCAAAACTTAATTTCAAATGGAACTTTTGATGACGCTACAGGTTGGACTATTGTCAACCATAACGAAGCTACCAATACATTTGGATCTGTAGCTATTTCTGGTGGTGTTACAACCTTTAGCGAGACCTCTGCTACAGATTGGAAACACATGGGTATTTATACCTCAGTAAGTTTAGACGCTGGTAAAACATATCAATTCGATATGAACATGGCTTACGCAGATATTAATAGTGCTTGGGGTGAAGTATGGATTGGCCAAACTGAGCCAATTCAAAACGATGATTATAATGGAGATGATGGTGCTTCTACATTGATGAGAGCATTCCATTTCTGGGATTGTGGTGGTACATTAACTTATGATGGTTTGGCGTCAGCAGCTGGTTGTGATCCTGGCACCCCTCCAAATGAAATTCAAATTACAACTACAGGGACTTATTATTTATTATTTAGAACAGGTGGACAGACTTATGGAACTGCCGATGTTGTTATAGATAACCTATCATTAATTGATGTTACACCAGCAGAGAATGTAGATGCTACTTTAAGTGATTTAATGGTAGATGGTTTAACTATTACAGGGTTTGCATCTGGAACTACAAGCTATAATTATGATTTACCTTATGGCACAACTACTGTCCCAACAGTTACTGTAACGACTACAGCAGCCGGAGCTAGTTCTGTTATAACACCAGCTTCTGTTATTCCAGGTACTACTACAGTCTCTGTTACGTCACAAGATATGTCAACAACAATAGACTATATGGTATCCTTTACTGCAACTTTACCAAATACAGATGCTGCAGACCCAACGTATGCGCAAATGGATGTTAACGCATTATATAGTGATATGTATACACCTCCTAGTAACGCTGATTATAATCCTGCTTGGAGCCAAGCTACTGTTATGACAGAAGAAGTTATTAACGGAAACAACACTTTAAAATATGCTGGATTAAATTACCAAGGAACAACTTTTGACGCTTTGGATGATGTTTCAGGAAGACAATATTTGCATTTTGATTACTGGACATCAGATGGAACTCAGTTTAGAGCTTCACCAATTAGTGCTTCTACTGGAGAAGTAGCTTATATAATACCTACTGCAACACAAAATCAATGGGTAAGCGTAGATGTCCCTTTAGCATACTTTACTGGTGTAAATGCAGGTTTTTCTTTTACGGATATTCATCAATTTAAATTTGACACTGAAACGTTTGACGGTAACGGTCAAGCATCTGGTAATAATTCGCAAGGTTTTACCAATGCAACTTTCTATATAGATAATGTTTATTTCTATACAGGAGCACCACTTGGTACTAAAGATTTTCAAATTGAAGGTTTAGCAACTTATCCAAACCCAACAAATAATACTTGGAACATTACCACAAAAAATCAAGTTATTAAAACAATAGAGGTGTTTAGTATACTAGGAAAAAGAGTTCTTGCTATACAACCAAATGCTTTATCAGCTAAGGTTGATGCTTCAAACTTAACTTCTGGTATTTACATTACTAAAATTAGCACAGAATTAGGAACAGTAACAAAAAAATTGATTAAACATTAATAGCATGTTTAGCATAACTAAAAAGCGGGTTTTTACTCGCTTTTTAGTCTTGTTAAATAGTGTAATAATTACCAGCTAACTGTTCAAATACATAAACTAAAATTAATTATATGAAGAAGACAATGATTTTAAATTGTTCGAAAAAACTGGGAAAAACCACCTTCCTTACTTTGGCATTATTTCTATGCTTTAGTATGATAGGGATGGCTCAGGTTTCCGTTACCGGAACGGTAACCGATGTTTCGAATCAGCCCTTACCTGGAACAAACATTATTGTTAAAGGCACGAGTACAGGTGCTCAAACAGATTTTGATGGAAACTTTGCTATTGAGGCTGAAAAAGGGAAAGTTCTTGTAGTTTCTTATCTTGGTTTTGTAACTAAGGAAGTTATTGTTGGCAATGCGACTACTCTAACAATTGTTCTCCAAGAGGATGCCAGTCAATTGGATGAAGTTGTAGTAGTAGGATATGGTACTAAATCTAGAACAAAACTTATTTCGTCGGTCTCAACCATAGATGAGGAAGCTTTAAACAAGATACCAGTTCCGAATATAAGTAATGCCTTAGAAGGAATGGCTTCTGGTTTATTTGTAAGACAAGGCTCTGGAGAACCTGGTTTTAGTAATTCAAGCTTTGAAGTAAGAAACTTTGGTAGTGCCTTAGTTATTATTGATGGGGCTCCTGGAGATTTAAACCAGCTAGATTCTAATGAAATAGCAAATATATCAGTTTTAAAAGATGCGGCGGCAGCAGCTATCTATGGCGTACAAGGTGGTAATGGCGTTGTTTTAATTACAACAAAAAAGGGGGAAATAGGAAAGCCAAAGCTATCTTATAGCAATCAATTTACATATACCAAATTTACATCCTTTCCAGATTATTTTACGTCTGCTCAATATGGTGAGGTTTTAAATGAAGGGCTAAGAAATTCAGGTAAAACACCGTTGTATACCGAAGAGGAATTGGAATTATTTAGAAATGGTACAGATCCTTTAAATTATCCCAATACAGATTGGAGAGGTGAGGTTCTAAAAGAATGGGGTTTTCAACAACGTCATAATTTAAACCTTTCTGGTGGTACTGAAAAAGTTAAATATTTTGTGTCTGGAGGGTATTTAAATCAAGGATCAAATTATACGGCAGATGTGCTTTCTTATCAACAATTCAATATGCGTTCTAATATTAATGCAAATATTACTGATAATTTAGAATTGATGTTTAATATGGGGGCTCGCCGAAGAATAAATGAAGCGCCGGCATTTTCAGCATTTAATATTTTTAGAGAATTAAGTAGAGCCAAACCTATAGATTTAGCATATTACCCTGATGGAAGACCTGCAAATCCTAGTGGTCCAACACATGTTGTAGAAGGTTTAAGAGATTTTAATGGAGGTTATTACAGACAAAGAAATAACAATTTTGATGCTAAAATATCCTTAGAATGGAAAGTTCCTCAAGTTGAAGGTTTAAGCGTTAAATCATATGCATCATTGGTTTACGACACGTCTTTTAGCAAAGATTGGAAGAAAAGTTTTGATCAATTTACATTAAATACACAAACAGGTGAGTATGAAGTAGAGCGTGCAACACCATTAGATACACCAAGTGAAACTGTTTTGTCTCTAGGGACAAGTTACAGTAACAGCTATGTATTACAGGAGTCTATTAATTACGAAAGAGATTTTGGAGATCATAATGTTTCGGCCTTATTATTAGCAGAGGTTCAAAAAAGACAAGGAGAAGATTTTAATGCTAGTCGTCAAGATTTTCAATCTACGGCAATTGATCAACTTTTTGCCGGATCACTAAAAAATAAAGGCGCAAACGGTGGCGAATTTCGTGAAAACCGTTTAGGGTTTGTTGGTCGTTTTAGTTATGATTATCAATCAAAATATTTTATAGAATCAACGTATCGATACGATGGTTCATCAAGGTTTGCACCCGGAAATGAGTGGGGTTTATTTCCTTCTTTATCATTGGGTTGGAGACTATCTGAAGAATCATTTTTTGAATCATTAAAAGAGGTCGTTCCAGAATTAAAATTAAGAGCATCCGTAGGAACAGCTGGTAACGATGGTACTTCTGCATATCAATGGTTAAGTGGTTTTGGATATAGCTTCTTTTACGCTATTAACGAAGATGCAATCCTAACTATTGATAATAGTTCGCTTCCAAATAAGGATATAACATGGGAAACGAATACGACTTACGATGTAGGTTTAGATGCAACCTTATTTAATAGAGAACTTAACTTATCATTCGATTATTTCTTCAGAAAACGAGATGATGTGCTTGCCTTTGCTTCAGGCAGTGTTCCTAATACCTTAGGTGTAGGCTTGGCAGCTCAAAATTTATATGAATTTTCAAATGAAGGTTTCGAAATCTCAGCAAATTATAAAAAGCAACTCACTGAGCGTTTGAAAATAACTGCAGGCTTAAATTATTCAAAATCAAGAGAAAAAGCAGTTTTTATAGATGAAGCAACTATAGAAGACGATTTTATGAGATCAAACCTAACAATAACGGGTGGTTTTACAGGTCTTAGAAGAGGATTTATTTCTGATGGTCTCTTTCAAAGTCAAGAAGAAATTGACAATCACCCAATTCAAGATGGTGATTCAAACAACACAACTATACAACTTGGAGATATTAAGTACAAAGATTTAAATGGCGATAATAAAATTGATGATAAAGATCGAAAAGTATATGGACAAGGAAGTAAAGCGGCTTCAAATTATTCTTTAAATTTAGGAGCCGAATATAAAAACTTTGCGTTGTCAGTTTTATTAACTGGTGCTTCTGGCTACGATCTTTATATATCTGGAGAGGCGCAAAGCCCTTTGCTAAATGCATTTACAGGCTATGATTATCAGTTAGATTATTGGACCCCAGAAAATACAGGTGCAGCCTATCCAAGAATAACCGAAGGAGGATCAAACCCTAATAATTCTAGAGAATCTGATTTTTGGGTAAGAGACGGGAAACATATTAGATTTAAAAATATCAATTTAAGTTACACATTACCACAAGCTATAACGAAAAAAACTTTTGATGAAGTTAGATTTTTTGTAACGGGATACAATTTATTTGTCATTAAAGACTATGATGAAGATTTTGAATTTTGATCCTCAAATACAAGGTTCTGATCAAGGATGGGTTTACCCACAAACTAAATCGATAACATTTGGTATTAATGTAACACTTTAAAAAAATGGGTACTATGAAACGAATAAACTTAATATTAGCAATAATCACACTTACTTTTTTTGGTTGTGGTGATGATTTTTTAAATGAACCACCATTAGATCAAATAACAGAAAATGATGTTTGGAGTGACAAGGCTTTAACAGATGCCTATCTATTCCAGATTTACGAGAATATGCCTTGGGATTATTTAAAAGATTTTGGAGGTGCTGGATTTGGTGCCCAGCGTGATGCCTTATCAGATTTGGCAATGGGCACGTATTCTTGGACACAAAATTACAAAGAATTTAGACCAGGAAACTGGGGTACAGCAGATAATCGTTGGCCAATGGATTGGTGGGGATACTTTAATATATATAAGATGAATTACGCCATTGAAAACATTGAATTGGCGGGTAGTGATGTGTATATTGATGAAGAACGCAATAACAGATTAGGCGAACTTCATTTTTTAAGAGCGTTTGCTTATTTTGAAATGGCAAAGCGTTATGGAGGGGTTCCCATTATTTTGGAAGCTCAAGATCCGGATACAACTCCAGAAGATGAGCTTTTTCCACCAAGGAACACTGAAAAAGAGGTGTACGATCAAGTACTTGCAGATACGCAATTGGCTTTTGATTTGTTACCAAATAAATGGTCAGCAGAAAAAGGGCGAGCTGGTAGATGGGCTGCTAAAGCTTTAGAGTCAAGAGCTGCCTTATATGCTGCTAGTATAGCAAAATACGGTACTGTTCAATTAAACGGTTTGGTTGGGATTCCATCTTCTGATGCCGATAGTTATTATCAAACATCTTTAAATGCCTCAAACAAAATAATCGCAGAAGGTGGCTTTACCTTATTTGATAAATATCCAAACAAGGCCGATAACTATGCGAATCTGTTTATTGACGAAACGGAAGACGAAACTATTTTCATGAAAATATGGCTGCCTTTCGAGAAAGGCCATTCTTATGATTTACATAACGTCCCTTGGAGCTACAGAGTAGATTGGGGATCTAGTTTTTCGCCAACAAAACAACTTATTGATAGCTATGAAATGTTAGATACTGGGCTTTTACCGAATGAACCTGGGTCTGGTTTTGATGAGAATAACCCTTGGGAAAATAGAGACCCGCGTTTAAAAGGCACCATATTAACCAATAATGATATGTTCCAAGGATCGCCAGTAGAGATTTGGTATGGTACTGAAAGAGCTGGTGTTATTGATACAGATGAATTTACAGGTGTAGGCAAAGACGGTTTTGAAGTCACAACAACAGATTTTAGCCAAACAGGCTTCTATGTTAGAAAATATCTTCAAGATGGAAACTCTCCACTTTTTATAAAAGAATTTTTCTCAGGTCAAGATTGTATTTTATTTAGATTAGGTGAAATATATTTAAATGCTGCAGAAGCTGCCATTGAACTTGGCCTAGAAGATTCTGCAAGAGATTTGATTGAACCGATTAGAACCAGAGCAGGTTTACAACAAAATCTTCGTTTACAGGCACAGTCAGGAACAGAGTTGAGAGATAAAATCCGACATGAAAGAAAGTTAGAATTAGCTTTTGAGGACCAAAGATACTGGGATGTTAGAAGATGGCGAATTGCTACCGAAGCGTTAAGTATTCAGGTTGAGGGCGTAAAAATTCTTAGACGTATTGATGATTTCGGTACGGAGACCTTTACCTATGAAACATTTGATGCTGCGCCTTTAAAAATGAATTTTGATGAGCGCCACTATTACTTGCCAATTGGTCAAGATAGAAGAACCAACAATAACAAACTTTTAGAGAATCCTCTTTACAATTAAAAGAAAAAGACATGAAAACAATAAAAATTTTAAGCAAGCTTTTAATGTTGGGAATTATATTAATTTCCTCAGGCTGTGCTAATGATGATGACTTTGTGGCTTATGTGCCTACAAGTGAAGATGCAGCGTATTCATTCACATTTGATACAGAAAACCCAAATAAAGTCATATTTACAGCGAATACCGAAGTAGAAACCTGGTTTACACATTGGGATTTTGGAGATAATTCTTCAGCAGAAGGAATGGAAGCTAGTAAAATATATTTGAAAAAAGGAGATTATGATGTAAGATTCAAAATTTTTACAGATGGTGGTGAAGCTGAATTTATACAAACCATAGTGATTAACGAAGATTTTAAAGGGCAAAATATTTTGTTAAACGGAGAATTTAATGGTAGTGATCAGTGGACTGTTTTGCCAATATCAGATGGTGTAACTGTTGATTTTACTGGCGAAAAAGCCTTTTGGTCAGGCGGCGGCGGCGGACAGGTTGGAATTTACCAACCGGTTCATGTTGAAGCAAATGTTCCTTATCAAATAGATATGGAAATCTCAGGAAGTGGTATGTCCGATGCTTGGTATGAAGTGTATATTGGAGCGGAAGTTCCAGTAGCAGGTCAAGACTACGCTTATGGTGGAATGCGATTAGGTTTAAATACCTGGAATGGATGTGGAGCAGAACCTTTTGATGGGTTATTCACTGAGATTAGTTGTCAAGGTGAAGGTAATGGGTTGGTCAAGTTTAATACCTCAGGAACCGTATATTTGGTTATTAGAGGTGGTGGATTTGGTACAACAGATGTATCTTTAGATAATGCTACTATGACGCCATTGGTGCCAGGAATTGTAATTACACCTCCTTTATTTCTTCCTGTAACTGAATTTACATTTGAAGTAACAGATCTTACGGTAACATTTACAAATACATCGAGCAATGCTACTTCTTATTTGTGGGATTTTGGAGATAATGTTGGTACTTCAACTGATGAAAATCCGACGTATACCTATGCTGAGGAAGGTATTTACCCAGTCAAACTAACCGCTACTAATAATGATGGTTCTAATGAATATACAAAAAATGTAACATTTGCTCCTAACCTTATTTTAAATGGAGGTTTTGATGATGATTCAGAATGGGCAAATTTTCAACATAACGGGACTGGTAATGGTTTAGTCGTAATATCCAATGGCGTGGCTGTTTTTGATGAAACTACTGACGTACCCTCTGGAAGTTGGGGTAGCGAAGCTCATATTGGAATTAACCAAGCTGTAACCGTTGAGGCAGGAGATTATAGTTTTGACATGAATATTACTACAAATGGAATTGATGAACTTTGGTTTGAAGTATGGGTTGGAACTGAAGCACCGGTTGCTGGAGCTGATTACGGTGATGGTAATGGTGCCACTAGAGTATTAAATGTAAACGCTTGGGATTGTGCTAATACAAGAACATATTCAGGGTCTATGGCTGCAACAAATTGCACCGGTTTAGATGGAACTATTACATTAGAAGCTAATACCTACTATGTTGTTATCAGAAGTGGTGGTTTTACTTTTGGTGATGGCGGAGTAATAATTGATAATGTTACGATGATAAAAACTAATTAAAAATTGCAAAAAGGAAGTTTATTAGTATTAGTCATATTAAGTAGTTTGTTTAGTTAAAGTTTGTTTTTATTGTGTTTTACTAGCCAAATGGTGCTAGTAAAACACTTTAAAACAGCCTGTAATTCAATGTTTCTTATAATGAACTACCATAGCACTTATCCTTTTTAATTTATACAACATTTAAACAATGAAAAAAAACATATTTTTTATCGGCTTGTTATTTATAACAATGCTAGGTTGGGGTCAAGGGCTTAAAGCCGATGGCAAAAAGATAGTCAACTCTAGTGGAGAAGAGGTTCTTTTAAGAGGCTTAGGTCCTGGAGGCTGGCAAATTATGGAAGGTTACATGATGAACACTTCTGGTGTTGCGGGTTCTCAGCATGAGATTAAAGAAAACTTAATCGATTTGATGGGAGAAACAAATACAGAAACCTTTTTTAATAAATGGCGAGAAAATCACTTTACAGAACGTGATGTAGATTCTCTAGCAGCATGGGGTTTCAATAGTATTCGTATTCCCATGCACTATAATTTGTTTACGTTGCCAATTGAGGATGAACCCGTTACAGGAGAAAATACCTGGATTGAAACGGGTTTTGAGTTAATTGATAATGTATTGGCATGGGCTGCACCTCATGATATATATGTGATTTTAGATATGCATGCCACACCTGGTGGCCAAGGTGCCGGTTCAGAGATTAACGATTACGATCCTTCAAAACCAGCACTATGGGAAAGCCAAGAAAATAAGGATAAGCTTGTGGCTTTATGGACCAGAATAGCCGATAGATATAAAGACAATGAATGGATTGGTGGTTATGATTTAATTAATGAGACCCACTGGGATTTGCCTGGAAATGGGGATTTAAGAGAAATTTTTGAGAGAATAACAGAAGGCATTCGTAGTGTAGATACAAATCATATCCTTTTTATTGAGGGAAATTCTTATGCAAACGATCACTCAGGATTGTTACCTCCTTGGGATAATAATCTCGTATATAGCTTTCATAAGTATTGGAATTTTAATAATGCAAACGACCTTGATTGGATATTGCCGCTTCGCGAGGAAAATAACGTTCCCTTATGGATGGGCGAATCGGGTGAAAATTCTAATACATGGTTTACAGATGCTATAAGTCTTTTTGAAAATAACAACATTGGTTGGGCGTGGTGGACCATGCGAAAAATTGGAGATATAGATAGCCCGTATGCGGTAGATATTAATCCTGGATATCAAAAAATATTAGATTATTGGAAAGGAGAAGGTCCAAGACCAACAGAACAGGAAACCATGGAAGGCATGATGCAGTTAGCCGAAAATTTATTGGTTGATAATAGCCGCTATAGAAAAGATGTTCCAGATGCTATTATAAGACAAGTTCAAACAGATGAAACCATACCTTACCATGGCACACCAGCTGCTATACCAGGAATTGTGTATGCCTCTGATTTTGATTTGGGTCAAAATAATTTTGCCTATTATGATACAGATGTTGCTGATTATAATTTGTCTACTGGAGATTACAAGCCATGGAATAGTGGGTGGTCCTATAGAAATGACGGTGTAGATATTGAGAAAAACAATGAAACGACCAATAGTAATGGTTTCAATATCGGGTTCGTTAATAAAGGAGAGTGGACTAAATATACGGTTCAAGTTGATGAAACGGCAGCCTATAAAGCAACAGTTAGATTAGCAACCCAAGAAAATGGAGGTGAATTTTTTCTTTCACTGGATGGTCAAGAAATAACAACAACCCAAACAGTTAGTTCAACTGGAGGTTGGACTAAATTTGCGATGTTTGAGATTTCAGATATTTTACTTACCGCAGGTGAGCATAGTTTAAAATTACACTTTAGTAATGATATCCCTTTTAATATAACAAGCATAGCCTTTGAAAAAACAGGTACGGTTGATGCACTCGCATTAAAAGCTTTAAATGGCAAAACCGGTGAAGATGAGAAGTCTATTGAAGTTACCATTAGCGAAGCTGTTTTAGAAACATCATTAAACGGGTCTTTAGATCAGTTTATAGTGCTTGTTAATGGTGAAGAAAGAGTCATAACATCTGTAGATGAAGACCTCTTAAACGACAGATTCATTGTACTTACTCTTGACAAATTTCTAATTAAAGGTGATGCCATTACGGTTAGTTATTCAGGAACATCCATCCAATCTCAATCAAGTAAAACGCTTAATACGTTTACAGATTTACCAATTAATAATGTATCTCCAGACCGTGTAGTAATTCCTGGATTAATTGAAGTGGAAGACTATGATTTTATGATTGGAATGGGATTAGAAGATTCAGAAGATGAAGGCGGCGGTAAAAACTTTGGATTTACTGATCCAGGAGATTATGCTGACTATTCTATTTTTGTTCCTAAAGCAGGAGATTATGGCATTAAATTTAGAGTGGCAGGTTTTAGTGTAGGCCAGATTGGCTTATATTCTGTGGATGAAAATGAAATTGAAACAGAATTGGCAGTTGTTAACACAGTCATTACAAATGGATGGCAAACCTGGGAAACCGTTGCTGATAATTTATTTATTGAAGAAGGTGTTCATAAATTAAGAATGCGAATTTTAGCTGGCGGATTTAACTTTAATTGGATGGAGTTTGATAGTAATCCTGATAGCGATAAAGATGGCGTTTTAGATGCTAATGATTTGTGTCCAAATACACCAGAAAATACTTTAGTTGATGTTACTGGCTGTGAAATATTTTCTTTATCAGCAGACAATTATTTATTGACACTATTTAGTGAAACTTGCAGATCTCAGAATAACGGAAGTATTAGTGTTTCAGCATTTGAAAATCATGATTATTCCGTAACCCTTTCAAGAGAGAATTTAAAAGAAACTAAAACATTTACTTCAGAAGTTGGTTTTGAAGACTTATCAGCAGGAACTTACACACTTTGTATAACCATTAATGGCAATTCTAATTATGAGCAATGCTTTACGGTTGTTGTAACAGAACCAGATGAGCTATCAGTATCTACTTCAGGTAGAAGTAGTAATACTAAAACTGGTAAAAGTAGTAGTTCAAAAACTCTAACGGTATCCTTAGCAGGTGGTGAATCATACTATGTCACTTTAAATAATAAAGTCACGATTACTAGTGAAAGTGAAATTGAGTTGGAGTTAACTAAAGGGATTAACAATATAAGTGTTAAAACCAATAAAGATTGTCAAGGGGTTTATAACGAAACTATAGTTTTTAATAGTAAACCGTTTGTATATCCCAACCCAATAAAAAACAATACTATAAATATTAATTCTGTCGAGTTTTACGAAAGTGAGACACCAGTTGAAATTTATGATTTAAAAGGGCAATTATTGTTTTCAAAATCATACCGCTCTACAACTAATCAGTTAAAAATTGATGTGTCAAACATACCCAATGGTATTTACATATTAAAAATTGTATCAAAAGAAGAAATATTTAATTATAAAATTATAAAATAATGAATAGGTTCAAAAAAATAATTCCATTTTGTCTACTTGCATTAGTTATTGCTACGTCATGCAGTAGTGAAGATGAACAAGCCGCAGTTATTACAGCAGATCCACCAGCTGCAGCAACGCTTATATATCCCGAAAATAATACGGAATGTAACGACGGTATCATAATTTCAGATATCGAAACCGATGTTCTATTTAAATGGGAAGAAGTAATAAATGTTAGTTCATATATTTTAACAATTACTAATTTGAATGAAGGTACTTCAAGAGAAATTAAAACCGTTTCAAATGAATTTTTAATTCGTGTTTTAAGAGGTACACCATATTCTTGGGTTGTAAAATCTAAAGCTAATAGCAGTAAAGAGACTACTGATAGTGAGACTTGGAAGTTTTATAATGCAGGTCTACCAGAAGAAAGTCATCCTCCATTTCCTGCCGAAGCTGTTAGTCCGCAAATAGGTACAAGCATTGATCCAGGGAATGTTACATTACAATGGGAAGCTACAGATGTTGATAATGATATTGCATCTTATACTATTTTGCTAGATACATCTAATTCACCAGTTACCGAAGTTGGAAACCCCAGTGTAAATAGTTTAAATGTAACCGTTAGTTCAGGACAAGTTTATTACTGGAAAGTTGTAACAACGGATGTACTTGGAAATGCCTCGCATTCTCAAATTTTTCAATTTAGAGTAAACTAGATATAGCTGAGATCAAAGCAGATTCAAGACGCATTGATGACAATGAGTTATTTGTGACTATTGAATCTGCTTTTATTGATAAAAAATTAAAAAATCATTTGACTAAAAACACTGAATTATGAAAAAAACACGTTATTACTATTTGTTAAGTTTCATGTTAATAGGATTGACCCTACTTTCATGTAAAACAAAAGATAAAAAAGATTCAAATATGAAAGAATTAACGGATGTCTGGGAAGTAGATTTCTTAGATGAATTCGACACTTTTAATGCAGATAATTGGCAAGATCAAAGAGTTTGGGTAAACAATGAAACACATTGCTATGTGCCTGATAATGAATTTGGAACCCGAGAAGTGAGTGATGGCTCATTAAAATTAAAAGTAGTCAATATCGGCGAGAAACGCAGCTGTGATAATTTGGACAAGCACGGAAAACAACACCCAGATACTGAATATGTTGCTGGTCGTATCGCTTCAAAAAATCTAAAAGAATTTATTAAAGGCAAATGGACAGCTAGATTAAAATTGTCTAGCAATGGAGAACCTAGCATGTTTCCTGCATGGTGGTTATTAGGTGCGCAAAATAATGAACCACCTTTACAAGAACCTAATGAAAACATTTGTTGGCCTCTTACTGGATCTGGGGAAATTGATATTTTCGAACATCATGGCGATGAACAAAAGAATCATTTTACAACTGGTGCCATCAAAAGTTTAGGAGAATGTGATAAAGGAGATTGGTGGAGTTTACGTACCGGCGTAGACGCAACCTTAAATGAATATCACGAATACTCTGTAGAATGGCAAGGAAGCGACCTTGTTTATCGTCTTGATGATAAAGAAGTGTATCGTAATGTAGGCGAGGGCGATAAATATCCTGAGCAGATGTTCGCTATTTTAAACTTCGCTAAAATTACTGATTCACCAATGGAAGGTGAATGGGTTATGGAGGTTGATTGGGTAAAACACGAGTTTTTAAAATAATCAGATTTATTTCTAAAGGAATGCTTATTCGACAATACCTATTGCTCGTGTAATGTCTGTTGGTTTAGAAATTACAGTTAATCTCAAATAATTTAAGGACAAATACATTATGAATAAATCATACACCATTTTCATAAGTTTCATTGTAGCCTTAGGAGGTTTTCTTTTAGGCTTTGATAGCGCCGTTATTTCTGGAGCTGTTGGTGGAATTACTGAATATTTTCAAATGTCTGAATGGGAACTTGGATTTTCTGTGGGTTGTGTCATTTTTGGAGCATAATCTGCAATCCCTTTTATTAAAACAAAAAGTGCACAAAAATTAGTGCACTTTTAAGGGGTTAATGAACGAAATAATCGTTCTGCTAATAATCAACCTCGTTTTTAATTATATTTATGTTGACTCAAAACTGGTTTGATGCAAAAATTAAACATTTTTTTATTTTATTTCAACATTAGCTTTTACAGCTTCTACAAATACTTTTGCCGGTTTAAATGCCGGAATGTTGTGAGCTGGAATTTTAATAGTCGTGTTTTTTGAAATATTTCTAGCTGTTTTTTCTGCTCTGGTTTTGACAATGAAACTACCAAACCCTCTTAAATGAACGTTATCGCCACTTTCTAACGAGGATTTAACTTCTGTCATGAATGTTTCTAAAGTTGCCCGTACTGAACCTTTTCCAATTCCTAATTTATCAGAAATTTTAGCTACAATATCAATTTTAGTCATTATTTTTATTTTTTAAATATTGGACAGTCTTTTATTATAATAGTTTGGTGCTATTTTCTATTTAATTACAGTTATTTCTTCTATGGGCTATTTATGATTCTACTATTCCCACAATAAACCAAAAGTGATTATCTGAATTATAAACCTTATCAGCATAAAATATTTATTTCATTTCATATTGATAGCCATACATTAGAGTGCATTATGTCAACCTGTTTTCTTGCATTTCAGGCAATAATAACCCTCTGTTTGATGGTAGTAGGTCATCCCACATTGATTATTGTAGTAGCTCATCCCACATTGATTAGATGTTTGGCATAACGTACCCTTCGGCACAATTACATCGGCTATAGCTGTTTTTTTAAACTTAATGGATTCCTCTACCAAAGTTTCTGCCTCATTTACGAGGTACACCTTTTTTTTATTGATTTTTTTTAATCCAATAGCGTCTTTAAAATCACTTTCTTTATTTCTTAAAAATTCGTAAAATCCCATATTATTTGGTATTTAAACGTTAAAAAATCTAGTCAACTAAATGTTCCTCACATAAAAATTTGTCTTTATCTCTGCTGTTCACACAACCGTTTATGTAGCAAACAGGACTCTCGCTAACATGGGCTAATTTTGTAACTATATAATCTGCTATTAACTCACGTCGCCATAAGTCATTTTCGTTAGTCCCTACGAACCCCATTCCATCTGC
>RCNE010001038.1_pt1 | contig 15136 bp, 16 predicted proteins | sample 2041361 | NCBI WGS metagenome assembly RCNE01 (sample SAMN09708229, study PRJNA481090) | Marine sediment metagenome, whole genome shotgun sequencing project.
CGTTCGGCATGGTCTTTCAAATGTCTGCGCTCTTCGACTCGATGTCGGTTTTCGACAACGTCGCGTTTCCACTTCGGGAGCACACCGATCTCTCGCGCAACGACGTTCGCGACCGCGTGATGGATCGCTTGGCTGCGCTTGGGGTGGCGGCGGCTGCCCAAAAGCTCCCGGCCCAACTCTCCGGGGGCATGCAGAAGCGCGTGGCCGTCGCGCGCGCGATGATCCTCGAAAGCGAGATCCTGATCTACGACGAGCCGACCACCGGTCTAGACCCCATCACGTCCGAAATGGTCGATGAGCTGATCACCGAGGCCGAGGAGATGTTCGGCGTGACCTCGATCGTGATCAGCCACGACATGGCTTCGGTCGTTCGCATCGCCAATCAGCTGAGCTTCTTGCACGACGGGCAGATCGCAGCGACCGGGACACCCGAGGAGCTTCTGCATACCGATCATCCGGCCACGGCGGAGTTCATCCGGGCATCGAGGATCAGCCTCGACTGAAGAGACGAGGAACCACCGGGTTCCTACCCTTGCGGGCTTGCGGAATCGGTCGCTGGACCCAGAGTGCCGCGGTGCCAGACACCCTTTCGCCGCAGATCCTCAGAGCTCATGAGGAAGCCGTGCATCGCGGCGACGAGGGCTACCTCGATCCCGAGACCGGTCTCTACGTCATGACGGCGACCGCACTTCGAGCTCGAGGATCTTGCTGCGGCTCGGGCTGTCGTCACTGCCCATACCCCGCCGAAGAGCAGCGAGCTGCTGGGCGTCCGACGATCCCGCGCTGAGCGGGCTCGACATGCCTCGCCCTCAAGCGTAGTTCCGCACCACGACTTCGCTCACTTTGCCGCGCTTGGTCGCATCGCAGTTGATCGCACGGGGTGCGGCGACGGTGTCGACTTTGAACTCGCCATAGAGGTCGCGAATGAACGGGACATCGCTGTTGGAGAGCATGAGCTTGCACCCGCGACGGTCGAGCGCTTTGTAAACGTCGCGCAGCCGCGTTTGATCTTCCTGGGAAAACCCACCGCGCGCGTAGGACGTGAAGCTCGCGGTCACCGACACCGGCTCGTAGGGGGGGTCGAAGTAGACGAAGTCGCCGGGCTTCGCGTTCTCGAGGAGCGTGTCGAAGGACGCACATCGCAGATCTGAACCCTGAAGGGCATCGCTTGCCGCCTGCAAAGCGTCTTCGTTCAAGATCCGCGGATTCTTGTACGAGCCGACCGGCACGTTGAACTCGCCTTTGCGATTGACTCGATGTAAGCCGTTGAAGCAGGTCTTGTTGAGATAGATGAACATGGCTGCCCGCTTGGACGTCGAGACACGGCGGCCTTGGTTGTAGCGCTCGCGGACCTCGTAATACCGTTGCTTCGAGTGTTGACCCGCAAGCCTGCGCAGCCCGCCGATCACGCCCTCGACGTCGTCGCGAATTGCCGCGTACGTCGAAACCAGCGTCGCGTTGATGTCGGTCAGAAGAGCGCGTCTTGGACGGCGTGCAAAGAACAGCGCGCCGCCGCCGACGAATGGCTCGACGTGGCGCATCTGCTCGACCCCTGGGGGGAGCAGCGGTCGCAGCTGGCTGAGCAAACGGCCCTTGCCCCCGACCCACTTCACGAAGGGAGCTGCCTCCCGTGGCTCGTGCTCTATCCGCGACGCGAACGCCGCCAATGTCGTCATGTGTAGTATGATCACCTACACAGAGCGAAGAATGGAAAAAACCGACGGTTCGCGAGCGAAACTCGTTTTGATTTCGGCCCGTTAGGGCCGAAGCTACTTCGCCTCGGCTACCATCGCACGGAGCCGGTCGAGCGCCTCCTCGAGCATCGGCATCGGTGGACCGAAGGAGAAACGTGCGTGCTCCACAAAGCGCGAGGGCCGTCCAGTCCGGCGTTTGCCCGGATTCACGTCGAAGAAGTGCCCGGGCACCGTAATCACCTGTCGCTCGAGTGCCGCTTTGAAGAAATCGTCGCTGTTTCGAATCGATTGGGGCAGGCCGCTCAGGTTTCCCCAGGCGTAAAACGTCCCCTGAGGCTCGAGGTCGAACTTGACCCCGATGTCCTTGAGCCCTTTTACGAGGAAGTCTCGCTTCTTCTTGAACTCGTCGTGGACGGCCTTCGCCTCGGCGAGCGTGGGTTCTTGCTGAACGAGGTCGATCGCCGCGCGCTGCATGGGTGCGACGCCCCCGCCATCGAGGAAAGAGCCTGCGCTTGCGGCCGATTCGATGACGCGCTTGGGGCCGACGATCCAGCTCACCCGAAAGCCGGGGTAGCGCCAGTTCTTGGTGAGCCCGTCGAACACGACGACCGGATCCTCGTCGACGTCTTCGACATACTGCGCCGCGCTGACGATCGATTGCTCTCCAGTCCACACGTAATGCGAATAGAACTCGTCGAGCAGAAGTGCGCAGTTCAAGTCTCTGGCGGTCTCGACCCAGCTTGCCAGCGCATCGCCTTGGACGACTTTGCCGGTCGGGTTGCACGGGTTGCTCGCCAGGATTGCGCTGAGCCCGCGGCCGAGGATTTCCCTTTCGAGGTCTTCTCGGGTGAATTCGTAAGCGTGTTTCGGGTCGAGCAGGATCGGGATCGGCAGAAATCGCCGAAACACGTCGAGCAGCTCTTCGTAGGCCGTGTAGTCCGGAAGGAAATGCCCTAGGTGAATGGGCGCGATCGCGGCACACGCGCGCATGACGGCCACGCGACCGCCGCCCGCAATGCACACGTTCTCGGCGGAGTATTGGGACTTCATCCCTCGGCGAAAGAGCTGGTTGTAGAGGCTCGCAACCGCTTCGCGTAACTCCCAGACCCCCGCGACCGGTGCGTAGTCCAGGTCACCCGGGCGTACCGTAATCTTGGTCACCCGCTCCGGGGCACCCGGAAGCGCCGTGGTGTCCGGCTGTCCTTGGCCGAGGTTGCACCAGTCGGGCGCGTCGAGGCTGAATCCGCGCTTCTGTGCCTCCACGGTGACGTAAATCACGCCGGTGCGCGGAACGGGTCGGAATGCGGCGACCTCCGCCATTTCGTTCACCGGTTCGGACTTGGTGTGGCTCATGCGCTGCGGGACTCTAGCAGAAGTCTCGAAATGCGATAGCCTTGCAGCATGGATGTCCTGCGTATCGAAGAGCTGATGGTCGACTGCGTGGTCGGGGTGTATCCGCACGAGCGCAACGCCTCGCAGCCGCTTCGCGTCGACGTCGAGATGCGGCTGCAAACGGAGACCTCCGCCATCAAAGAAAGCCTGCGCTCCACGATCGACTACGCGGCCACCGCATCGCAGCTGGTGTTCCTGCTTCGAAGCTGCCGATTCCGACTCCTCGAAACCGCTGCCCATGTGCTCGCGCGATATGTCCTCGCGCCCCCCGCGCCTGACGAGAGACGTGCTCAGGTCGATTCCGCCGTCATCCGACTGAGCAAACCCGGGGCGCTTCGAAGCTTTGCCATTCCATCGTTGGAGATCGAGCGCAGCGCGTCTTGGTGCACGTTCGACGCCGAGGAAAAGCCCTTCGGCACGGTCGACGTGATCTACGAAACCAAGGGCGCCGGCATCTACCGCTTGAACATCGCTCCCGGCCACGGCATTCCGCTGCACGTCCATCAGCAGATGCGTGAGTCCGAGATGGTGCTCGGCGATGGGTTGCTGTGCCAAGGGGAGCGCTGCGCGCCCGGGACGGTGCATCGCTGGCCGAGAGGCGCGGCGCACAGCTACGCGAACCCGACCGATCGCTATCAGACCATACTCTGCGTCGATTCGCCTCGCTTCATGCCGGAGGACGAAATCGAAGTGGCTGGAGAGCCCGCCGACGTCCCGGCCGAGCCCCCGTGGGGTCCAATCGCAGGGCTCGGTTGAAATGATGGTTTCGCAGGGTACGGTGGTCGTCACCGGTGCGACTCGCGGGATCGGGCGCGCGACCGTCGACGCGATTTTGGAGCGCGGCGGCAAAGTCGTGGCTATCGCCCGCGACGAGCGGCTCCTCGCTTCGCTCCAAGCGTCGGCGCCCAACCGCATCCGCGCCCTCGGGGCCGACCTCGAACACCTCGATCGCATCTCCGAGCTGGCGACCCGTGCGAACGATGCCTTTGGGAGCGTCGACGGCCTGGTCAACTGCGCGGGGATCGCTCGCTACGAGCCGGTGGGTGCGATCGGCCTCGACGCCGTCGAAGCGCAGCTTCGGGTGAATCTCGTTGCGCCACTTCTCCTTTCGCAAGCGCTTGCATCGCATTTTCGCGTTCCCGGCGGCTCCATCGTCAACGTTTCGAGCACTCTGTCCGAGCGTGCAGCACCGCACACGGTGGTGTATGCGGCGACCAAAGCTGCCCTCAACGCAGTGACCAAGGGCCTGGCGCTGGAGCTCGCCCCGGCGGGCGTGCGGGTCAACGCGGTGCTTCCCGGAGGTGTGGAAACCGACATGCTGCGAGCGCCCCGCCTCCGGCCGGGTGAGACCCTCGATCCGGGCGAGGTCGAGGCTCGCCTGGCGTCCCAACTCGCCGGCCTCGCTGCCCTGCACCCTCTTGGCCGGCTTGGCACGCCAGCGGAAGTGGCCGCTGTCATCATCAGCGTCCTCGATCAAACCTGGCAGACGGGAAGCCTGGTCACCATCGATGGCGGCCTCTCGCTCGCCTAGGCTTGAAGCGTTCGGCGTTTTCTCACACACTCCGCCGAACGTGGCTCGAACCCAGAAGGTCGTACTCGATGCGGACGCTATCCAACGAAGCATTCGACGCATCGCTGTTGCGATTCTGGAAGCAACCTCGGGGATCGAAGATCTCACGCTGATCGGCATCCGCCGCGGCGGCGTCGGGCTTGCAGGGCGTATCGCCGAGGAGATCGCCAAGGTCGAAGGGCGACCACCGCCGGTCGGAACGGTCGATATCTCGCTCTACCGAGATGATGCGGCGACCGCGCTCCCCAATCCCAAGATTGGGCCGAGCGACATCCCATTCGACGTGAGCGGCCGCCATGTCGTGTTGGTCGACGACGTCCTGCACACCGGGCGAACGGTCCGTGCGGCCATCGAGTGCCTCCAAGATCATGGGCGCCCATCGCGGATCTGGTTCGCGGCGCTCTGCGACCGCGGCGGCCGCGAGCTCCCCATCGCTGCGGATTTCGTCGGTCGCGTCGTCGAGATGGAATCGGGCGGACGCCTCGACGTCTGGGTGGACGCGGCCGGACCCGATCGCGTCGTGCTCACCGAGGGCGAGTGATGGAGGCGTTCGCCCACCACAGCCTTCTCGATGTCGAAGGGCTCACGAGGGCGGACATCGAGCGCATCCTCGACACGGCGGAGGCATTCCTGCAGGTCTCCCGCCGGCCTGTCCGCAAGGTTCCAACGCTCCGCGGCAAGACCGTGATCAACCTCTTCTACGAAGCGTCGACGAGGACTCGAACTTCTTTCGAGCTCGCGGGCAAGCGCTTGAGCGCGGATGTCATCAACATGAGCGTCTCCGCATCGAGCGTGAGGAAGGGCGAGACCCTACAAGACACTTGCCGAACGCTTCAGGCGATGCATCCCGACGTGATTGTCATTCGACACGCCTCGTCGGGTGCTCCGGGCTATGTAGCCTCGAAAATCGGCTGCAGCGTCATCAACGCAGGCGACGGGATGCACGCGCATCCAACGCAGGCCCTGCTCGACGCATTCACGATCCGGCGCGCAAAGGGCACGCTCGACAATCTCGTCGTGACGATCGTCGGAGACATCTCGCATTCGCGCGTGGCCCGATCGAACGCACATCTCCTGAAGCTATTCGGCTGCGAGGTCCGTGTCGTCGGCCCTCGCACGCTGTTGCCGGCTGCCGTCGATTCTCTCGGCGTACGCGTCTTCGATCGGCTGGCGGACGGCCTCGAGGGCGCCGATGTCGTCATGGTGCTCCGAATCCAGAGCGAACGTCTCGAAGGGGCGCTCCTGCCGAGCCTACGTGAATACGCGCGCACGTTCGGCATCGGCCCGGGCACGATTGGGCCTGCGAAGCCGGATGCGATCATCATGCATCCGGGCCCGATGAACCGGGGTGTCGAAATTGAAAGTGTCCTCGCCGACGGTGAGCGCAGCGTCGTTCTGCAGCAGGTGGAAGCCGGAGTGGCCGTCCGCATGGCGCTGCTGTATCTCCTCGCGGGCGAATCGACCGAGCCGCCGGCCGTAGGCGAGGCTCATTGACTGAGGTTCGGACCGGGCTCGACCGCATTGCGGACGGTGACTCGGACGCGCTTCGCACGATCGCCGGCCGCAACGTAGGTTTGCTCGCGCACGCGGCCAGCGTCGACCGAAAGCTTCGTTCCGCGGCTTGGGTCCTCCACCGCGCGGGCGCGCGCGTTTCGGCGCTCTTCGGTCCGGAGCACGGCTTTGCAGGTGCGGCCCAAGACATGGTCGGCGTTGGGAGCCGCGACGAGGCGGACATTCCCGTCTATTCGTTGTACGGGGACGACGCGGAGGACTTGAGTCCGAACCCCGAATGGCTGCGGGGCTTGGACGCGATCGTCATTGATCTGCAAGACGTGGGGTCCCGCTACTACACCTACGTGTGGACCGCTGCGCTCACGATGAAGGTCGCGGCCAGCCTTGGCGTAGAAGTCGTGCTCCTCGATCGGCCCAACCCCCTCGGCGGGGTCCGCGTCGAAGGCGCCCCTCAGCGCGAAGGCTACCTTTCGTTCGTGGGCTTGTACCCGGTTTCGGTTCGGCACGGCCTCACCCTCGCTGAGCTCTTGCTCTGGGTTTGCGAACGCGAGCGGATCGACCGGAGGGTGCTGCGCATCGTGCCGATGGACGGCTGGACGCGTGCGATGGAGTGGAAAGACACCGGTCTTTGTTGGGTGATGCCGTCGCCCAACATGCCGACCTTTGAAACTGCGCTGGTCTATCCGGGGGGCTGCCTGGTCGAGGGGACGACGCTTTCGGAAGGGCGGGGCACCACGAGGCCGTTCGAGCTCTGGGGCGCGCCGGGCTTGGATGTCGGCCCGCTCTTGGATCTCGATCTACACGGCGCGACGCTGAGACCCGTCGAGTTTACCCCCACGTTTCACAAGCACGCCGGACGGACTTGTACCGGGGTTCAGGTCCACGTCACCGACTCCTGGGTGTTTCGACCGTACGAGGCCTACCTGCGCATGCTAGCGGCTGCACTGCCCCAGTGCGCTGCCGGGGGGCGTTGGCGAACGGAAGCGTACGAATTCGTGTCGGACCGGCCTGCGATCGATCTGCTCACGGGCGGTTCGGAGTTCCGCTCTGCGATCGATCGGGGCGCATCACTCGACGAGGTGCTGGCCGAAGAAGCGCGAGGGGCTGCCAGGTTCGACGATGAGCGGCGCGCCGCCTGGCTTTACGAGAAGTGACGAAACCCGTTTCGGCCGATTTCGATCGCGCTCCCAGACGCGTCGACAACTCTGGCCCCAGAGCCTTCGACGATTTGCCCGATCTCAGTACCCAGCGCTGCAGCCTCGGAGGAGGCCCGCGCGGTGAACAGCAGCTCGTAGTCTTCGCCGCCGCTGAGGGCCAGGACATTCGGGTCGACTGAGAGCGCGTCGCACGCCGCCGGGTAGCCAGGCGCGGTGGGGATGGCCTCGGCGTGCAGGATCGCACCAACGCCCGACGCGTCGGCGAGGTGTTCCAAGTCTTGAAGACATCCATCGGAGACGTCGACGGCCGCGGTCGCGATGCGCGCGAGCACCGTCGCTGCTGAACCATTCAGAGGCGGCCGTTTCCAACGTTCCACGAAACGCTCGGCTCCTTCGAGATCGAGCCTTCCGGCCTGCAGGATGGCAAGCCCGAGCGCAGCCGAGCCGAGCGTCCCGGTCACGTAGATCGAATCGCCAGGTTGCGCGCCCCGCCGGGTCAGCGATTCGGAGATCGGCAGCCCGAAGACGGTCGTCGTCACCGACAGCGACTGGCCTTGGCTCAGGTTCCCTCCGATGACGCGGGCTCCGGTTGTGCGCGCCGCGTCGGCAATCCCGTCGATCAGCTCGTGGAAGTCCTCGTCGGACAAGCCCGCGGGCAGGGTGAGCGCGATGACGGAAGCGGTCGGCATGCCGGCCATCGCCCAGACGTCGCTGATGGCGGCAACCATGGCGCGGTACCCGAGCTCGCGGCAGGACAGCAAATCGGTGCGGAAGTGGACGCCTTCAACTTGGGTGTCGACCGTGACGATGCTGGGTCGGCTGCCAAAGTCGATGACTGCGGCGTCGTCGCCGATTCCGACCAGAACCTTTTCCGATTCGCCGTCGAGGGCGAATCGGGTCTTCAGCCATTCGATCTTGGCGAACTCATCACGCATCTTCGTCGGCGGCGGGAAGGGTCACACTGAAGAGTGTGCCCTCGCCGAGCGAGCTGGTCACTTCGATCTTGCCATCGTGCCCATCGACCAGCTGTTTTACGATCGAGAGCCCCAGACCAGCGCCTCCGTGAACACGGGTGGTCCCGGCGTCGACTTGATAGAACGCGTCGAAAATCTTGGATAGGTTCTGTTCGGCGATGCCCATGCCGCCGTCCTGCACCGTCAGCAGCACCGCGGGTCGGCTTGCCGTGAAAAGGGCCGCGCCCAGGCCCGAGGCGCCTGCGGCGTCGATTTCGCTCTGCTCGGCACGAATGGTCACGGTCCCGCCCTCGTCGCTGAACTTGACGGCGTTGTCGACGAGATTGAGCAGAATCTGACTGAGGCGAACCGAATCTCCCCATAGCTTCGGTGTCTCTTCGCCGACTTGGATGTCGAGCGAAACGTTTCGCCGATTCGCAGCCGGGACAACCGTTGCAGCCAGGTCGGACAAGAGTGCGCGCGGGTCGATCGGCTCGTGCTTGAGGGCCAAGCTCTTGGCCTCGAGCCGGCCGAGGTCGAGCAGGCTGCTGATCAAGCCAAGCAACTGGTCGGCCTTGTTTCGGATCGTCCCCAGGAACTCCGCCTGGCCATCACTGAGTGCGCCTGCAGCGCCGCTTTCGAGCATTTCCGCATAGCCGATGATCGACGTGAGCGGGCTCCGCAGCTCGTGGCTCACGGTCGCCAAGAACGTGCTCTTGAGCTGATCGAGTTCCTTCAGCTCTTCGAACGAGGACTTGAGTGCCTCGTTCTTTTCGGCGAGCTCGCGATAATTTTCTCGGACGCTGGCGACCTGCATCGTCGATGCGAGCTGCGCGCGGTGTCCCGAAAACAGAAGCAGCTCGAGCACGCCCTTTAGATGAGCCGAGATCTCCTCGGCGATGTGCTCGCGTACGCGGGGCATCGTATCGAAGTGCGCGCACGCCGTGGCCGCTTCGATTGACTCGTCGATCGAAAGGAGTGATGCGGGTGGCTGCGTCGTCTCCGCTGGCACATACGGTCCAACGATGAATCGTCCGATCGGACGGCCCTGGTATTCGAGAGGCACGATTCGGTAAACTGCGCCGGTGAAGCAGGGATGCACGATGGTTTGCACATCGGGCTCCAAATCTCGGACGATGCCTACGGTCCTGGCGCATTCGCGTTCGCCCTCGCCAAGCGTATTGAGATAGTTGCAGAGGGGCTGGTCGCGATGGACGTCGGCGAGGAGGTCCCCCTCGTGAGAGATGACACGCACTGGCAGCCCGAAGAGGCCAAAGAACGACTTGCACACGGATGTCACCGAATCACGGCTCAGCACGTCATCGAGGCGAACCACGTCTCCCATCATGATGTCGGCGGCGTTGGTCTGGTCCTGCATCATCGCCCCCGTGGCCCCGGATCGTGTTTCAGTTTTGCTTCGACCTCGGTCATGAAGCGGATCGGGCTGATCCCGAACTTCTCCTCGAGCTGGTGATCGTCTTCGAGCTTCGTCCATGTGTCTCGAATCAAACCGCGAAGAGTTTGCATCACGCCGTAACCGCGGGTCGCGACTGCTTTGTAGATTGGCTCTTTGCTTCGCTGCGCGATCAGCTCGAGCTCTTCATCCGTTCGAATACTGGCCATGTCACGTTTGTTGAACTGAATGATGATCGGGATCCGCTCTGGATCGATCGCGTTCTCTTCGAGATTGCGCTTCAGATTCAAAAAGGACTCCCGGTTTGCGTCGGCCTCGCTCCGCTGCGAGTCCGCGATGAAGGCCAGGCCGTCGGTCCCCTGCAGGACGAGCCGCCGGGTTGCGTTGTGCATCACCTGGCCCGGGACGGTAAACAGTTTCAGCCGAACCTTGAGCCCGCTTCCGGAGCTCACCGTGATCGGCAGCATGTCGAAGAACAGAGTTCGGTCGTTTTGTGTTTCGAGCGTCATCAGCTCGCCGCAGGCATGCGACGTGCCGAGCCAGTGGATCGCGCGCAGGTTGCTCGTCTTCCCGCTGAGCGCCGGGCCGTAGTACACCAGTTTCACGGTCAGTTCTTTCGCGGCGAAGTCGATCTGCATTTCGAATCGCGGGTCGCTCGCTACGGAGCTACGTCCGCAAGAAGAACAAGATCCCCGCCCCCATCAACACCAACATGATAAAGAACGCGACCCATGTCAGCGTCCTTTTGTGCTCATGCCCGGCCGGGATGACCCGGGTATCCTGCAATTGCTGGGACGCCAGTGCGATCAAGCCGTCGATTTGCTTTGCGGCGTCTTCGCGGCGCGCAGGCTCGGTGTCGCGAACCCCGCGGTAGCGTTTTCCAGCCTCCGGGAGTCGATCCAAGGCTACGCAAACGCCCACGAAACGTCGATGCGCATCGTGATTCCCCCAATCCGCCTCGACCCGTTCCCACGCTTCGTCGATTGGATCCACGAGAGAGGAGAGTAGCACGAAGCTTTTTGGACAATATAGACATTTATACAGCCCAGCAGTGCCAAATATGTCTGGCCGCCCGCTCCCAGGAACACGGCATCAGGCGGCCTGCGTTCTATGGACCAGTAGCAGGCGTTCCCACCACGGCTCGGGCCTTGCAGCCCGGACCTGTAGCCGCCCAAAAACCCTTTTTAATTCTGCCACTTGGACCGCCGAAAGAAGTTGACAGAGGGGAGGCCTGGGCCTTAGTTTCCGCCCTTGGTGGGAACTAGTGGGATCAAGTGCCAAATGGCCGGTAAATAGGACGAGAGGGTTAGGTTGTTCCGAGGACGCTACGAGCACGCGATCGATGCCAAAGGCCGCACCTCCGTGCCGTCTCGGTTCCGGGAGGTGATGACGGCCCACGGTGATTCGCAGCTGGTTCTCACCACCGGCTTAGATAGCTTCCTGGTGGCCTACCCAATGGCGGAGTGGCTCGCATTCGAGAAGAGGCTCTCCGAGCTTCCGCAGTTCGATGCGGACGTGGTCATGCTCAAGCGGATCTACGTCTCGGGCGCGGTCGAGTGCGAGGTCGACAAGGTCGGCCGACTTCTCATCCCGGCGGCGCTTCGAAAACACGCAGGGCTTCAGCGTGACGCGCTCTGGGCTGGGATGGGCAGCTATATCGAGCTCTGGGCCAAAGAGAGCTTTGAAGACCTTCGCAAGGAGGTGCTCAGCGATCAGGAACGCCGTTTGGAGATTGCCAGAAGGTTGGCGGAGCTCGGCCTGTGAGCGCGTTCGAGCACACGCCTGTTCTCGTCGACGAGGTGCTCGAGCACCTCGATCCGACGCCAGGCGGTGTTTACGCCGACGTGACGCTCGGCGGTGGAGGGCATGCGAAAGCGATCTTGGAGCGCAGCTCTCCCGATGGCCGCTTGATTGGAACCGACCGCGACCCGAGCGCGCTCGAAGCGGCCACCGCAGCGCTCTCCTGCTTTGGGGACCGCGCGACGCTGCGCAAGGCGAGAATCGGCGAGCTCGCCGACGTCTTGGCGTCACTCGAGATCGAGAACGTCGATGGCGTCCTCGCCGACCTGGGGGTCAGCTCCGTTCAGCTCGATCGTGCAGAACGTGGATTTTCCATAGCCAAAGACGGCCCGATCGACATGCGCATGGACCCCACCGAAGGTGAAACCGCATTGGAGCTGATCGGTCGCAGCGATGCCGAAGAGCTCGCCAACCTGATCTACCGCTATGGAGAGGAGCGCCGCTCGCGCAAAATTGCGCGCTCGCTTCGGCGCGCGTACGAAGACGGGGAGCTCGAGACCACCGGCGATCTGCGGCACGCCGTGCGCAGAGCAATTGGGCCCCGCCGTGGGCGCATCGATCCGGCAACCAAGACGTTTCAGGCGCTGCGTATCGCCGTCAATGACGAGCTCGGGGAGCTCGAGGCTTTGCTCGAGCAAGCGCCGCAACTTTTGCGAACGGGTGGCGTGGTTGCGGTCATCAGCTTCCACTCGCTCGAGGACCGAATGGTCAAGCACGCATTCCGGGACAGCGAGCAACTCTCGCCGCTGACCAAGCGCCCAATCATCGCTTCCGATCGAGAGCGGGAACACAATCCGAGGTCGCGCTCCGCAAAGCTTCGGGCAGCCCGCCGTGTCGAGGTTGGGGCATGAAGGGTCGCTTCCTGCCGCTCTGGTGCGTCGCCGTCTTCGCAACGGCGGCAGCGTTCGTGGTGCACTTGTCGATCCGGTTCGAAACCGTTCGACTCGGCTACGAGGTGAGCGATGAGCGTGGCCGACAGAGTGACCTCCTTCAGGACCGCCGTCTGCTTTCGATCGAAGCCGCCACGCTTCGGCAAAGCGGACGCATCGAGACCATTGCGCGCGGAACCCTAGGTATGGAGGTTCCAAAGCCGACTCGCATCGTGACGATGAAAGAGAAGGGCAAGCGCACGGCAGCGGGGAGGGTGCGTTGAAGAATCGGCATCAGCGATGGTTTCGGGCACGGATCGCCTTGCTCGGCGTCTGCGTTGCTGCCGTCGCGGTGCTGGTTCTCATTCGCGCGTTTCATCTACAGATCGCGAGCGGCGACCGCTTGCGCGAGATGGCAGAAGGGCAGCACCTTCGTCAGCTCCGGGTGTCTCCTCGGCGTGGCGCGATCTACGATCGGCACGGCGCGGAGCTTGCTGTGAGCGCCGACGTCGACAGCGTGTATGCCAACCCGCGTCGGCTCAAAGCCATGGAGCAAGATCCCCGGACCGTCGCGCGGCGGATCTCCAAAATTCTCGACCTAGACCGAGAGTCGCTCGTGAAGCGACTGTCGGCAGACCGCTATTTCGTCTGGATCGAACGGCGAGTCACACCCAACGAAGCCACCCAGATCCGCGCGCTCGACATTCCCGGCCTCGAGCTGACGACGGAGGCGCGCCGCTACTACCCAAACCGTCATCTTGCTGCTCATTTGCTCGGCTTTGCTGACATCGACGGACGAGGCATCGAAGGCGTCGAGCTTGCGTTCGAGGATCGGCTTCGCGGCTCGGATCGACGGGTCGAGGCGATTCGCGACCGGCGCGGCCACGTCGTCTTTGCCGACGACATGGAAGACGATCGATCGATGCAAGGGCAGAGCGTAGTCCTCACCATCGACAAGGCGATTCAGCACATCGCGGAGAGGGAGCTTGCGCTAGGGGTGCGCACCTTCGAGGCACGTGGCGGGAGCGTCGTCGTTATGGACCCGTCCAGCGGAGAGATCCTCGCGCTTGCAAATTACCCTCCCTTCAACCCCAACGAGCCGTCGAAACATCCGACCGCCCATCGACGAAACCGCGCCGTCGTCGACCGTTTCGAGCCTGGCTCCACGATCAAGCCATTCACGATGGCCTCCGCGCTTGCCTCCGGTTCGGTCAAATCCAACCAATCGATCAACTGCGAGAACGGGGTGACGCGAATCGCTGGGCGCGTCCTTCACGACGCTCATCCCTATGAGTGGCTGACTCCCACGCAGATCCTCGCGTACTCGAGTAACATCGGCATCGCGAAGATCGCGCTCGACCTCGGCAAGAAGAACCTTTACCGCGGGCTTCGACGCTTTGGCTTTGGAGAGCCCACGGGTCTTGGAATCCCGGGCGAAACCGCGGGCATCCTTCGCCACTACCGGCGTTGGTATGACGTCGATGCGGCAACCGTATCATTCGGGCAGGGCATGAGCGTCACGAATGTCCAACTCGCAACGGCGATGAGCGCGATTGCAAACGGAGGGCGCTTGATGCAACCGATGCTCGTGCGCCGGCTGTCCGACGGGCATGGCGTCACAATCCAAGAGAACACGCCGCGCGTCCGGCGCCAGGTGGTTCCCAGGCGAGTGGCAAAGCTCGTGGGTCAGATGCTTACCGCGGTCACCGAGCCTGGAGGAACCGCGATCGAAGCAGCGGTAGACGGTTATCTCGTCGCCGGTAAGACGGGCACGGCGCAAAAAGCGGACTACGTTCACGGTGGCTATGCCAAAGACAAATGGTTGGCCTCATTCATCGGGTTTGCCCCAGCCGAACGGCCGACCGTCGTCATTTCGGTGGTCATCGACGAGCCCGTGATCGCGCACTACGGCGGGACCGTGGCCGGGCCTGTGTTCCGACGGATCGCCGAGGTCACCCTGCGGCACATGGGCGTTGCCCCCGAGGGCAGGCCGGCGGTGCTCGCGCAGAAGAAAAAGCAGATCGTCGTCGCCGAAGTCGAGCCTGCGCCCGAGGAAGAAGCTGTGGAAAAGGGGCAGAGCGCGGTTCCCGACGTGCGGTCACTTCCCCTCCGCCAGGCTGTCATCGCTCTGCACGCCGAGTCCCTCGTTGCAGAGGTCAGCGGTTCGGGTGTCGTCGTCGATCAGGACCCTGCTCCGGGTAAGGCTGTCGCGCATGGTGCCGTCGTTCGGATACGGCTCGAGCGGCGGCGATTCGAGACGGAGGCGGACGCGTCAGACGCGCGCGCGAAAACACTTGCAGCGGCGGTGCCCCGGAGGCCGCATGTCCGCTGAGCCGAGGCAAGGGATGACGCTCCAGCAACTCCAGAGCCGCGGTGTCGGGGTCCGAATCGAGGGATTGGCGACAAGGACCGTACACGGGGTGCAACACGACTCCCGTCAGGCGACGGGTGGGGATCTCTTCGTGGCCGTTCCAGGTGAGACCCATGATGGGCTGAGCTTCGTCGGCGATGCCGTTGCGCGTGGTGCGGCCGCAGTCATGACGGAGCAAGAAATCGAGGTCACGGTTCCTCAGCTCATCGTGGTGGACGCCCGCGCCGGGCTCGGGCGTGCGGCGGAGCTCGTATATGGTGCGCCGACGAGCGCTCTTCACACCGTTGGGATCACCGGCACCAACGGCAAGACGACGACTGCCTACCTTCTCCAGTCTGCACTCGAAGGCGTGTTGGCCAAGCCAGCGCTCGTCGGTACGACGGGTTGGCTCGTCCCTGGCTCGG
>RCNE010001133.1_pt1 | contig 15113 bp, 17 predicted proteins | sample 2041361 | NCBI WGS metagenome assembly RCNE01 (sample SAMN09708229, study PRJNA481090) | Marine sediment metagenome, whole genome shotgun sequencing project.
ACAGAGACGATGGGCAATCCAAGCGATAAATAGGGGATAGCGGTGCGTCTCTGTCGCAGTCACCATCCAAAACGTCTTTGAAATTGCGCGGGAATTCCAGCGCAAATGCGTGAGACGGGAAAACAGGAAGTTGAGTGGTGACCCCGATTGGATTCGAACCAATAACCTGCCCCTTAGGAGGGGGCTGCTCTATCCAGTTGAGCCACGGAGCCACGCGTGCATTCAATGCCCGCGATTGCGCAGCGGGTCAACGGCCACCGCCCGCTAGCTTTTGTGGCGCAGGCCGGATAACAATGGGGAAACGACCGTTAGGAACGCCCCATTGACGAATACGAATAAGCGCCCTTTGACCCTGCGTGATGTTTCCGAGGCATCCGGCGTCAGCGAAATGACCGTGAGCCGTGTTTTGCGCAACAAAGGTGATGTCAGCGCTGCCACCCGCGAAAAGGTCCAAGAAGCGGCCAAAAGGCTGGGCTATGTGCCCAACAAGATCGCGGGTGCATTGGCGTCGCAGCGGGTAAACCTTGTGGCTGTGATTATCCCTTCGCTGGGGAACATGGTGTTTCCAGAGGTGCTTTCGGGTATTTCTGAGGTGCTGAAACCGATTTACAACCTGTTGTCGGCGTCACGGACTACATGCCCGAGAAAGAAGAAAAGGTCCTGTTTGAGATGCTGTCATGGCGTCCTTCAGGTGTGATCATCGCGGGGCTTGAGCATTCCGATGCGTCGCAAGCGATGTTGCGCCAAGCAGGTATTCCTGTCGTTGAAATTATGGACGTTGATGGCGATCCGATCGATCACTGTGTGGGGATTTCACACCGTCGTGCTGGCCGTAAAATGGCCGAAGAGATCATTGCGGCGGGCTATAAGCGCATCGGCTTTATGGGCACCAAAATGCCACTCGATCACCGCGCGCGTAAACGGTTCGAGGGCTTTACGCGGACGCTCGCGAAGGCGGGTATCGAGATTGCCGATCAGGAATTTTATTCAGGCGGATCTGCGCTGGCTAAAGGCCGCGAGATGACAGCCAAGATGATTGAGCGCACGCCTGACTTGGATTTTTTGTACTACTCGAACGATATGATCGGGGCAGGTGGGTTGCTTTATTTGCTTGAGCAAGGGGTCGATATTCCTAGCAAAGTCGGGCTTGCAGCGTTCAATGGTGTTGAGCTTTTGGATGGTCTGCCACGTCAGTTGGCGACAATGGATGCGTGTCGCCGCGATATTGGGATCAAAGCCGCGCAAATCGTGGCCGCATTGAACCGTGGTGATGATGTTCCTGATGGGCCAATTGTCGAACTTAGCCCAACGCTTGCGGCAGGCGATACCCTTAGACGCGACTAACGATAAAGGGAAAACCATCCCTGTCTGGGCGCAGCGTGGTGAGACCCGCTGCGCGTACAGACAAGAAAGTAACTTTTTAACAAAACAACTTATTACAATATTCACATATATCGAACATTGTGAAAAAATTAAGGCAGATTTCATTCAAAAATTTGCTGATGCTCGAAAATAGGCATGTGACGCCACGTCAGTCGTTTCTTGCGCTAAATCAACGGGAAACCATTTCTGCTCAGATCGTCAAATCATTCGGATGACGTCTTTGTCGATTGCCAGCATGTAACCCTTGCGCGCGATATTCTTGACCAGCAGCTCGCTCATCATTTGATTGCCTAATGTGTCACGCAAACGTTTTATACGCGTGGCGCCTGCCGCTTCGTCGCATTCGGACGCATCGCGACCCGAAATGACGCCTTCGATTTCGGCGCCGGTTAGCACCTCATCATCCATGCGGGCCTCTGCCAGAACTGAGAGTGTCTCAATCGCGGCATCGGTCAGCTTGAATGCAAAGTCATTCAGGTACACGGCTTTCTCATCTCGGCTGATGGTGAGCGAGTTTACTTCGATGCCTTGCCGTTCAATCCGGCCCATACGCCGGTTCAGCGCAATCAACATCACCAAGAACGCAACGGCTGCAACAAGCAACGCAGTCGCAAAGATCAGAAGGACAAAGATGACGAAACGGTAGGACGCTAACGTATCTGAGAATGCAGTGCCGGACCCCGCTAGAATTTCTAGCAGCTTAATTTCGGCGTTACTGGTCAGGTTATCGTTCTCAACAAACAACTGCTCAACTCGCAGATTGAATGCATTGGCATCGGGCAAGTTGATGAACAATAGCACCGCCGCAATAGCAAGGATCACCACAATTGCGGCGATCCCCATAACGACGATCCGGTTGCCAATTTCACGTGCCTCAGAAGCGGAGGAAATACTCACCTGCGCTATCCTTTCTTTCATCAAGCCCGGCGTCATCAAAGACGCCAAGGACATTCAACAGCTGCCAGCTATTGTCACCTAAACGGTCGCCCAATTCGCGGGCGGCAGATCCGGCAGAGCAATCACCGCGCACCTCAGCTACACCATAGTGCAGGCGTAAGGGGTCGTCTTGCTTGGCCTTGTAATCGGCATAACAAGCGGCTTGTGCGGCAGTCGTGCCCAGCATCAGCAGGCAGAGTGAGAAAGAAAGATGTTTCATTTGTCTAACTGACCCTATGCCCAACTGATATTCAATAACGCCCCATGTTATCGCGATGGCAATCGCATAACCATCCCCCGTTATTGTTTGGCACAGCGACCTGCCTCCAAGTTCAATGCATCGCCACCACGATGGCACCTGAACCAAAAGGATACGCCCCATGTTTAAGCATATGATCGCAGGCATCACTGCCCTGTCACTGACCTTTGCCACTGCCGCACCCGTGCAAGCCAACGGGTTCGACCGCGAAGATGTAGGCAAGCTGCTGATTGGTCTCGCAGCAATTGCAGCGCTGAACGTGGCCATTCAAAACAATAACCGTGATGATCGCGCGGATGAGCCAACACAGACCGTCGATCATCGGTCAAACCGCAACAACAGCTGGGCTGACTTAAACCGGCCGCGCCAACGCGACAATGCGCGCAACCGGGATCTGCCGCGCGAATGTTTGCGCAACGTCGAAACACGTTTTGGTACGCAGCGCATGTTCGGCAAGCGTTGCCTTGAGCGTAACTATGCGCGCGTGAACCGCTTGCCGGACCGCTGTGCTGTGCGCGTCTATACATCAAATGGCCCACGTCGCGGGTTTGATCCGCTGTGCCTGCGCGAGCAAGGTTTCCGATCTACGCGTCGTTAATTAGACGCCGCGAAGACGTGCGGCTGCTTGCCCCAGTTGCCGCACCACCTTGGGTGTTTGACCCGTTAACAAGCCGCTGATTAGTGCGTCAAAGGCCAAACACCCTCACGGGGCAGAGAGACGGACATGGCTCTCTGCCCCTTTTTATCTTGAATTGCGCTGACCCTTCTGGTCACTAAGCCCATGACCCAACCTGACTTCAGTTTTGAACAAGCCGCCCTTTCACGGGGCTTTTTGCATATTGCGGGTGTAGACGAAGTCGGGCGTGGCCCACTTGCAGGCCCCGTCTGCGCCGCCGCTGTGATCCTTGATCCGCAAAATATCCCCGAAGGATTGAACGATAGCAAAAAGCTGACCGCAAAACGCCGCGATGCGCTTTATGATAAGATCATGGCTGTGGCTGACGTATCATTGGCCGAGGCGACAGTGGCCGAGATTGACACCCACAACATCCTTCGCGCGTCCCATATCGCAATGGTCCGCGCTATTGCCGGATTGCGTCAAACTTCAGATCACGCGTTAATTGATGGCAACATGGTCCCACGTGGTTTGGACATCTCATCGGAGACAATCATCAAAGGTGATGCGCGCAGTCTGTCGATTTCGGCGGCTTCCATCGTGGCCAAGGTGTGGCGCGACAGACACATGGTGGATTTGGCGCAACAGTTTCCGCACTACGGATGGGAGAGGAACGCTGGATACCCCACAGCCCAACATAAACTGGGCTTAGAGCGTTTCGGTGTCACCCCCCACCATAGACGTTCGTTCAAACCCATACACAATATCTTGTATCAAGATGGAATCGTAAGTGATTGATTCAATAAAGCTTTTGACAGCGAATCGTCTCTGACTCAGTATGTCCTTAACCAGAGAGCGGGTCACCCGCCGGGCTTAGAGGCAAGTTATGATGATCAAAACAAAAATGAAGAGCGTGCAAACGCTTCCCCTAAACACGATCCTTGACGGTGACTGTATCGACCGGATGAACAGCTTGCCTGCGGGCACTGTTGACCTGATCTTTGCAGATCCACCTTATAACCTACAGCTGAAGGGTGATCTGCATCGCCCCGACAATTCCAAGGTCGATGCCGTCGATGACGCATGGGACCAATTCGACAGCTTCAAGGTTTATGACCAATTCACACATAAGTGGTTGAAAGCTGCACGCCGGTTGCTGAAACCCAATGGCGCGATCTGGGTCATTGGCAGCTACCACAACGTATTCCGCATGGGTACAGAGCTGCAGAACCAAGGGTTCTGGATTTTGAACGATGTGGTTTGGCGCAAATCAAACCCGATGCCGAACTTCCGTGGCAAGCGTTTGACCAATGCCCACGAAACACTGATTTGGGCTTCTAAAGAAGAAGTCAGCAAATACACATTTAACTATGAAGCGCTCAAGGCCCTCAACGAAGGTGTCCAAATGCGGTCTGACTGGGTACTGCCCATCTGTACCGGTCACGAGCGGATCAAGAATGAAATGGGTGACAAGGCGCATCCAACCCAAAAACCACAATCTTTGTTACATCGCGTATTGGTTGCGACCACGAACCCCGGCGATGTGGTCCTTGATCCCTTCTTCGGGACTGGCACCACGGGCGCCGTAGCCAAAATGCTTGGCCGCGATTTCATCGGGATCGAGCGTGAAGAGAAGTACCGCAAGGTTGCCGAAAAGCGCATCAAGAACACCCGTAAGTTCGACAAAGAAGCGTTGGAGGTTTCGACCTCAAAACGTGCGGAGCCACGCGTCGCTTTTGGCGTACTGGTCGAACGCGGCATGCTGCGCCCCGGTGAAGAACTGTGGAGCATGAACGGTCGTCACAAAGCAAAGGTCCGCGCCGATGGCACGTTGATCGGTGACGACATCAAAGGATCAATCCATCAGGTCGGGGCCCACCTTGAAGGTGCGCCAAGCTGTAACGGCTGGACCTATTGGCAATTTAAACGCGACGGGCAAAAGGTGCCCATTGATCTGCTACGCCAGCAGATCCGCTCAGAGATGGCGAAGCACTAACACTTCACCAAAGTTGATACCGCCGGTGCCTGCGGCAAGCTATCCCAATGTGGGACGGCCCGCGTGCACTAACTTTATGCCCGCCGTACTTGTACGGCGGGTTTTTTTTGTCGGAAATTTTGTTTGAACCGGAAACTACAGCGGGCCAAGTTTGGGAACCGAAGTTTTGTCTGCCTCAACGAATGGGCTGAGCCATCTTAGTGCTAAGACTTCATGCCGTTTCTGCTGGGGCACCCAGTATTGGGCGGGCGGTACGGGTGCTAGTATTCAGGACAGGTTTGGCGGGGGTCACGATTTTCACATCGTGCATCGCCTCACACAACTCGCGGTGCGCCGCTTCGACATCGTTCAAACTGCCACGAATAAGAGTGATCGGGCGGAGTTTACCGTTGATCCAAGCACATAGTGCTGCATCTTTGGAAGCGGTCCCTGGGCGGCGAATAAAGACACTCCGAACATCTGCTCTTGAGAAATAGGTGACAATCCGAGCTCTACCCTTCGAATTCAATTTACAGGTCCAGAACTGTTGTTTGGCTTTGTCGAAACCAGCCTGCGGTTTGTAGCCTCGGGTCGCAAATGCATAAAGCAATAGGGCAATACTGACCATCACCACCGACATGCTTACAGCGGGGTAACTATTGATCAGTTGAATCTCGGGCAAGAAAAACAGGACGAATGATCCGAGATAAACAACACCGACGATGACGCAAAGAGCCGTCTCTACAAAGAGGCGCGCCACGTCATGCTTACTCCGCTCTTCGAGAATAAATTGGCCGTCGACTTCAATTGTATCAAGCGTGGCCTTGCTGTGTTGCGGCTGACTTTGGATATTTGTGGCTGAAGTCATGTGTTCTCTCCGACAAACTGATGTGGTTCAGGGTTGATCGGATATTTTGATACTATTGTGGCAGTCGGAAGTGCAGCCCAAGGTCAAATTGTGGCGGGTTTGACATAAATTGTTGGGAAAACGTTGAGACAGACACGAAGTCATTGCGTATGGATGACCGAGTTTCGGTCATTTCATGAACCCAGCCAGCGCCGTTTTGTCCGCAATGTGGGCCTTGAAGCCACTACCTTGGCATAGGATTGCGCGCCGTCTTATACGGTCCCCAATCCTTGATTTCGGGATAATGTCGAGCGCGCCAGTCCCTTATATGTGGGTGCATCACCTTTTTCCAAGCGTAAGGAACCAGCGCAATCACCGTCATCAACGGATAGCCAAATGGCAGCTGCGGCGCCTCATCCTCGCTGTAAGTCTGCAGTAACGGAAATCGCCGGCTTGGTTTATAGTGGTGATCTGAATGTCGTTGCAGATTGATCAGCAACCAATTTGAAGCCCTTTGCGTCGCATTCCAAGAATGGCGCGGCAGCACATGTTCGTATTTTCCATCGCCTAAGTGCTTTCGCGTTAGGCCATAGTGTTCGACGTAGTTCACCAGTTCCAACTGGAAAATGGCCCAAAATGCCTGCACAGAAAATAAGAACACGCCCCACCAGCCGCCGATCAATGCGGCCAGCAGGATGAATGCGCACTCTAGTCCCAGATACAGCCAAAACGGATTTGACCTATGATACCAAGGTAGGTTCTTGCGAGCCAACATGCCCTTTTCCGCCTGAAAAGATGATGACAGCGATGCAGGCAGGACGCGCAAGAAAAACCTGTAAAAGCTCTCGCCATAACGCGCAGTGACGGGATCGCGGGGTGTGCCGACATAGCGGTGATGGACCAGCAAATGCTCTGACCGGAAGTGCGCATAAAGCACCGAGGCAAGCAAGATATCGGCCAGCCAGCGCTCTATTCGGGGTTTCTGGTGCATCAATTCATGACTGTAAACGATGCCAATGGTGCCAGACAGAATGCCAAGGCCTGCGAATAACGCCCATTCTTCCCAGCGGCTTAAGTGGTCGGTGTTGGTCACATAGGCCAAGATACCAAAGACCGTTGTGATCTGAATCGGGGTCCAAATCAAGGTGATCAACTTGTACCAGAAAAGCTGGCTTTCAGGTGTATCAGTGTCTGGATTATCCGTGTTTTTCCCCACGACATGATCAAGTGCTGAAAAAAGATACCAAGTCGAAAGCGGCAGCAATGCGATAAACCAGCCCCCATATACTGAAGCGGCAATCGCCAACGGAATAAGCCCAAGCGATAGCCAAAATGGCAATGCCGTGCGCATCTGTGCGATCTTGGGTGTTGCCGAGGGGGCGGTCATACGGGGTCTCCAGTGTGGTTAATCGCAAGATAGTGGGCAGCGTGTCGATGCTCAATCATCGTGCAAAGTAAGTGATGCGATATCAAAAACCTTGCGCATTGCCGTTGGTAACGCGGTTGGACTGAATGCGCTATGCGGCACGAACACGCCACGTGAAGGGTTTTTGCCTGCGGCAACGCGCGCTGTCATTATTTTTAGTCGCAGGTGGAAATGGGTGAATGTGTGTCGCGCTTCGACCTCAATTTCCTCCCATTCGGCGGCAAAAGGTGGCGCAGGGGTCGGATCATCACCCCAGTCTGATACGGGCCAGCCTAACATCCCGCCCAGCAACCCCTTATCTGGCCGAGTTTCCAGCAGCCAAGCGCCATCCGTGCGTCGCGCGACATAGGCGATTCCAAAACGGGTGGGCGTCTTTTTCTTTGGCGTCTTCTTGGGCAGTTCCGCGGCGGTGCCAGCCAGTCGCGCCATGCACGGTGTGCGCAAAGGGCAAATGCCGCAGGCCGGATTGCGCGGTGTGCAGATCGTTGCGCCCAAATCCATGACTGCTTGGGCATAATCACCGGGTCTTTTCGCGGGGGTCAAGTTCTTGGCCAGCTCTGTTAGTTCACCCTTTGATGCAGGCAGCGGATTGTGAACATCGTAAAGGCGGGCCATCACACGCTCTACATTGCCATCGACAACGGTTTCAGATTGGTCAAAGGCAATGGCTGAAACAGCCGCCGCTGTGTACGGCCCAATTCCGGGCAAGGTTAGCAGCGCATCGTGGTTATCCGGGAACACACCCCCATGATCCGCCACGACCGCGCGGGCACATTTCAGCAAGTTTCGCGCTCGTGCATAATATCCAAGTCCCGCCCAAGCAGCCATCACATCGGCGTCGTCTGCTGCCGCTAGGTTTTGGACTGTGGGCCAAAGTGATAGGAATTTGCGGTGATAATCACGCACGGCGGCAACGGTGGTTTGTTGCAACATCACTTCTGACATCCAAACGGCGTAGGGGTCCGGCAAAACGCCAGCCTTGCGCGCGCTGGGCGAAACGCGCCACGGCATTTCGCGGGCATGGGCGTCATACCAATCCAAAAGGTCGCGGCTTAAGTCACGCAATGTTTATTCACCTGTCATTTTCAGTGCGCTGACTTGGCGCGTCATCTGTCATAGAGTAGTGCTTAGATATGAAACAACCACGTCCAAAAAGCACCACGCGCGGATTCTCTCGTGCGGCGACGTTGATGCAAACCCGAATTCGCCATGCGAGCGAAGAGCGTGGCTTTGCGGTGACCCGTCTTTTGACCCATTGGACCGAAGTTGTGGGCGAAGCGATCGCACAAATCGCCACGCCGGTGAATGTGAGCTACGGCAAGGGCGGGATGGGCGCGACGCTGACCCTGCTGACAACTGGCGCGCAAGCCCCGATGCTAGAAATGCAAAAAGAACAAATTCGTGAAAAGGTGAATGCCTGCTATGGCTACCGCGCGATTTCACGGGTGCGGATCACACAAACCGCACCAACAGGTTTCGCAGATGGTCGCGTGGCATTTACGCCCGCACCCAAAGCAAAGAAAACCCCGTCAGAAGCAGTGCAATCCACCGCAAAGTCACTATCTGATGGTATAGAAAGCGACGATTTGCGCGCAGCACTGGCGGCGCTGGGCGCGAACGTTATACACAAACAAAACTCGTAGAAATTTGAGGTAGACATGAAACGCAGAACTCTTTTAGCCGCAGGTGGCGGTGCTTTGGTCGCTTTGGGCGCCGGATGGACACTGACACGCCCTGATCCGCAAACTGGGCTGCTGCCTGGCGCGGCTTTTGCGCAAAATACCGATGGTGAGTTGCCGCAAGTGATCGAAATGGTTCAAGGCAACCCTGATGCAGACGTCGAAGTGATCGAATACGCATCCTTCACTTGCCCGCATTGTGCAACGTTCCATGCCAACCAATATCAACTGCTCAAGACCAACTATATCGAGAATGACCGCATTCGATTTGTCTACCGCGAGGTGTTTTTCGACCGCCCCGGACTGTGGGCGTCGATGATCGCGCGTTGCAGTGATGATCCGAAGTTCTTCTTTGCCTTCTCAGAGCTGCTTTATGCAGAGCAGCGTGAATGGTTGGCGTCGGGCGATCCCGCGACAATTATTGAAGACCTGCGCCGTTTGGCAAAGACAGCTGGCTTGGATGACGCGACATTGGATGCTTGCCTAAGCGATGGGGCTAAGGCCGAAGCGTTGTTCACATGGTATCAGGAGAATGCCGAACGTGATGGCATTAACTCTACCCCGACATTCCTGATCGACGGGCAGAAATATTCAAATATGGCCTATGATGAATTTGCTGAGGTGCTGGACGGCAAGCTAGGCTAAAGTAAGCTTAGGTTTGAATTGAAAGACATCACATGCTGCCTCTTGCAGGTTTGAAAGTTATCGAACTGGCGCGGGTCCTTGCGGGCCCGCTTGCCGGACAAACGCTTGCCGATCTTGGGGCCGAGGTCATCAAAGTCGAAAGCCCACAAGGCGATGATACGCGCCAGTGGGGTCCGCCATTTGTCACCCATGATGGCGAAGAAACGGCTGCCTATTTTCACTGCTGCAATCGCGGTAAGAAATCTGTGGTGATTGATTTTCGCACCGTCGAAGGCCAAGCGCAGGTGCGCAAGCTGGTTGCTGACGCGGACATCGTGATCGAGAATTTCAAAGTAGGCGGACTGGCGAAATACGGTTTGGACTATAGTAGCCTTGCGGCGCAGAACCCGCGTTTAATCTACTGCTCGATCACCGGATTTGGCCAAGACGGACCATATGCGGGCCGCGCAGGATACGACTATATCATCCAAGGCATGTCCGGGCTGATGTCTGTGACCGGTGATCCAGATGGGCAGCCGCAAAAGGTGGGCGTTGCAGTCACTGATATTTTCACGGGCATCTATGCTTGCACGGGTATCCTGGCGGCAGTCCATCAACGCCAGACCACTGGCAAAGGACAGCACATTGATATGGCGCTGATGGATGTGGCGACATCGGTGATGAGCAATCAGGCGATGAATTACCTCGCAACAGGCAACGCACCCAAGCGTCTGGGCAATGCGCATCCTAACATCGTGCCTTACCAAGTTTTCGATTGCGCGGATGGGCATATCATCGTGGCTAGCGGCAATGACGGACAATACCGTCAGTTCTGCGCTCTTTTGGGCTTGCCTGAATTGGCAGAGCATCCTGACTATGTCACCAATGCCTCCCGTTTGGCCAATCGCCACGCGCTGGAAAAACTACTGTCTGCAAAAACTGCATTATGGACCAAACTGGACCTGCTTGCCGCCTGCGAGGCGCATGGTGTTCCGGCGGGTCCGATTAACGATATGGCAGAAACATTTGCTGACCCGCAGGTCGTTCATCGGGGCATGCAAGTTGATCTTGACGGTGTGCCTTCGGTCCGCTTGCCGATTGTATTCTCGGATGCAGAAAGCACGGCCTCTACAGCATCACCGAAGCTGGGGCAGGATCAGGATTTGCTTGATTAAAGTCCGAGCCTGACAAAAGCATCATCAATGGGCGCCCAGTCGACCAGCTGCAAACGCACGGGCAAAGTCAGAACCTTCATGCGGAAACTGTCAGGCAAGCGCACCGCGTCTTTTTCGGTTGTGACGAGTTGCGCGCGCTGTACCTCTGCTTCGATCTCTAGTCGTTTCATCAACGCATCAGTGAGGGGTTGGTGATCACCCAGCGCCTCTGTTCGCACAAGGTTGGCGCCCATATCCCGCAGGGTGACAAAGAACTTTTCAGGGTGGCCGATGCCCGCAAATGCCAAGAGCTTAAGGTCACGCCATGGCATGCCGGTGGGCAAGGGGGCCAGATGCCCGACAAGATGCGGGACATCGAATGGCCACTGCGCAGCAAAGCGATCTTGTGCGGCAGGCGGGCCAATCGACAACACCAGATCAGCGCGCCGCATGCCTGCATCAACAGTTTCGCGCAAAGGCCCTGCAGGCATTACGCGTCCATTTCCGAACCCGCGCATCGCATCCACGACGACAATCGACAGATCCTTGCCCACGTCAGGGTTCTGAAAACCATCATCAAGCAGAACCACATCCGCACCAGCGTCTTGGGCGCATTGCACACCTGCTGCGCGATCCTTTGCAACCCAAGTAGGTGCGAACGCCGCCAACAGCAGTGGTTCGTCCCCTGTTTGATCTGCCTTGTGCGCACGTTCGTCGACGCGCACGGGACCTTCAAACGTGCCGCCATACCCGCGCGACACGACATGAGGGGTGTGCCCGCGGGCGATCAGCCGCTCAATCAGCGCGATGGTGGTTGGCGTTTTGCCTGTACCGCCAGCATTGATATTTCCAATGCAAATAACGGGGATCGTAACGCTTATCTTGGGGGGGCGGCGCAAGCGTCGTGCTGTGCCTGCCGCATAAAGTGCAGCCAATGGGGCTAGCAGACGTGCTAAAACGGAAGGACGATCAGGGGAGGTGAACCAGAATAAGGGCGCGCGCATCAATTCACCAATTCTTCCAAACGCAGCTGGATAAACGCTGCAATTCTGTTGGTCACATTCGCCCCGCGCGATGTCACGTCCCAAGCGTTATGGGCCAGAGTTGCGGTTTTATCGACCGACAACAGGTTCTCAATTGCAGGTCCAAGTTCCTCACCCGTGCGAATGAACCGCGATGCACCTGCCTCATTTAGACGTGCCGCGCGGCGCTGAAACGGTGCTACATGCGGGCCGTAAAGCACGGCTGATCCCAAGGCAGTTGCCTCGAACGGATCACGGCAAGCCCCGCCATAAATCGTACCGCCCATATAAGTGATCGGCGCGATCCGGTACCACAGACCCAGCTCTTCGTCGGTATCGACGATGTAGATTTGCGTCACATCAGACGGATCATATTGTTCAGAGCGCAAGGCGACCTGAAACCCAAGTTGACGCATTTGATCTGCCATTGGGGCGGCTGCGGCTGGATCAGCTGGTACAATGATCGACAAAAGGCGATGCGCCGTGCGGCTGGCGATCTTTTGCGCGATGCAAAGGTCATCCCATTCATCCGCTTGCGCGGCGGCGGCCAGCCAGACGGGGCGGGTGCCGATCGCTTGGGCCAGGTCGCTCCGCTCTTTTTCATCACAAGGCAGCGTTGGTGCACAGTCTTCCATTGCACCAGTCACAAGAACCGTATCCTCGGGTGTGCCTGCGCGCACCAGTCGGTCAGCTGCAGTCAGGTCAAGCGCCCAGACGGCTTCGAACTGGGACAAAAGCGAGCGCATGGCGCCCGGCACCCAACGACCAGCGACATTTTCCAAGCCCTCTGAGGTCGCGTCAACGAGAATGCAAAGCAGTTTTGCACCACGTATCTCAGCCATAATAAGCGGGTCTAGCTCACCCTTGACCCACACGCACATTGCAGGCTGCCAATGGGCGATAAACGCGCGAATTGCCTCTTTGCCTTGGGGTTCGGGCAGGGCACGGTTCGCGTGTTCGGCCTTCCAGTCACGCAGGGTCGCAACCACGTGTATCGGATCACCGTCCACAGATAGCTTGCGTTCAAGTGTCTCTACGGCTGTCAACTGATCGGGATCACAGCACCGCGCCCAAATGATAGTCCCCTTTGGACGGGGTGGTTGTACGACCGACGTCCCAGACTTTTCGGCTGATCCCAAGTTGGCAAGGTAGGCTGCAATGGACAGGGATCTTGCCATGAACGGGTCCTAAACGAAGTGGTTAGCTGTCAAGCTCTTCGGTGGGAGAAGCCGGCGTTTCTTCGTCACGCAAGCGGTGAATATGCGCAATGAAATAGCGCATGTGTGCGTTATCAACGGTGCGCTGGGCTGCACCTTTCCAAGCATTATATGCGGTTTCATAGTCGGGAAACATGCCGATGATATCAATGGCATCGACGTCTTTGAACGCGTTTTTGCTGGGATCGATCAGCTCTCCGCCAAAGACGAGGTGTAGGCGCTGTGTCATAGGAAAACCTTTGTAAGTTCTGGTTGTTAGGCCCACTCTAGGTGTTTGCGGGCTGCGGCTCAAGTCGGGCCGCAAGGGCTGAATGCAGTGGTGGCCCTGCGGCCAAAACACCGGGGACTTGGGGGTGTGGGTTGTTGAATTTCAAAGGCGCGCCGTGCTGATCTGACACGGTTCCGCCGGCTTCTGTAATGATCAAGGCACCTGCGGCGATGTCCCATTCCCAACTGGGTCGCAACGTGATCATGCCGTCGAACTGCCCTTGGGCCACCAGGCAAAGGCGGTAGGCCAAAGAAGATCGAAACGCACGTTTCACATCAGGCACGATGCCATCTTTCCAAAATCGAGCGTCGAAATTTGGTTTCGCACCAAGAACTGTTGCGGTGTCCAGCGGGGCCTGTGTCACCTTGATGGGATCGCCATTGACCGTGGCACCGCCGCCTTTAGACGCCGCAAACAACAAATCGTGCATAGGCAAGTACACCACAGCCGACATGACTGCGCCGTCTTCGACGACTGCCAAAGCATGCGCCCAATCCTTGCTGTGGCTAATAAATGCCCGGGTTCCATCAATCGGATCAATCACGAACTGCCGCTTGGTTTTCAGTCTCGCGGCGTTGTCTTCAGTTTCTTCCGATAGCCAGCCATAGTCCGTGCGCGCCAACCGCAATGAGGCTTCAAGCATGGTATTCACTGCCAGATCAGCCTCGGTTACGGGGCCAGCGCCGCCGGGTTTATCGGTGACGCTAGGATCGTTTTGAAAGTACTTTTTTGCGATATCGCCTGCATGGCGTGCTGCGTCGGTAAGCAGCGCGACATCAGTCTCCGGCAAGGGTCAGCCCCGATACCAGCAGCGACGGCACGACCCGCGATAGATGCATGCGCCCATCATTGGCCGGGATGATCGTCTTGAGCATATCGCGCAGATTGCCCGCAACTGTGCATTCATTCACCGGATAGGTGATTTCGCCGTTTTCCACCCAGAAACCAGCGGCGCCGCGTGAATAGTCGCCCGTGTTGGGGTTGATGGTCGAACCGATCATAGACGTGACCAACAGGCCAGTGCCCATTTCCTTGATCAGCTCTGCCCGCGTTTGGTGGCCTTGGGTCAGGCTGACATTGGTCAAGCTAGGGGACGGCGGTGAACTGGTTCCGCGGGCGGCGTTGGCGGTGCTTTGCATTCCAAGTTGGCGCGCAGTTGCGAGGTCAAGTGTCCAACCAGTCAGCACACCGTTTTCCACAATGGAACGCTGTGACGTGGCCAAACCTTCGGCGTCGAACAACCGTGATCCGGTTACGCGCGCGCGGTGCGGGTTTTCGATAACCGACAGCGCGGTGGGCAATACTTGTTCGCCGATCGCATCACGCAACCAGCTAGAGCCGCGCGCAATCATCATGCCGTTCGTGGCTTGCAGCAGGCTACCTATCAGCGCACTGGCAACGCGTTCGTCGAACAAAACAGGGTACGCGCCGGTCTTTGGCTTCTTTGCCCCGATGCGTTCAACTGCACGTTCAGCGGCGATGCGCCCGATCTCATCTGCGTCACGCAGATCGGCTTGAAACACACGGCTGTCGTAGTCGTAGTCACGCTCCATCCCTGCGCCCGTACCGCTGATTGCGACACAAGATAGGCCACGGTCACTGCGGGAATACCCTGCAGAAAATCCGTTGGAGGCTGCTAGATGAATGCGGCGGCGGCCATATCCGGCAGAGGCTGATTGGACTTGGCTGATGCCTGCATTGCGCAAG
>RCNE010001996.1_pt1 | contig 15112 bp, 18 predicted proteins | sample 2041361 | NCBI WGS metagenome assembly RCNE01 (sample SAMN09708229, study PRJNA481090) | Marine sediment metagenome, whole genome shotgun sequencing project.
TACCGCCTGGGTCAGTTCCACAGCAGTGATGTCACCATTGTTTAGCTGAGCCAATGCGTCGTGGATGGTCAATTGTGTGATATCCATCGGTTTTCTCTATCCAATCACCTTGGGTACAATAAAACAGCCTTCGTCTTGCAACGGGGCATTATTCAGCGCTTCAGACGGTTCGAGATGGGGCTTTTGGCTGTCGTCCCGCAATGCGTTGGTCAGGTCGATGGCGTGGGCGGTGGGCATTACATCGCGGGTGTCCACCTGGTTTAAGGTCTCCATATAGTTTAAAATATCACCCAGCTGACCGTAAAAAGCCTCGATGGCCGTTTCGTCCAGATCCAGACGCGCCAGCTTGGCCACATGGCGGATATCTTTTTGGGTTATTTTCATATAATCACTCCGATTTATGTCCACTGTTATTTATTTGAAGCGCAAATTATCAATCAAATGAATCCATAAACAGTTATTGAATGATGTAGCCATCGATCTTCTTTTCCTTTAACCGCTGCACCATCCGGTCGGCATCGGCTTTGGTGTCATAAGGCCCCAGCCGGACCCGATGCCAAATCCCTTTGCCTTTAATTTCCACCGAAGCGACATAGGCCCGATGCCCCAATTGCTGCAATGCCGCCACCGCCTCATTGGCCGCGTCCAGATCTTTGTAGGCGGCGGCCTGCACCACGAGACGGGCCTTTTTTGTCGGAACCGCCGGCGTTGATGGCTCTGGCGGAGTCTTAGGCTTTTCGGCTGTGGCGGTCTGTTTGCGTTTCTTTTTTTTCAGCGTTGTCAGCGGGCGCTTGGTTTTCATCGGCCCTTTGGAAGATACTGCTGTTGGTTTATCCGTTGGTTTGTCATCGGGCATATCCAAAACCGGATCCCGCGCTTTCAGCGCCTCAAACAGATCCGGAGCCGGAATATCCGGTGTTGGTATTACCTTTTGTTCTACTTCAGCTTCCGCTTCGGGTTGTGCCAGATCGGCCAATTTTCGTTCTAGCTTCGGAATATCAAACTGTGACGGGACCGTTCCCCGCCCGACCATCAAGCCAAAAAAAAACATCCAGGCCGAGGAAACTACACACATTCCGATCCAGAATTTACGTTGAAATCCAGGAGCCGCTTGTTTTGTGGGGGTCTTCTTTTTTGTGCGTGACGGTGCTTTAGTCATGGAAAGCTATATTACTCTGATTATAGATAAATCGCAAGTTTGGTTACATCGACTCAGGGGCCGAAACACCCAGTAGCGCCAGTCCATTGCGCAACACCTGCTGAATGGCGACAATGAGCCTGACACGGCTTATGGTCATGGCTGGGTCATCACTTAAAACCCGATGTTTGTTGTAAAAAGCATGAAATGCTCCGGCCAGGTCCATGAGATAAAAGGTGACCAGGTGCGGTGCCAGTTGGGTGCCCGCCCGGTGGACGATTTCCGGAAAGCGGGCCAACAGTTTAATCAGTCGAATTTCATCAAGCTGTGACAGTGGTACGATTGGCGTTGCATTGATATCAAGGCCGCTTTCCGTCGCTTTATTCAAAATGCTGGCAATTCTGGCATGGACATATTGGACATAATAAACTGGGTTGTCGTTGTTTTTTTGAACTGCGCGGACCAGATCAAAGTCCAGCGAACTGTCTGAGCTTCGGCTTAAAAAAATAAACCGAGCGGCATCAACCCCTACTTCATCGATCACCTCTTGCAATGTGACAAATTCGCCACCCCGGGTCGACATGGCCACCGGTTTACCGTCCCGCAGCAGGTTTACCAGTTGGACTAAAATGACGTCAAACTGGTCTTGGCGATACCCACCGGCGGCAATGGCTGCCCGTACCCGTGGGATGTAGCCGTGATGATCGGCGCCCCATACATCAATGACCCATTCCAGCCCCCGGTCATATTTTTCGTAGTGATAGGCGATATCCGAGGCAAAATAGGTGGTCAGGCCGCTATTTTTTACCACCACACGGTCTTTTTCGTCATTATGATCCGTGGTTCGAAACCAGAGGGCGCCGTCTTTGGAATAGATGGTCCCTTTCTGGGTAAAATCGTCGATGGTTTGCTGGACTTTATTCGCGTCGTACAAAGATTGTTCGCTGAACCACTGGTCAAACCGGACATCAAAAGCGGCCAGATCACTCTTGATTCCCGCCAAAAGGGTTTCAGCCCCATGACGGGCGCAGAGATCAACCGCTTCTTTTTCCGGCATATCAAGCAGTTTACCATCGTATTCAGCTTGCATCTGACGGGCAAAATCAAAAATGTATTCACCTTTGTAACAGTCATCCGGGAAGGGGGCATCAATACCGTTTAAGGCTTGATACCGTAAAAAAATCGATCGACCCAAGGTTCGGATTTGTCGACCGGAATCGTTGATATAATACTCTTTTTGGACGTCAAAGCCGCAATAGGCCAGAATTCGGGCGGTGCTGTCTCCCACAGCGGCTCCCCGGCCATGACCCACATGGAGCGGCCCGGTAGGATTGGCACTGACAAACTCCACTTGCACCTTGCGGTTTTGGCCCATGTCGGAAGTCCCAAAGCGTTCCCCCTCTTCGGTAATCTTTTCAAGCAACGGCAGCCAGGCGGACGCCGCCACAAAAAAATTGATAAAGCCGGGGCCTGCAATCTGGATGTCGGTCAAAACCTTGTCGGCGTCATCGATGTGCGCCACAACGGCTTCGGCGATTTTGCGCGGCGCCATCTTAAAGACCGGCGCGGAGATCATGGCAATATTACAGGCATAATCACCGTGGGCGTCATGCTTGGTCCCTTCAAGTTCCACCGGTGCTGTTTTTCCCGTAGGTAGTGCGCCCGCTGTCTGGGCAGCGGCAATGGAGCGTTCAATGAGCTGTATGATTTTATTTTTCATGATCTGTCCGTTATTATCAATCAATTATATTCTTTGGGAAATTATCTGGTAAATCCTCCAGCTAAACATTGTATTTTGACGCATCTCCTTTTCTTTGGCAAGAGTTGATGGCGTCATAAATGGCTCAACTCAGGTCGGACGCGCAACATACTGCATGTATCGCTTTGACTCAGATATAAAACTTCTTTACACCGGCCGCACTCTTTGGCTAATATGATGACATTATTTAATAATTTAAACACGGGGAGGTAGACATGAAAGAAGTTAAACTCGCCTTTAGAAGTTTAGCCGAAGGCTTAAAGATTTTTGCCAAAAGCCTTGAGGTTCTCGCCGATCAGGTTTCTGCGATGGGTGGCTCCACGAAACCATCGTCACCGGACAAGCCCGAAAAACCCGCCGCATCAAAAAAATCATCAGCATCAGCCCCAAAAAAGGCGGCGGCCAAAAAGGCACCTTCTGAAAAAGCGGCACCGAAGCCGGTAGCGGCCAAGGCTAAAAAGCCCGCTAAAGCCAAAAAACCGGCCGCTTCGGGCACCACATCCGTGGAAACGGTTTACGGTATCATTGCACGATCAAAAAACGGGGTCTCTTCAGCTCAAATTTGTTCCAAAACCGGCTATGATGCCAAGAAAGTGGCCAATGTGGTGTATAAGCTCAAAAACCGCGATCAGATAAAAGCCATTAAAAAGGGTGTTTACGTCAAAAAGTGATGGCGGTGTAAGAAGGTCCCATCTACGGCAAAGAGTGTGGAACGGGTGTTGTTGGTATTGGTCGGCGCCAGTTGTGAGTTTGACGCCAAAATAGCGTAAAGGATTGCTTCTCGAGATCCTGCTATTTCATCGTTGCTTTCCCCATGACGGGGTGCGGTGCCCGCTCGGTGACCCAAATATAATCGCCATCCCCCAGCCGTGCCTGGCCACCGGTGCCCACCAGATAAATTGTGCGGTAGGTAGCCCCGGTCCGCCGGGCGGCCCTTTCCGGAATCCCGAACTTTTGAACAATATGACCGTTACCGGCTAAAACAACCATGGGCTTGTTGCCCAGGTTTTTGGCGATACTTTCGGCCATGCCGTCTTCCCACACACATTGGGCTGCATAAAAATGTTCAAAATCATTCCGGCCTTTAATCTGATGGCGCTGGAATATTTTGTGGACATATTCGCGGTGGGCGGTGTTGGTGGTGTCGATCTCTTGGGGCAGCCAAACCGCTTCATCCGGCAAGAGTGAATCGATCCCTCCGATAGAGATTTTAGCCGGAATATGAAAAGGCACATTGATCCCGTAAAGGGGTAGGCCGTGATACTGGACATAGACATAGAGTTCAAACGGAAACCGCCAGTTGGCGTACCAATGGCTTTTTTGTAAAAACGCGGTTTCGTCCAGGGTCCCGTTTGACCACTCTTCAAGCACGCTCTGATAAGGAGCGGAGAACATCTCCATGGCCACGGTAATGCCTTGATGATGCTGGTTCAACGCTTCAATGATCCGTAGCTGAACCGCGTGATGGGCGGTCGAAGTGTGTGATTCACCCACAAAAACAAGGGCGGCCGTTGTTAAATCGGCCATTAGCGCTTCAACAGAGAGCGGCTGACCTGTCTGGCCGGAAAGGATCGTCCCCGGGGCAAAATCTCCAACAATATTGTCTGGGTCTTTGGGCGGTCTCATTGAATCTGCTTTCAGGCTACAGCCGGTTATCACCGTTGCCAATAGTATGAGTGCCAATACACGCTTAACCGTTTCGGGGTCTACTTTAAATGTATTTAGAAAGGTTCTCATCAAATTTGGAGTTCACTTCGTTAAGGGTTGGCCTTTTTATTAGGCGCGTCTTCTCGATTATGGATTCTGCTTGATAAACTCGTTCAAATTCATGGTTTGATAGCTGTCACCATGGATAAATTTGAGCATATGGAGCATCATCTTCGGCTCAACATAGCCGGGGATGCTACTGATCTTGGTCCCTTCTTCGGAAACAAACCAGGAGGCGGGCAGCCCGCGAACATAATACTGTTTGGCCAGTTTGCGCTCTTTATCCGTATTGACTTTAACGGAAATGTAATTTTGGTTGAGAAAATCGACGACCGCCGATTGTGAAAAAGTCTCCTCTTTCATCTTTTTGCAATATTCTCACCAGTCGGCAAAAAAGTGGACAAAGAGTTTTTTGCCCTCCTGGCGGCTGAGTGCCAACCCTTCGTCGTAGCTTTTCCAGTCGATGGTCTCTTTCGCCATGCCCAAAGAGGGGCTTAAAAGGCTTAATCCGACTAGGATTACCAGTATACCAATAGCTGGTTTCATCATTTTCGTCCTTTGAGCCAATTTATAGTGAGGTCCCAAAGTTTAGTCCCCAATTAAATATCAACATCAGGCCGATCACAATCATCAAAAGACCGGCCACCCGATTCACATATTTTAAGACACCGGTAAGTCGCTTTAAAATCACCAGAATCGAGCTGATAAAAATCGATATTAGGATAAACGGTAACGCGAGCCCCAACGAATAGACGGTCAAGAGCAGCATCCCTTGCCACACGGTTTGTTGGTTCCCCGCCAAAATCAAAATCGATCCGAGCAACGGGCCGACGCAAGGGCTCCAGCCAGCCCCAAAAGCCATACCCACCAAAAAGGTTCCCAAAAGATGCAGCGGTTTTTGTTTGACGGTAATCTTACGTTCTACATTGAGGCTTTTGATTTTGATGATGCCCAGCAAATGGATACCCAACAAAAGGATGATGACGCCGCCAATAATACGAATCCAGTCGCTGTAAATGTAAACCACAGCCCCCAAGGCGGACGCGGAAGCACCTAAAAGAATAAAAACCAGTGAGAAACCGGAGACATAAGCCAATGTGGAGGTCATTACCCGGTAACGGGTTTTGGCATCGGGATTGTTGGTCAGCTCTTCTAATGAATAGCCGCTGATAAAGGTGAAATAGGCCGGAATGAGCGGCAATACACACGGGGCAAAAAATGAGAGCAAACCGGCAATAAACGCGGTTGGAAAAGAGACGGGGTCGGTAAACATCGGTATTATTTACACCTTTATGGTTATGACAATCCTTTATTAGGTCGGCTTTTAGGGCTGGGTTGCTTGCCGTATAGGGATCCAGTTGAGTTTAAACAGCAAAACCCAGACGCCCATGAGCAGCATGATCACATTCCGAACAAGCGCCCATACCAGTGAAGGCCGGGTAGATTCAGATAGCGAAAAGCAGCCGCAATTGATGTCCAGCCCTCGAATCAGGCTGATTCCCAGCGCGCCGATAAAAACAGTTAACAGAAAAATCAGGATCAGTGCCGCTCCTCTGGTCATCCGGTTGGCAATGAGCAGACCACCGCAAATAGCTTCCAGCATCGGCAGAATCAGGGCAAAAAGATTAATGAGTGGTGAAGGGAGCAGGTGGTAGTTCTCAATAACATCGGCAAACGCTCCTGGATCCATTAATTTTCCCCAGGCCGCCCATAAAAAGAGGCCGCCCAGGATAATCCTGACAACCGTGTAGATATATGTTTGCACAGATCTTTTCAATTCATGGGCCTCATTTAATAATCCCCATCACTGTAGTCATGTCGCCGGAAAGTGTCAATGACGCCCTGTTAGCAGACTTTCGTGACAGGGAGGCCGCTTGACTTTGGTGCCAAGGCGACCCTATATAAACAGATATCATTGAATTTTCAGCTTCATGGAACGAGTCTAAATATGTTTATAATCGGATACTTTTTAAGTGCAGTGGCCACAATCCTAAATTACGCCCTGACCTTATATCTTTTTGTTATTATCGCCCGGGCTGTTTTATCTTGGGTCAATCCCGACCCCTACAATCCCATCGTGCGTTTTATCCACAATATCACAGAGCCGGTCCTCTATCAGATTCGAAGTCGCTTCCCCTTGGTCTTTGGGGGAATGGACCTTTCTCCCATGGTAGTCTTTTTTGCGATTGTTTTCTTACAAAGATTTTTAATTGCCACGCTGCACCGCCTGGCAATGACGATGATGTAAATCGCTTGACAGGGATAATGAAATCAGAAGGTATTCTCTATGCCGATTGATATTGATAAAATTACAGACCAAAAATTTGCTATCCGGTTTCGGGGATTTGACGTCAAAGAGGTGGACTCTTTTTTGATTCGGATCGCCCAAGCGTATCAAAAGCTTGCGGTTAAAAACAGGCAACTGGCCGATCATATCGCCGGGATGAAGGGTGACCTTGAAAAGACGCAAAATGAGAATCGCGCGCTCAAGCAAGCGGTCCGGAACACCCAGCAGATCATGGCCACGATTGAGCGAAATACCCGCAAAACAGCGGAGATAATGATTGATGAGGCGCGCGTAAAGTCTGAAAGAATGCTCAACCGGACTCACCAGCGGCTGGCCCAACTGCATCAGGAAATTTCCGAAATGAAGCGCCAGCGCATTCAAATTGAGGTGCAGATTCGCTCAATTCTGGAAACCCATGGCAAATTGCTGGATGCCACCCGGGAAGAGACGGGGATGTCTGATGCCAATAATGAAAAAGTCGCTCTTTTTAACCCTTCACAAAAATAACTTCCCATGCAACCACTGCAAAGCTTTTTTGAGTTAATGCATGAAAAAAAGGCGTCTGATCTGCATCTAGCAGCGGGTAAGCCCCCTATTCTAAGAGTGGATGGGAAGCTGATCCGTATTGAAGAGCAGCTTCTCGATCACCAGGAACTCACGCAGCGGCTGCAAGAAATTATCGCCACCGATAAATTTGCTCTATTTGAAGAGCAGGGTGACATTGATTTTGGTTATGAAATTGATGGGCTGGCTCGTTACCGGGTAAATTATTTCAAACAAAAAAATGGGATCGGGGCGGTTTTTCGGGAAATTCCGGCGGTAATTCAAAGCGTCAAACAGCTCGGTTTGCCCGATGTCTTAACTAAGCTGGCACTTTTGCCCCGTGGGCTGATCCTTTTAACCGGCCCCACCGGCAGCGGGAAATCCACCACCCTGGCAGCCATTATTGATGCGGCCAATCGTGTTCGGTCCGATCATATCATTACCATTGAAGACCCCATCGAATACGTGCACCAAAGCAAAAAATGTATCATCAACCATCGTGAGGTGGGTCTCCATACCCACTCTTTTTCAAGCGCCCTGCGAAGCGCGTTGCGGGAAGATCCTGATATTATTTTGGTGGGTGAAATGCGCGATCTTGAAACCATCTCACTGGCCATCGAAGCCGCCACCACCGGTCATCTGGTGCTATCAACGGTGCATACATCCAGCGCCGCGACCACCATCGACCGTATCATTGAGGTTTTTTCTTCCCACGAGCAGGCATTGATTCGGCGCTCTTTGGCCGACAGTTTGCGCGCCATTGTGGCGCAAACGCTCTTTAAGCGTGCCGATAAGCCCGGCCGGGTGGCTGCCACGGAAATTCTCGTCGCCACGCCGGCGGTTCGCAATTTGATTCGTGAAGCGAAATCCCATCAGCTTGCGTCAGCCATTCAAACCGGTAAACGCTACGGAATGCGGCTAATGGATGATTCGATCATGGACTTGCTGGATCGGGGAATGATTGATGAGGAAGAGGCCTATCTCAAGTGCCACGACAAAGAGCGCTTTCTACCCATGCTCTCCAGAGCACCCACCGATTTTACCGAAGTTTGATCAAGAATAGTTACGCGATATATGGACCAGAGAGGCCTTTTAGAAATTGCAGGGATGGGCCTAAGACAAAAGGCTCGTATACGCCCCGCAGGAAGTGCCCTTGGGGTACAAGGCGTTGGGGTTTGTCAGGATCGAAGCGATGCAGTTAGTATGCTGAGAGTCTGACAAACCACACCAACGCCGTAGATGAGATTTTTTACGACGCCATCAAATAGATTCGCCGATAATCCTCAACCCTTCTAAGGTCAGCCCCTTATCCACCGCCTCAATCGTAACCGCCACATCGGCCATCATTCCTGCCAAACCACCGGTGGCAATCACCTTGGGGTCCGAGGCCATCTCTTTTTTAAACCGCGCCACCATGCCGTCCACCATGGCGGCATAACCAAAGATAAGTCCCGATTGTATACTATGAATGGTGTTTTTGCCGATCGCCTTTTGGGGCGGATTAAAAAGTTCAACCCGTGGCAGTTTGGAGGCTTTATGAAACAGCGCTTCTGCTGAAATGCCCAATCCAGGGCTGATGGCCCCTCCGATATATTCGCCCTTGGCCGATACCGCGTCAAAGGTGGTGGCCGTGCCAAAATCGATAATAATCAGGCTTTTTTTATGACGGTCATACGCGCCGACGGCATTGACAATTCGGTCTGCACCCACCTCATCGGGATTGGTATAGAGCACCGGCATCCCTTTATACGAACGGGCATCGACCCAGTGGGGGGCGTGTCCTAAATATTTACGGCAAAAAGCGTCGAGAATTCCCACCACAGGCGGAACGACGCAGGAGATGACGGTCCGGTTAATGGCCTCCATCTGGATGTTGTTTTGAAGCAGCAGTCCTGAAAAGAGCAAGTCAAACTCATCTTCCGTGGCATTTCGCTCGGTTCTGATTCGCCAGTGCTGCACGAGCGTTTCCTTTTCGTACACCCCGATTACGGTATGGGTATTGCCGACATCAATCACCAGTAGCATCGCATCAATCCTTCTATGATTTGGGTTGGTCAGAAATTGTGATGGTAAAAAGCACCGGTTTGGCCTCGACCAATACAACCTCCAGCGGCAAACGAATCACCGCCCGGCGGACATAGACTCCCGGATTCAGCTCGGTTAAATCCACAAAAAGATCCACATTGCGGCCTTTATTCAGTCGGTCCAGTGTGGCGATCGGCCCACGAACCGTCAGTGCTATTTTGTTGGGATGAATGGTTACCGGATGCTGACTCCCACGAGTCGCAACGTCTAAATTCGGCCAGGTGCGGGTGGCCTGTTCAACGGCCAGATTGACGGTGATTTCAACGGTTTCCGGGTCCACCACTGTCACTCCTTCCGGTACGATCAATTTTACTTCAGGCCGGTGCAGGGTCTTTGTAATATTGTCGATGGCGATAGGATCGGTGGTGATTTGGTCCAGTTGTGCTACACGGCTTGTCCCTCCCGTAATTTCGACCGTAGCCGGTATCACGGTGGTTGCGGTAAGGGTTAATCCCGCAGCCGGCGTTCCGTCAAGCTGAGGTGTCACCGTAACGAGTTTCGTCACTTTCGCTTCGGTTTTAAGCGTCACCGTTGAAGGTGTTGCCTTGATCGCCGTAATCCCTTCCGGCAGCAAGAGTTTCGCAAGTTCGATGGGGATCTGATGCAAACCGGGTTGATCGGGTTGACGGTCTATACTGTAGGTAATGGTGCTCTTTTCCAATGTGGTGAGGTCCGTGGCGGCGCCTTTGACCAAGAGCTGAATAGCGGGTGGTGTCAGCCTGGAAATGACCTGATCCGGCCAGGGTGTGGTTACTTTTAAGGGAACAAGAAGGGTTGATTCGGCCAGCGGTGTTTTTTCGCACCCGATGATGCCAAATGCTAGAACCAGCAAAGCGACTATTAAAAGTGTTAATCGACTCATCCATCACTCATTCGGATGGCATCCGCCACTTGTAACGCCGCCCGCGTGGGTGCCACATCATGCACCCGGACAATCGCAGCCCCGCCCAATGCGGCGGCAACAGATGCAGCCAGGGTACCTGCCAGAACATCGGGATGTTGTGGTGAAATATCCTCTGCCCCCGGTGCTTTGACGGTCTGACGGATAAAGGCTTTGCGGGATGCGCCCACCAATAATGGAAAATCGAGTGCTTTAAATGCATGAAGCTGGTTTAAAAGCTCAAAATTATGTGCGAATGTTTTGCCGAACCCGATTCCGGGATCGAGGATGATCTGTTCGCGGGCCACGCCGGCATCCAGGGCTTTTTCAGCCGCCGTTTGCAAAAAAGTGCTGATTTCACCTACCAAATCGTCATAGTGTGGGGCCTTTTGCATGGTTTTTGGGGCCCCTTTCATGTGCATCAAAATCAGCGGCACACCGCTTTTTGCCGCCAGCGGCCCCATTGCTGGATCGTTTTTCAAGGCGCTAATATCATTGATGATCGATGCGCCTGCGTCTAGTGCTTTTTTAGCCACCGCCGCTTTTTGGGTATCGATTGAAATGGGAACAGTCACTGTTGGGGCAATGGATTTAATCACCGGGATGACACGCCGCAACTCCTCTTTCTCAGGTACTGAGTCGGAAAAAGGCCGCGTCGATTCGCCACCGATATCGATAATATCAGCACCATCGGCCGCCATCTTTTCCGCCTGAGCCACGGCGGCGGCGGGATCAAAAAAGTCCCCTCCATCGGAAAAAGAGTCCGGTGTAATGTTGAGTACCCCCATGATCAGGGTTCGACCACTCAAAACCAGCTGGTGGCGACCCCATTTCAACGCCCGTGGGGTCATGCAGGTGGGTCCTCCGATTCCGTCTCTTCATCCGGCGCGGCAGCTGCTTTGGCATCAGACGAATCCGGGGAGATATCTTCCGGAGGCGCTTGGGAGGTCTTTTCGCGTTGAGCCGTACGCTCTTCTTGAGTTACCTCCGGCGATGAAAGGTCATGCTTGGACGGAAAATCAAACCCAGGACGGAGCTCCAGAATCAACTCATCCAGCGCTTTACCCATGACAGTCTCTTTATCCAAAAGCAGATCAGCCAGCTTATGCAAGATATCAAGGTGCTCGGTTAAAACTCCCTTGGCACGATCATAGGCTTGCGCAATTTGGTCACTAACTTCCTGGTCGATTTTGCGGGCGGTATCTTCGGAATAATCCCGGCGTTTGGAAATCTCCCGGCCTAAAAAGATCTGCTCATCCGAATTATCGTAAGAAATAGGCGCCAGATTTTTACTCATGCCCCAGTTGCGGACCATCCGTTGGGCCAGTTCCGTGGCCTGTTTAATGTCATTGGATGCGCCGGTGCTGATGCGTTTAAAAATAATCTCTTCGGCCACACGGCCGCCAAAGGCGACGGAAAGCTCGCTTTCCAGCTGGTCTTTATATTTAAAATCGCTTTCTTCGGGCAAAAACCAGGTGATACCGGCTGCCCGGCCTCTGGGAATGATGGTGATTTTGTTGACTGCGTCCGTATGAGGGAGCAGCCGCGCCACCAGTGCATGGCCCGCCTCGTGGTAGGCCGTGGTTTTACGGTCTTCTTCCCGAATTACCTTGGATTTGCGCTCAAGGCCCATATAGACTTTGTCCTTGGCATCTTCAAAGTCCACCATTTCCAATTTTTCTTTGTCACGCTTAGCGGCAAGTAAGGCCGCTTCATTGACCAGGTTTTCCAGATCAGCACCGGAAAAACCAGGGGTACCTTTGGCCAGAATCTTGACATTGACATCTTTATCCACGGGTGTGCGGCGCATATGAACGCGTAAAATTTCCTCGCGCCCACGGATGTCAGGCATGGGAACGACCACCTGGCGGTCAAACCGGCCGGGACGCATTAAAGCCGGATCGAGAACGTCGGGGCGGTTGGTGGCTGAAATCAGGATAACTCCTTCGTTGGACTCAAAACCATCCATCTCCACCAGTAGCTGATTCAGCGTTTGCTCCCTTTCATCATGGCCGCCGCCAAGTCCCGCGCCCCGATGACGGCCCACGGCGTCAATCTCATCAATAAAAATGATACAGGGAGCATTTTTTTTGCCCTGATTAAACAGATCCCGGACCCGTGAAGCGCCGACACCCACAAACATCTCCACAAAATCGGAACCGCTAATGCTGAAAAACGGGACATCCGCTTCACCGGCAATGGCGCGGGCCAAAAGAGTCTTCCCCGTTCCCGGCGAACCCATCAGCAGGACCCCTTTGGGAATCCGGCCGCCCAGGCGGGTATATTTTTTGGGGTCTCTTAAAAACTCGACAATCTCACCCAGCTCCTCTTTGGCCTCGTCAATCCCGGCCACATCCTTAAAGGTCACTTTGTCCCCCTTATCGGACACCAGTCGCGCCTTGCTTTTGCCAAAGGAGAGTGCCTTGCCACCGCCCGATTGCATTTGCCGCATAAAAAAGACCCAAACAGCGATGAGGATAATCATGGGAAACCACGACACCAATACCGACATATACCAGGGCGATTCAGCGGGCGGCTTGGCTGTGATGGCCACACCCCGTTGGCGTAGGGTGGTGATCAGATCGTTGTCTTCCGGCGCGTAAACCTTAAAAGAGGTGCCGTTGGTGTCTTTGACCAGCAGCTCCTGGCCCTGGATCGTCACCGTTTCGATCTGCTCCTGGTCGACCATGCCCAGAAATTCGCTGTAACCGATATTGGTTTCGGCAAGCTGCTGCTGATTGAACATGTTGTAGAGCATTACCATCATCAGCGTGACCACCAGCCACAATGCCAGGTTTTTATAAAATGGGTTCAATTCTGACTCCTTCATAAAGTGCGCAAAAAGCTTATCAAATTTCTTTAATTCTAACCATATTGTCAATATCTGCAAGTAATCCTACCTGATATTGCGCAAATTGTCCGCCTCTCGCCGCCAAATCCAAAGATCATCCTGGCGCAAGACCCGAATACGGCACGGCAGATCAATCTGCTTATGACCCCTGTGATTAGCTAACAAGGCCAGGCTGTCATCCAGATGGCCGAATGTCAGTCTGCGGGTCCCGCCGGTTAAGGTCTCAAAGGCCATTCGGCCCACACGGCGTTGAAGCGCCAACGGTAATTCGGAAATCTTCCTGGCATCAAACTGGCAGCCGCTATTTTTCTGTTCGACGAGACTTTTTTCAAAAGCTTCAATCGTTAATTTTTTTAATAGCCGATTTTCGGCATCTGAGATGGTTGCCAAACGGTTAAGCCCATCAATGATTTGGGGGTTGTACTCATTACTCAGCATCGGGATCAGTCGCCGCCGAATCCGGTTGCGTAGAAAGGTTTCGTCGTTATTGGACAGGTCTTCGACATAATCGATCCCGGCGGTGTGAAGATAGGCCCGCAGATCCTGAGGGTCGGATTCAATGAGCGGCCGGATCAGATCCTCACGCACCGGTGCAATGGCGGAAAGGCCATCTAAGCCGCTGCCTCGAATCAGTGCCATGAGTACCTGCTCCGCATTATCGTAGCGGTGGTGCCCCACGGCGATTTTGGTGTAGCCGTTGATGCGGGCCGTTTCGGTTAAAAAATCGTAACGTGCCGTCCGGGCTAATTCTTCCAGGTTCCCGCCGTGGTTGGCGTGGTTTTCTTTTAAATGCACTTTTTTATGATAATAGGGACAGCCCAGCTTTTCGGCCAATCTTTCCACAAACTGCGCATCCGCGTCCGCCGCTGCCCCACGGATGCCGTGATTCAGGTGGGCAATGCTCACACGCCAGCTTTGGGAAACCGCCATGCTGCTTAATAAAACCGCCAGGGCCGTTGAATCGGCCCCGCCGGAGACTGCCACCAAGACCTTGTCTCCGGATTGCAGCATCCTATGGCGATCAATTGTTTGGCGGACCCTCTTTTCCAGACGGTTCATTTCCGAGGTGTTTGTTTCCATTTCTTTTTATATAGCAAAAATCGTAGGATCACACCAACCCCTGGGTAACGGTATGGTCGTAATTTTCCGCCCCATGTCGGTTGAATAGTTGATAAACATTTAAAATTAATTTAACCATAGTAGCTGAGGGGTCCCATCGTTTCCATATCAATTGCTGGAAATGAGGCCACAGCCGATTTGAATAGCCTATCTAATAAAAAGGAACCTGGATGAACGTATTGACCTTGCATGGCAGCGCACGGAAAAAAGGTAACACCGCGCGGCTGTTGACGGTGTTTGAAAAAGAGTTAGAGCGCTTGGGACATGTTGCCGAACGGGTTTATCTTCCAAGGCAAGATATTAAAGGCTGCATCGGGTGTGCCAAATGTAAAGATCATCCCGATAAAATAGGGTGTATTCAGGAAGATGATTGCGAAGCGATTTTGGCCCGCATGATTGAGGCCGACGTGATTTTATTTGCATCACCGGTCTATTTTTGGGGTTTAACCGCCCAGATGAAACTGCTCATTGACCGCAGTTACAGCCTGGTTTGCGGTTATCATACCCCGCAACATTCATCACTGATAGAGGGCAAACGGGTAGCGCTTTTAATTACCGGCGCGGGGCCTTACGAGAACAATGTCGAGCCGATATTTGACGGTTTCAAGCGGATGCTCACCTTTTATAAGGCCCAAAACAGTGGCGAGTTGTTTGTGGAAGGATGCACCATGGATTACCAAATGCCCGACGACGCCCAAGATCGGGTGGCCCGTCTGGCCCAAGCCATCGTTGATTGAAAAAGG
>RCNE010001103.1_pt1 | contig 15109 bp, 15 predicted proteins | sample 2041361 | NCBI WGS metagenome assembly RCNE01 (sample SAMN09708229, study PRJNA481090) | Marine sediment metagenome, whole genome shotgun sequencing project.
CCATTATTTTGGTATTGATTAGTAATATCTTGCGCATCGGGCTTAGAATCGTCAGCAATTCGTTTTTGTAATAAAATACCATTATAAGTATCTCCTTTTCTAATACGCAATAGTCTGCTTAATTGGTCGTTAGTATAAACGGTATTACCAATAAATTTTATTTCACCAAAAGTGTATGGTTCTCCCTCATTTACATCAATAATAAGAGATATCGTTTTATCATCGTTATAAATGACACTATCTGACAAAATTCTGGCATCTCTATATCCACTTTCTTTATAAGCATCTACAACATGACCTAAATCGGCTTGATAAGCAGAATCTATAAATTTTGAACGTTTAAGTATTCTTAGGCGATTAATTTTCTTGGTGCCTTTCATGCTTTTTCTAAGTTTTTTATCGCTTAGAATCTCGTTGCCTTTAAAGCTAATGTCTTTAATTTTTACTTTTTCACCTTTATCAATATTAAGCACCATGTTTACTCTTGAGGTTTCAATAGAGTCTATTACCTCGATAGTGTTAATATGCACTTTAGTATTAAGAAAACCTTCTTTTTTATATTTTTTAATAAGGAAATTTTTGGTAGTAGTAATTAGGTTTTCAGTAATCTTAGTTCCTTTTTTTAATTTATTTTCTTTAATGATGCCTTCTTTCTTCCCTTTTTTTACACCGTTAATTTTAAGTTCGTTAAGTTGTGGTAAATCCGCTAATCTTATTTGTAAATATGCTACATCACCTTCTATTTTAGTAACGTAAACTTCAATGTCACTAAACAATTTAGAATTCCAAAGTTTTTTAATAGCATTACCAATATCTTCACCAGGAATAGTTATTTCCTTGCCCTTTCTTAAACCAGAATATGTAATAATAGTTTGCTCGCTAAATGAAGTATTGCCCGCGACTGTAATTTCGGCTAAAGTATATTTTTTGCCTTTACTAAAATTTGAATTTTGTGCATTAATATTAAAGCAACTAATAAAAACTAGTATAGTTAGGCAGTATTTTAAGTATGTTGGTATAGGTAAAATTTTAACTAAGTTGTTCACTTGTTTTCCCAAATCGTCGTTCTCTTTTTTGATATTCAATAATAGCTTCATACAAATGTTGCTTCGTAAAATCTGGCCATAAAACACTTGTAAAGTATAATTCGGCATAAGCAATTTGCCATAGTAAAAAGTTGCTTATACGTTGTTCCCCACTGGTTCTAATAAGCAAATCTACATCTGGTAAATTTTGCGTGTAAAGATGCTCATTTATAATTGATTCATCAATATTTTCGGCCGAAATTATATTATTTTTAACTTTAATACTAATTTCTTTAACAGTGTTTATGATTTCCTCTCTTGAACCATAACTAAGTGCAAGGGTTAAAGTCATTCTTGTATTCTGTTTCGTGTTTTCTATAACTTCAAAAAGCTCTTTATGTACTTTTTTGGGTAACGTATTTAAAGTGCCTATGGCATTTAGTTTAATGTTATTGTCTTGAAGCGTTTTTATTTCTTTTTTTAATGAAGACACTAAAAGTTTCATTAGTGTTTGTACTTCTAGTTTTGGTCTATTCCAGTTTTCAGTTGAAAACGCATAAAGTGTTAAATTTTCAACACCAAGTTCTGCACAAGTTTCAACAGTATGTTTTACAGATTTTGTACCATTTTCATGTCCAAAAGCACGTAGCAGTCCTTTTTGTTTTGCCCAACGCCCATTGCCGTCCATAATAATAGCGATGTGTTTTGGTAATGATTTTGCAAGTATTCTGTCTTTTAAATCCATTTTATTCTACGCAATAGCATGGGTTTTCCCCAAAAGTGTAGGTAAGTGTAATGCCTGAAAACATATACCAGTCGTTATTATTTATATTTCCGAAGCGGAATGGTTGTAACTCTTCTGCGTCTGGAATACTTCCATCAAGTTCATCTGAAAACGTGTAACGCGCACCAATTTCAACACCTAAGATAAAGTTTTCCATGAAATTGGTTTTAAAACCAAGTGCCATAGGAATTCCATAGGCCCAACTTGATGTGTCTTCTTGTGTTTGAACGCCTCCGGAAAAATAATGATTATCATGATAAGCAACCGTTACACCAGAATATAAATAGGGTGTTCCTAATTTCTCACCTGAATGCTGGTTGAAATCAAGGAATGTAAATTCCATGCCTAATGAAATTTCTGTGATTTTACTTGAAAACTCATAACCCCTTTGAACACGTCTTGGGTCATCTGAATTAGTGTCAATACCTTCTAATTCACTGAATATTACTGAGGCTCTGTAAGCATGCCTTTTGCTTCTGTTCCATTTGTAAAGCCCGCCAATAGCAAATTGGTTTGGAGAAATATAATCGCTTGCACCAACATCTCCAATAAAATTACTGCCTCCTAAAAAAACGCCTATTTCGTTAATTTGAGCGACGCTTAATTGGATGCTTAAAATGCTTAATATCAATATGGTTAAATGCCTCATAAATATTCAAAAGGTTGCAAATATAATAAATAAGATTAGCTCATAATAATTTGAGCTTAATTGTATGAGTCTAAAACAGAAATTCTTTTGAAATATTGTTTTACTATTTGGGTAAATTACGTTTGTCTTCGCCCCAAAGCAACTTCTTTCTTAGAGTGTCTAAAAAGCTTTCATTTAAAAGGTCTATCATTTTAATTTTAAAATCTGCTTTTTTAATTTTAATAAGTGTACCATTATCTAATGTAGCGATTCTAGAATCTAATGATATTAAATGTGTTTCTTCTCTTCCGTGTACTCTAAGGTGTATTTCAGTAGAATCTGGAATTACTAAAGGGCGTGCACTTAAGTTATGTGGAGCAATTGGCGTTAATACAAAACTATTTGCACCAGGAGTAATTACTGGGCCTCCGCAACTTAACGAATACCCTGTTGAGCCAGTTGGTGTTGACACTATTAAACCATCACTCCAGTAAGAATTTAGAAATTCATCATTCAAATACGTGTCTATTGTAATCATAGCTGTAGTATTTTTTCTGCTAACTGTAATTTCGTTTAGTGCGAAATTCATCGATTCTATATCCTTGTTTTCAGAAGACGTTTCTACAGTTAAAATACTACGTTCAGAAATTCTGTATTTTCCATCAATGATATCTTGTATAGCTTTTTCTATAGCGTTAACTTGAATAGTAGCTAAAAACCCAAGTCTTCCTGTGTTAATTCCAATAATTGGGATGCCTAAATCTTTAACAAATATGGTAGCTCTTAAAATGGTACCATCACCACCAATGCTTACTAAAAAGTCAAAACTAGTGTCAAGCTCGGTAAATGTTTTATAGGTATGGTAATCTTTTATATTATGAGGTTCACGATCTATAAGTTTATGAAATTCAGTTTCAATATAGGCTTCGATCCCTTGGTTCTCAAGATAATTAAAAAGTGTTTCAACTGATTTAGGAGTGCTGGCACTATAGTATCGTCCAAAAATGGCAACTTTCATAAGCTACATGTTTAAGTATTTCTTTAAATAATCAGAACGCTCTTTTAAACTTTCAATATACCCATCTTCCTCATGCCCAGAAACAATATTATAGCTGTATCTGCGGAAGGTTTGTATAATTTCATTAAGCCCTGTATTTCCGATTTTTAAAGTCACCTGAACCAAATCTGTGTTCATTTTTGAAACGAAAGCACCTAAAAGTTTACCGCCATTTGATTCTACGATTTGACTAATTTCACTAAAGGAATAATCATTAATACCTTTTTCAACAACTAAAATACCTCCGGCTTCAGAGAAAAAAGGAGATTCACTAAACAAGCTGATTACATCATTTAATTCATAGTAACCCAAATATTCATTTTGCTCGCTTAAAACAGGCATAATGTTGGTGGAATTAACAGCAAATGCTTCTAAAACATCTAACCAAAGTGTATTGTTTCTAACAAAAAAATCTTCTAAAGAATATAGATATTCACTAACAGGTTTGCCGCTATCAAAACAGTGTGCATCGGTTTCAGAGAAACACCCTAAATAGGCTCCGCTATCATTTTTAACCGGAATATGAGAAAAAGTAAGCTGATTAAACAATAATTGTAAATCGCTTATTTTACTCGCATTACTTAGCGGTTTTATGTCGTTTATAATAAGTTCTGAAAGTTTCATCGTACCAATTAATAGAACTGCAAATTAATCAAAAAAATAGTATCAATGCTTGTTCTACTTTGTATTTTTGTGTTTTAAAATGGATTTATGACAAAGTTAAGTGTTAATATCAATAAGATAGCAACGTTAAGGAATTCTAGAGGTGGCGATGTGCCAAATGTAGTTCAATTTGCTAAAGATGTACAACGATTTGGAGCAGAAGGTGTCACCATACATCCAAGACCAGACGAAAGACATATTCGTTACCAAGACGCACGCGATTTAAAACCTGAAGTTTACACGGAATATAATATTGAAGGAAACCCTATAGAGTCTTTTGTGAATTTAGTTTTAGAAGTTAAACCAACGCAGGTTACTTTAGTGCCAGATGCTGTTAATGCTATTACGAGCAACGCGGGTTGGGATACCAATAATAATAAAGATTTTTTGGTTGATGTGATTAAAGAGTTTCAAAACAATAATATTAGAACATCTATTTTTGTAGACCCAGTTTTAAAACAAATTGAAGGTGCAAAAGAAACGGGAACAGATAGAATTGAGTTATATACTGAAGCTTTTGCACATCAATACAGCCTAGGAAACTCAGAAGCCATTAAACCCTATTTTGAAAGTGCTGAATTAGCTAACAGTTTAGGATTAGGTATTAATGCAGGTCATGATTTGTCTTTAGATAACGTCAAGTTTTTTAAAGATAATATTCCAAATTTGTTAGAAGTGTCTATTGGGCATGCTTTAATTACTGAGAGCTTGTATTTAGGTGTAGAAAATGTTATCCAGATGTATTTACATAAATTGAAAGCCCTTTCTTAATCTTTCCCAAATGGAAAGAAACTCTTATGTATATATGATTATGAGAAAAAAGGAATTTATATTAACACAACAGTTTCCTCCTTTGGAGGATTAAGGAGGCTTATGCTATTACATTCAAATATTATAGGTAAAGGAAAACCATTTGTGATTTTGCATGGGTTTTTAGGCATGAGTGATAATTGGAAAACACTTGGAAGTCAGTTTAGTGAACAAGGGTTTCAAGTGCATTTAGTCGATCAGCGTAATCACGGGCGAAGTTTTCATAATGATGAATTTAATTATGAAGTACTTGCTGAAGATTTAAAGCGTTATTGTGATGATAATGGATTATCTGATATTGTTTTACTCGGACACTCCATGGGTGGAAAAACAGCCATGTTATTTGCAACTTTATATCCAGAATTAGTTTCAAAATTATTAATTGCTGATATTTCTCCACGGTTTTATCCTTTGCACCATGATGCCATATTGAATGGATTGAGTGCATTAGATTTTGATAGTATTAAAAGTAGAGGAGAAGCAGATAAAATTTTAAGCGATTTTGTTTCCGATATTGGAACACGTATGTTTTTACTGAAAAATTTATACTGGGTTGAAAAAGGACAATTAGGTTTGCGCATAAATTTAGAAGTTTTAAAAAATGAAGTTGGTGAAGTTGGAGAGTCGTTACCTAGTTATTCAAGATTTGAAAAAGACACCTTATTTTTACGAGGCCACCGATCAGAATATATTGGTGTAGGTGATGAAAGTATTATAAAAAATCATTTCCCAAAAGCTAAAATTGTTACTATTGCAAATGCAGGACACTGGTTGCATGCTGAAAATCCTAAAGCGTTTTTTGAGGCTGTGATTAATTTTGTAAATTCATAATCAAAATATAAAACTATGAACATAATTTTAAGATTATTATTAAACGCAGTAGCAGTATTCGTTTTAGCAAATATTATAACAGGCGTTAGTGTAGACAGTTATGTTTCTGCAATAATTGTAGCACTAGTATTATCTATTTTAAATCTTTTAGTAAAACCACTTTTAGTCATTTTAACTTTGCCAATAACCATAATTACTTTAGGCTTGTTTTTATTAGTAATAAATGGTTTAATTATTCTCTTAGCAGATAAATTTATTGATGGATTTTCTGTTGATAGTATTTGGTGGGCAATCTTATTTAGCATCTTGCTATCTATATTGCAATCGCTTTTGCAATCTTTCTTAAAAAAGGATAAAAAATAGTTAAAACGGCTATTGTAAATCAAGCAATTAAAAACTTTGTTGGGATGTAAAAATATATTATTTTTGCATCCCAATTTTGGTTACAAAAATTTTAGGTTTTTAAAATAAGCCTTTATTGTTAAATGCCTGATTTAAGGCTTTATATCATTTAAAATGAATATTACAAGAGAAAACGTTGATGCATTAAATGCTGTAGTAAAAGTAGATATCGCTAAAGAAGATTACAGCGATAAAGTTGAAAAAATCTTAACAGATTACCGTAAAACAGCAAACATTCCTGGTTTTAGAAAAGGTCATGTGCCAATGGGAATGGTAAAAAAGCAATATGGAAAAGCTGTTTTAGTTGATGAGGTAAATAAACTTTTACAAGACGCTTTAAATAAATATTTAACAGAAGAAAAATTGGATGTTCTTGGGCAACCATTGCCAAAAACTCAAGATGAAATTGATTGGGAAGCTGATAAATTTTCTTTTGAATTTGAATTAGGTCTCGCGCCAGAATTTAAAGTTGAGCTAAAAAGTAAAAAAGCTATCACTAAATACAATATTGTTGCTGATAAAAAAATGATTGATGAACAAATTGAACGTATTCAAAAACAACACGGGAAATTAGTATCTCAAAACTCAGTTGAAAAAGACAGCGAAATTACTGGAGCTTACACAAACGAAGAAAAAGAGATTGACAATACGGTAACACTTACTTTAGATAAATTCAAAGGAAAGTCAACGGCAAAACAATTTATAGGTGCTAAAGTAGGTGATGTTATTACATTAAAAACTAAAGGACTTTTTGATGACGATCATGATTTAATGCACGCACTAAAATTAAGTCATGATGATGTTCATGGTTTGAAAATTGAAGTAAACTTCACGATTTCTGAAATAAACAAACGTGAGTTAGCAGATTTAGATCAAGACTTGTTTGATAAGCTTTTTGGTAAAGACGGAGTTACTTCTGTAACTGAGTTAAAAGCTAAAATAAAGGAAGATGCCGAAAAACAATTTGTTCAGCAAGCTGACCAAAAGTTCTTAAATGATGTTACTGAACATTTAGTAGAAAACACAAAGTTTGATTTACCTGCTGAGTTTTTAACTAAATGGATGCAAACTGCCGGTGAAAAAGATATGGATGCTGAACAAGCTAAAGAAGAATATGAAAAATCTGAAAAAAGCTTACGCTACCAGTTAATAGAAGGTAAATTGATTGAAGAGAATAACGTTCAAGTCACTATGGATGATATTAAAAATCATGCTAGAGAGATGATTAAAGGGCAAATGGCCCAATTTGGACAAATGAATCCTTCTGATAAGGAGCTAGATGATATTGCTGCTCGAGTATTGGGGAATCAAGATGAAGCGCGTCGTATTTCTGAGCAGTTAATTAGTCAAAAACTATTAGAAGTATATAAAGAAAAAGCAAATCTTAAGATTAAAGAATTAAGTTACGAAAACTTTGTTAAAGAAGTTTACGGCGATAAATAAATAAAGAATAATTGCTTATCTTTAAGCGCTTAAATCTATTAGGTTTAAGCGCTTTTTTATTCAAAAGAAGTCTTAATAAAATAAGTTTTAAGCTCATCTCGATGTAAGTCAGGAGTTTAATCAAAAAAAACACAAAAAAAATTATGGATTACGCAAAAGAATTTGAAAAATTCGCGATAAAGGATCAAGGGATAAGTAGTACATACTATAATAAAATTATTAGTAGTATGTATCCAACTAACCTAACGCCTAACATTATTGAAGAACGTCAAATGAACATCGCTATTTTTGATGTATTTTCTCGTTTAATGATGGATAGAATTATTTTTCTTGGTACAGGAATTAATGATCAAGTGGCTAATATTATCCAAGCACAGTTATTATTTTTAGAAAGTACTGATGCTAATAAGGATATTCAAATATATATCAACTCTCCAGGAGGAAGTGTTTATGCAGGTTTAGGCATATATGACACGATGCAATTTATTAAACCAGATGTAGCTACTATTTGTACAGGTATGGCAGCGTCCATGGGTGCAGTATTATTATGTGCTGGTCAAAAAGGGAAACGTAGTGGTTTAACACATTCGCGTGTTATGATTCATCAACCATTAGGTGGTGCTCAAGGTCAAGCTAGTGATATTGAGATTACAGCTAGAGAAATTTTAATCCTAAAAGAAGAGCTTTATAAGATTATTAGTAAGCATTCGGGTCAGGACTACGACAAAGTATATGAAGATAGTGATAGAGACTATTGGATGAAGTCTGATAAAGCTAAAGAATACGGAATGATTGACGAGATTTTGGCTCGCAAGTAAATATTTTGTAATTTTAAAGAATTGTTATAGAGGGATTTATAATAGCTCACTCCCAAAAATAGATAAGATTAATGGCAAAGGAAGAATTAGAATGTTCGTTTTGTGGTCGTAAAAAACCTGAGACTAACTTGTTAATAGCAGGATTAGATGCTCACATCTGTGATAGATGTATTGAGCAGGCACATGGTATTGTGTTGGAAGAGTCTAAGCAAAGTGATAGTAGCGATTTATCTGCGGAGTTAAAACTTCGCAAACCCCAACAAATTAAAGCATTTCTTGATGAGTATATTATAGGACAAACTGCGACTAAAAAAGTTATGTCTGTTGCTGTTTATAATCATTACAAGCGATTGTTACAACCACCATCAAAAGATGATATTGATATTCAAAAAAGTAATATCATTATGGTTGGTCAAACAGGAACAGGAAAAACCCTAATGGCTAAAACCATTGCAAGAATGTTAAATGTACCGTTAGCAATTGTTGACGCTACAGTTTTAACAGAAGCAGGTTATGTAGGTGAAGATGTTGAAAGTATCTTAACACGTTTATTACAAGCTGCTGACTACAATTTAGAAAAAGCTGAAAAGGGTATTGTTTTTATAGATGAAATTGATAAAATTGCTCGTAAGAGTGATAATCCATCGATAACTCGTGATGTATCGGGTGAAGGTGTGCAACAAGCTTTATTAAAACTTCTAGAAGGAACTGTTGTTAATGTGCCACCAAAAGGAGGTCGTAAGCATCCAGACCAAAAGTTTATCGAAGTAAATACAGAGAATATATTATTTATAGCTGGTGGAGCGTTTGATGGTATTGACCGTGTAATTTCTAAGCGTTTAAATATGCAGGCAGTTGGTTATAGTGCTTCTATGTCTGACGATGTTGTAGATCACGAACACTTGCTACAATATATTATTCCAAAAGATTTAAAAGATTTCGGTTTAATACCAGAGATAATAGGTCGTTTACCAGTCTTAACATATATGGATCCATTGGATGCGGATACTTTAAGAGCTATTTTAACAGAACCTAAAAATGCGATTATCAAACAATACCAAAAATTGTTTGAAATGGATGAAATTGATTTCACTATTACAGATGGTGCTTTAGGTTTTATTGTAGGTAAAGCTATTGAATATAAGTTAGGAGCTAGAGGGTTGCGTTCACTTTGTGAAGAGATTCTTACCGACGCTATGTTTGAACTTCCAAGTAGCAACGAGAAAAAATTAAACGTTACTAAGATTTACGCTGAAGAAAAATTAAGTAAAACAACTATAAAGAAACTAAAAGCAGTTTCATAAAAGTTTGAATTTCACATATAAAAAACCACGCTATTTAGCGTGGTTTTTTTATTCATGGAAATTAATTAATAATGGATATCTATATAAAAATGTTTATGTCTGTTTCAAAACTTATGTAAAAGTATACTTAATAAGTAGTTGTGCAATGCCGCTTTATTGCCTTTTAGATTATAAGACGAAATACTCGTTTAAAAACTTTTTAGGCTACACTTTATCGATTTCATGACATTTAATCGATAAAATTTAATCTTGAATAATAAATTCAACACGTCTGTTAGCTTGTAAGTCATCATCAGAACAATTGGTTTTACAATCTACTAATGGTTTAGTTTCTCCAAAGCCTTTTGAAACTAATCGATCTTTTGAAATTCCATTTTTAATTAAATACTTAACAGCAGATACCGCACGTTTATTTGATAAGTTTAAGTTATAGGAATCTCTACCCTTGTTATCAGTATGTGCCTTAATAACTAGTTTCATTTCTGGATGTTCTTTTAAAACCTTCATAACTTTATTTAAAGAAATAAAGGATTCTTCTTTTACATTCCATTTATTAAAATCAAAATAGATGTTTTCTAATACTATGCGCATTTCATTTTCAACTTCAGCAATTACTGGCTCAGTTGTTAGAAGCTCTAAATCTTTTCTATAATTAGTGTCATTACCTCTGTTGGTAAAAAACTCTACAGAAGCATCTTTAAATCCGTTCTTATAAGTTAATAGGCTATAGGATTCAAATGGCACAACATTAAAGCTATAAGTTGCATCTGCTTCAGTTATAGTTCTTGCAATTTCATTACCATCTTCATCTTTTAAGATTACAATAGTATTTGGTAATTTAATCTGTGTTTCTAAATCTAGCACTTTACCTTTTAAAAACTGAATAACTTCTTCATTAGTGGCTGTATAAATATCGTAACCACCTCTGCCATTAGGTCTATTAGAAGATACATAACCTTTATTTTTAGCTGCTAAAAAATAAGCAACTTCATCATAAACAGTGTTTATTGTATTTCCCATATTTCTAGGGGTCTTATATCCTCTTTTAGAAATTTTGCTTGTAAACAAATCAAACCCTCCAATATTTTCATGTCCTTTTGATGCAAAGTATAAATACTTATCATCCAATGAAAGGGCAGGATACTTGTCGTCAAAAGATGTGTTTATGGTTTTTCCTAAATTCTTCGGAACACCTAAAGTTCCATCAGCTTTAATGTCAGAAACATACAAATCATACCCGCCAACTGCATCTTGAAAATTTGCCGAAAAATAAAGTTTGTCGCCAGCATGATTAACAAAAGGTGTTTCAATAGATACATTTTCTTTATTAATACTCAATAATTCATTATTAACCCAATTGCCATGAGAGTCTTCTTCCAATACGGCTTTATAAAGTTTAAAATCAAGTGAATTGTCTTTACTGCTTCTGGTGTAGTAAACTGTTTTTTCATTATGAGAAAATGTTAATTGGTCCTCACTAGCATTGGTGTTTAGTATTCTACTAAATAAATATGGCGAGCTTAAAGCGCCGTTTCTATCAATATCTAAACAAAATAATTCTTTGTAAGCCTCATTAGTATTAGGATCTATTTTTGATAAACCTCCAAGTTTTTTTGAAGAGACCATAATTAATTTATCTCTAAAAAATCCAGAACCAATTTCTGAATATGGTGTGTTAACACCAGCATCTAAAAGCTCAAAGGTATATCCGTTGGCGCCAATGGTAGTTACCCTAGAGGATGAAACTGTATTAGGATTAAATGAAAAGTTATTTACTGCTATTAAATTTGACGTTCCTTGACTAAGTACAATATTAGACATAAGGAAAACGAAAAAACATATTTTTGCTTTCATCGGTTGAGAGAATTAGGATTAATTGGATATAAAGGTAAGTTTGGTTCTAAGTTTATTAAAATTTTTTTAGACCAAATAGCGGTTTAATTCGTTAAGTTCTTGTTTTAGAGGGGATTCTGACAAGCTTAACTAAGTATTTAACTTTAATAAGTCATCTAAATAGTCACGAGTATTAGAAAGACGTGGTACTTTATGCTGTCCGCCTAATTTATCATTTTGTTTTAACCAATCATGAAATAGGTGAGTACGCGCTATATTAATTTTAGGTTTGTTAAGCGTGATATTGTTATAGCGTTTTGCTTCATAATCTGAGTTTAAAGATTTTAAAGCATTGTCAAACAATTCATTGAAATAGTTAATGTCTTTGGGAGGCGTTTTAAATTCAATCAACCATTCGTGAGCACCTTTTTCTTTGCCTTCCATAAAAATGGGAGCCGCAGTAAAATCTACGATTTCTGCTTTGGTACGTTTGCACACTTTTTTTAAAGCGTTTTCTGCATTTTCAATAATAAGTTCTTCACCAAAAACATTGATATGATGTTTCGTTCTCCCTGAAACTTTTATTCGGTATGGATTTAATGAGGTAAATCGAATAGTATCTCCAATTTTATAGCGCCATAGTCCTGCATTAGTAGTTATAATTACTGCGTAGTTTTTATTAAGTTCTACTTCGCTTAAAGGGATAGCTTTTTCTTCGGAGGTGGCATAAATATCCATAGGAATAAACTCGTAGAAAATCCCATAATCCAACATCAATAATAATTCTGATGAGTTATTTTGATCTTGAATAGCAAAAAAGCCTTCTGATGCATTATAGGTTTCATAGTAGTTGAAATCCTTTTTTGAAAGTATTTTTTTGTACTGATCTATATAGGGTGTAAAACTTACCCCGCCATGAAAATAGACTTCTAAATTTGGCCAAATATCATGCAGATTTTGTTTTCCAGTAGTTTCTAAAACATTATTGAGTAACACTAACATCCATGAAGGCACACCTGCTAAGCTCGTTACATTTTCATTAATGGTTTCGTTTACAATGGCCTGCATCTTATGTTCCCAATCATTCATCAAAGAAACCTTATTACTTGGTGTACTACTAAACTCTGCCCAAAACGGCATGTTGTCTATTAGTATAGCTGATAAATCGCCAAAAGCAGTTCCGTTTTCTTTGTATAATTCCTTGCTTCCACCTAGGCGTAAGCTTTTACCTGTAAACAATTGTGAGTTCTCATTATTGTTTAGATACATACACAATAAATCCTTACTCGCTGCATAATGGCAATCTTCTAAAGATTCTTCACTTACAGGAATAAACTTGCTTTTGGCTCTTGTAGTTCCGCTAGACTTAGCAAACCATTTAATAGGCGTTGGCCAGAAAATATTGCTTTCGCCTCTTCTAGAGCGTTCAATTACATCTTGCCAGCCTTCATAGTTTTTAATAGGAATACGTTCTGCAAAGGTTTTATAATCTTTAATTGAAGCAAAATCATATTGTTTGCCAATTTCGGTGTTTTTTGCAAAATCTATTAAGCTTAAAAGTAGTTCGTTTTGTACTTCGTTTGGGTATTTTAAAAACAATTCAATTTGATGGAATCGCTTTTTTAAAAACCATGATGCAATAGAATTTACTAAGGGAATTGGCATATTTATTCTATCTTTATTTTTTTAAAAGTAATACTTTTTTTTATGACCTACCAAGGTGTTTTAACAAAAATGGAAACGGAATTTTCGAGTCCAATTCAATATTATTTAGTATTTGAAAACGATTTTTTAAATATGAATCAATTATTGAATAAAAATATTACGATTCAGTTTGTTAAATACCAATGTTTAAATTGTGGTTTAGACAAGCCTATTTTTAGACAAGGCTTTGATAAACAGTGTTTTTATGATGTTGCCCAAGCAGGAGATTGGATTATGCGACCAGAATTGAGCACTGCGCATTTAGATAAAGAAGACCGCGATTTAGAGTATGAAAAAAAAGTACAATTGAAACCACATATTGTTTATTTAGCTAATTCTAGTAATGTTAAAGTTGGAGTAACCAGAAAAAGTCAGGTGCCAACGCGTTGGATAGACCAAGGAGCACATGAAGCTATTGAAATTGTAGAAGTTCCAAATCGCTATTTAGCAGGTATAACAGAAGTGGCGCTAAAAGACTATGTAGCTGATAAAACCAATTGGCGGAAAATGCTTAAAAATGATATTGAGGATGAAAATTTAGTAGAATGGAGAGATCGCCTCAAATCTTATATTCCAGATGAAGCTGCAGCTTATTTTATTGAAAGTAACACTGAAACTCATATTGAGTTCCCTGTGTATAAATATCCTGAAAAGCCTAAGAGTTTGAATATTAAAAAAGAGCAGCAGTATTCAGGAAAACTAGTTGGAATAAAAGGGCAATACTTAATTTTTGAAGATGAAACTGTTTTTAATGTTCGTGCTAATGAAGGTTTGGTCGTTAATATTTCTATAAACTAAATTATTGGCTTACAAATAAAAAATCCCATCTACAGTTTTTATGCAAATGGGATTTATATATGTTATTCAACCTAAAGGCTATATATCCTCTTGATCTCTTAAGTTTTGAATATATTCTGCTTTTTGAACTTCACGACGTCTTTTTACAGAAGGTTTTGTAAAAAATTGACCCTCTCTCAGGTTCTGCATTACTTTAATATTTCTGTGTTTTCTTTTGTAGCGTTTTAAAGCTCTCTCGATGTTTTCACCATCTTTAACTATAATCTTTAACATAAATATAATTTATTTTGTGTTTTATGACCTTCCTAAAAGGGCGACAAATTTCACGTTTTTTATTAGAAAAACCTAATTAATTGTGTCTTGTTTCTTTTTTTTATTTCCTAATAAACCTCCAAGTACATTTTTAACAGTATTTTCAGTAGTGTTTGTTTTTGTAGAGTCTGTTTTTTCACTTCCACCAAGTATGCCACCTAAAACATCTTTAATGGCATCATTCTGTTTCTGTTTAGCAGAATCTGTTTTCTTTTTATTACCACCAATAACATCACTTAATAAGTCTTTAACCTTGTCTTTACCCTGGTTAAGGAGTTTTTGTTTTTCAATCTCAATGAGTTGTTTTGTTAAGTTTGAAATGCCACTAGTTAAATCGGTTTTTTGTAAAACTTCCACCAATATTAGCGGTAACGGGTATGGTAATATTTTTGGCTTCTTCGGTATTAATTTTACCAATAAGTCTATTAACATCACTACCTAAATATTTTGCAGGCACATTAAAAACAGCACTATAATTTATAGTTTTATCAAAGCCATGACTACCAGAAACGGTAATAGCAATATCTTCATATTTTAAATCGAAAGGTTTTACACTTACTTTTCCGTTGGCAAATGCTAATTTGGTTTTTACATCCTTTAAATCTAATTTGTCAAAATCTATAAAACTCAAAGCGCCTTCAAGTTGGTTAAATAGTTCGCCTTTATTTGCTTTTATTTTTGTGGTTAACAATTCGGC
>RCNE010001043.1_pt1 | contig 15097 bp, 12 predicted proteins | sample 2041361 | NCBI WGS metagenome assembly RCNE01 (sample SAMN09708229, study PRJNA481090) | Marine sediment metagenome, whole genome shotgun sequencing project.
TCGGGACACTCTGCGCCGGGCAAATTTCTCGATGAGCGCTGGCACAATAACCGACAACGGCTTACGCCTGGGCGTAAGACCCCAAGGTGAATTTACCCGCATCGAGCAATTTCGTGAATTTAAAATCGGCACCGGCAACCTGACGCTTGATGATATTGCGGACATTGAGTTACGAATCCCGGAGCGCAACTACGGACGCCATCTTGACCGCAATTATTCGATCGGAATTGAAGTTTACAAGAGCACCGGTGCCAACATAGTCGAAGTCACCGACCGGGTTCTTGAGGAAGTAGACAAAGTTCGCGACTCGCCAAAACTGCGCGACGTCAAAATATTCGAGCTGCAGAATCAGGGCGACAATATTCGCGAGACCCTGCATGACCTGATTTGGTCAGGACTGATTGGCGCCCTACTGGCGATTTGTGTGTTGTACCTGTTCCTGCGCCAAATCTCTACAACTTTAATTGTCACCTTGTCAGTACCCCTGTCACTGCTGATTACGCTGGGCGCGCTCTACTTTTTCGGGCTGTCGCTCAACGTGCTGTCAATGATGGGCATGATGCTCGCAATCGGCATGCTCGTTGACAACGCAGTCGTTGTGACCGAGAACGTTTTTCGACGACGTCAAATGGACGATACGCACCCATTCGCAACGAGCTCTAAAGCAGTCAATGAAGTCGCGCTTGCCGTGATCGCCGGTACGTTCACTTCTATCAGTGTGTTCTTGCCCATCATATTTGGTGATCAAAACCAGCTGTCCATTTTCCTGACCCACGTTGCCATGGCCATAACCGTGGCTATGCTCGCCTCACTCGTCATATCGCAAACACTGGTACCGATGCTGGCCGCCAGGGTCAAAATTCCACCACAAAAATCAACCTCGTCGTTCATGCATCGACTGTCGGACTGGTACGGTCGCTCACTTGCTGTCGCACTCAGACGTCGCTGGAGCATGCTTGTGCTTACTCTGTTGCTACTGGGCTCAGGTGTCATGGCCGTCAAGCTTGTGCACGTAGACATGTTTCCCCAGGAGGCCGGACGACGTCTGTTCCTTCAATACTATTTAAAAGCCAATTATCCACTTGAAACCGTAGAACAGGCGGTTAGCAAAGTCGAAGACTATCTTTACGAAAACAAAGAACGCCTGAACATTGACGCGGTGTATTCGTATTACACCGAAGAAGAAGCACAATCGTCGTTACTGTTGACCGATGGTGGCCTGGCAACCATGAGTACGAAAGAAATCATCGAAGTGATTACGGCAGAACTTCCTGAAATCATCATTGGCAAGCCCAGCTTCAAATTTGATCAGGAAGGTGGAGGCGAAGGCTTCTCGTTACAAATCATGGGCGATTCCAGCGAGCAGCTGACCATTAATGCGCGGGAGATCATCCCGCTACTGAGCCAGATCGAAGGACTCAAAGACGTTCGACTCGAAAACTTTGAAAAGGAACAAGAGCTTCAGGTTGTCGTCGACCGTGAAAAAGCGGCTCGTTTTGGGCTGTCACCGATGGCAGTGGCTTCTGCCGTATCTGTGGCCATGCGAGGCGAAAACCTGCGTGAATTTCGCGCCGAAAATGGCGAAGTCGACGTGCGGCTGGCGTTCCAGGACGATCAACAGCAAACGATCGCCAATCTTGCCAAACTCCCGCTATACACCCAGGACGGCGAACTCATTGAGCTCAGCTCGGTGGCACGTTTCCACGTCAATTACGGGCCGCAGTTAATCCGCCGGGTTAAACGTAACACCGCCATTATAATCGAGGCGAATTTTGCGGAAGGCAGCTCAATCGAAACGGTAAAACCGGAAATCGAACGCGCCATGGCCAGTTATAAACTGCCGGTAGGCTACAATTGGAGTCTCGGAAGAGGTTTCGATCAGTCCAACGATGCTCAAAAGCAAATGATGGTTAACACACTGCTTGCCGTTCTGCTGATCTATTTCGTCATGGCCGCTATGTTTGAATCGTTGCTGTATCCACTTTCTATCATGATATCTATCGCGCTCTCAGTCGTTGGAGTCTACTGGTTCTTTGCGATTACCGGGACCACGTTCTCGTTCATGGCGTCTATCGGGATATTGATATTAATGGGGGTCGTCGTTAACAACGGCATTGTCCTTCTGGATCACGTTAATCATTTACGCAAGCAGGGGCTGAAGAGAGACGAGGCGCTGATTCAGGGTGGTAAAGACCGTTTGCGTCCGATTTTGATGACGGTATCTACAACCATTCTTGGACTCTTGCCATTGGCCGTTGGCTCAACCCAGGCCGGCGGCGACGGTCCTCCCTACTTCCCCATGGCACGCGCGATTATTGGTGGTCTGGCGTTCTCCACGATTGCTTCATTGTTCATCGTTCCGTACGTCTACACCATGGTAGACGGAATCGCAAAGTGGACACGCAAAGTGTTTAGAACGGCCCGCACTGTGTCTGTAGGAAAAACACGAAAGACCTGATTAGATAACTCTAATCAATAGATATCAGTCAATTAAAACCTGCTCAAGACTCCAATAGTCTTCGGCGAGCACGTTAATCTCTATAGGCATACCCGCAACTGTGTTGCCAAAATCAGCACCGGGCAGCGACACGGGAATACCGCCTACGCTGTCTGCAATCGGTCGGGTTTCTCCGTCGGCCCTGTACTTGGCTTTACTGCGCAACCATTTCGAGCGCGCTTTGAGTTCAGTGGCAAAGCTGCGATCTTCCTGCATGCTAACCACGGCATTTCCAATGTGCCCCATCAAATATTCGCAGTCGCTCTTGCTACCGTAGTCGATTTTTTGAATTTTCTGGGTAACCGCCGTTCGGGCGAGCGTTGACAGCGAATGATCGGCAAAATGTACGCAAAGATGCTGCGCCAGTGCGATTACCGCCATGTTGATCACGCGACGACCTTCTACTGTGAGCCCGGGATAGTCAGGCCATGGTTCACTTTCAATCTTGATGCGCTCGTCAAACAAACGCTCAATGAGCTCGCGGACTTTGTCATACTCTTCGCGATGGTGGTCAAGTGAAGGCTTACGGCCCTTACGTTTCAAAACGTTCAGGACGCCAGTTAGTTCGTTGTACCGAGTCTCGGCCTCCTGGAATTTTTTCTTGGCTTCGTCAGACTGGTCCTTCACCTGTACGATCTTTTCATTCAGTTGCTGCAAGCGTTTCTGCCGATCCTGATTGAATTGCATGATCTGCTTCTTACGCTCGCGGTCTTTTTGCTGCGTAATCAATTCTTCGCAGAATGCTTCGAGCTTGCCCAACGCCTGAGCCCATAATTCGCGGAGCTGGAAATACACCATTGCATTATAGCCCGCGACAGGATGAGCCAGTCGGGACTCAAGTGCGCGCATGTCGTTCTGCTGTCGCTGGAGGTCTTTCTGAGCGGCTTTGAGCTGGTTTTGCAGTCCATAGATGTCTTCGCGCGAATTCGAATACTGTTTTTTCAAATCAGCGCGATTCCAGAACAAGTCCAATAGCTTGTCGTCGTGAGGCCGCTTGAACATCCCGCGCAATTTCTTACCGCCGGATGAATGATCACCTATCATTCTGTTAGCATCATCAATCATATTCGTAACGCTTAGCCCTTCGTTTGGTCCGGCCCACTGTGGCCCGGTAACATTGTCACTTTTGCGGTTTCACTGACCGGATGAAATCGATGATTTGCGTCGGCACAGTATTCCAGCCATTTGTTCAGCATCATATTTCTCGCCCAGCGTCGGCTGAGCTCCGATCCATGATCCGTCATAAATCGTTGTAATACCTTATGTCTACGGTTGTGGCGGCAGGCCATTGCTTCGGCCAGTCGCGCATCGTGATAAATCCTTATATCCAGATCGGGGTCCGCAAGCGGCTCCGGTCCTTCTCCGTCGAACCAGTAAGTTAAGTGAATTGAGGTCGTATAGCGGCTTACGTCAACTACCGATAGATGAAGTGAGAAATCGTCCGGACTGTCTGAGCGGTAACTGCCACGCAGAAACTCAAGCTCGTCGAGCAGCCAGTTCAACCGCAGGTAGTTGCTCTCGTAGAGCGCCATAAGTGCAGTAAAACTTCCAGGGCGCAGATTCCAGGCTGAGCCCAGATTGCTGTCACTTTTGGAGACTGATTTTTCGTCTAACCTCATGTTTTCACTATAACACAGGGTCCCAATGACCCTTTATTAAGAGCTATCCTGATGCAGACCGGGAAAAGTTACCACGACCCGGTTCACATATTCACGGAGGCGCCAAAAACCTCTTTTTTTACAAAGATATAAGTTGGCCTAGTTTGGGAATATTGACTACTCATGGCGTTTCAGGCGCATGTGCGACATGACCTTTGCGGCAATTTCCTCGATAGATGTGTGGGTCGTATTCAGGTGTGGCGCCCCGTATTTACGAAACAATGCCTCGGCCGCCCTTATTTCATAACTGACCTGTCGCGATGACGCATAGCGGCTATCGGGACGCCGCTCTTCGCGTATCTGTTGCAGCCTGGCGGACTCAATGGTCAGGCCGAACAGCTTGTCCTTGTTTTCTTCCAGTGCCCGCGGCAACCGCCCCGCTTCAAAGTCGTCTTCGTTAACGGGATAGTTGGCCGCGAACACTCCGTGCTGTAGCGCCAAATAAAGGCAGGTGGGTGTTTTGCCGCACCGTGAAACACCCACCAATATGACCTGAGCCTGGCCGAAACCGTTCATATTAACGCCATCGTCGTAGTTCACGGCGAAGTTCACGGCCTCCATTCGGCGGGAATAATTGGCAGAATCCGCCACGCCGTGGGCCTTACCAGTGGTGTGAGACGATTTGGTCTCGAGCTCCTTCTCCAGCGGTCCGATGAAGGCGTCAAAAAAGTCCAGAAACAGGCCATTGCTCTTCTTCACCACGTCATGGATTTCAGACTGTACGAACGTGCAAAAAACGATCGGGCGACTACCCTCTACATCGCACGTTAAGTTGACCCGGCGACAGGCGTCTTCTGCCTTGTCAACGGTATCAATAAATGGCAGAGTTACGACGCGAAATTTGACATGCTCAAACTGCGTCAGCAGGCTATGACCCAGAGTTTCAGCGGTGATGCCGGTTTGGTCCGAAATATAAAAAACCGTTCTGGTAAGCATCGATTCCCGCCTTCTGTAGTTTGGGTTGCCATTGATTTTCCACGTCTTTGAAAATAATACAAGGCCTCTGTTGTGAATGATTACGTTGTAAATTTTGAAACACTTGGCATGGATGACGTTGAACGGGTCGGCGGAAAGAACGCCTCGCTCGGCGAAATGATTCAGAATTTGTCGAAAGCCGGGGTCGATGTTCCCGGAGGCTATGCCACTACGGCCCATGCCTATCGCGAATTTCTCGCCCACGAGGGCCTCGCCGACCGCATCCATGACACTCTGGAAAAACTGGATGTGGAAGACCTCGACCAGCTTGCGGCGACGGGAGCCCAAATTCGAAAATGGGTTATCGACACGCCGTTTCCAGCGAAACTTGAAGCCGCTATTCGCCAACACTTCGACGTTCTGGCTGATGGCCACGACATTGCTGTTGCAGTGCGCTCCTCGGCGACAGCAGAGGATTTGCCAGAGGCCTCTTTTGCCGGGCAGCAAGAAAGCTTTTTGAATGTGCGCGGCATTGATCAGGTCATTCTCCGCGTCAAAGAAGTGTTTGCCTCGCTGTATAACGACCGTGCTATATCGTATCGCGTGCACCAGAATTTCGAACACAGCCTTGTCGCGCTATCGGCGGGTATTCAACGCATGGTTCGCTCCGACATCGGAGCCAGCGGCGTCATGTTTACGCTTGATACCGAAACCGGTTTCCGCGACGCGGTGTTTATCACCGCTTCCTATGGACTCGGCGAAACTGTGGTTCAGGGCTCCGTCAACCCGGACGAGTTCTACTGCTATAAACCGGCACTCGCCGCTAACAAGCGCAGCATCATTCGCCGCAACCTGGGCAGCAAGGCGATCACAATGATCTATGGTGAAGACGGTCACGACGTACAGACGCTGCCCGTTGACAAGGCGCTCCGCAACCAGTTTTGCCTGAGCGATGCCGAAGTGGAAAACCTGGCCCGCCAGGCCGTGATTATTGAAAATCACTACGGTCGCCCAATGGACATCGAGTGGGGCAAAGACGGTGAAGACGATCAGCTGTACATCTTGCAGGCACGACCGGAAACGGTGCGTAGCCGCCAGCATGCGCAGGTTATCGAACGCTATACGCTGCAGGGCAAAAGCAAGCTGATCACGTCAGGTCGCAGTATTGGCCACAAGATTGGCACCGGTAATGCGCGCATTATTAAAGACACGTCCGAGATGAACCGCGTTCAACCTGGTGAAGTCCTGATTACCGATATGACCGATCCCGACTGGGAGCCGGTCATGAAACGGGCCTCCGCAATTGTGACCAACCGGGGTGGTCGCACATGTCACGCAGCTATTATTGCGCGAGAACTTGGCATTCCAGCCGTAGTGGGCTGCGGTGATGCGACGGAAATGGTTAGCGAAATGCAGCCTGTTACCGTGAGCTGTGCCGAAGGGGACACGGGCAACGTTTACGACGGCGTGCTCGATTTTGACCTTTCAGAGCACAGCCTCGACAAGCTGCCCGATGTACCTGTCAAAATCATGATGAACGTTGGCAACCCCGACAGAGCGATGGATTTTGCCAGCCTGCCCCACGAAGGCGTGGGCCTGGCGCGATTGGAGTTCATTATCAATCGCATGATAGGAGTACATCCGCGAGCTTTGCTGGAATTTGACAGTCTCGACGACAGTCTGAAAGCGACAATTACTGATCAGATGTCGGGTTACCCCGATCCGATTGAGTTTTTTATTGGACGCCTGTCCGAGGGCGTTAGCACCATTGCAGCGGCATTCGCTCCCAAGCCCGTCATCGTGCGGATGTCCGATTTCAAATCCAACGAGTATGCCAATTTGATTGGCGGTCAGAAGTACGAACCACACGAAGAAAATCCGATGCTCGGATTTCGCGGTGCTTCCCGGTACATCGACAAGTCGTTTCGCCCCTGCTTCGATCTCGAATGCGAAGCGATTAAACGGGTACGCAACGATATGGGATTGACCAACGTCCAAATCATGATTCCGTTCGTTCGCACAGTAGACGAAGCCCGACAAGTGTCCGCGATTCTGGCCGACAACGATCTTGCGCGTGGTACTAACGGCCTCAAACACATCATGATGTGCGAACTGCCGTCCAATGCCCTGCTCGCCGATGAGTTCCTGGAATATTTCGACGGCTTCTCCATTGGCTCTAACGACCTTACACAGCTAACGCTTGGACTCGATCGCGATTCCGGCCTGGTCGCCGACTTATTCGACGAACGCGACGCGGCGGTCAAAAAGCTGCTCTCGATGGCGATCTCGGCATGTCTTCGAAACAACAAGTACATCGGAATATGTGGACAGGGGCCCTCCGATCACCCGGACCTGGCAAAATGGCTGCTTGAACAAAAAATCGAAAGCATGTCACTCAATCCTGACACTGTCATAGAAACGCGGATGTTTCTGGCTGGCATGGACATTGATTAGTTCATGACCGGGCATTTAACGCTGCACGCAGCGCCGATACATCAAGCATGGAGAGTGCAGTGATACTGACCTCGCTTCAAACGGTTCCAGGCAAGAGCATCATTTCGCATTTCGGTTTGGTAAGTGGCAGCACTATCCGGGCAAAGCACGTGGGACGAGATCTGGCGGCCAGTTTCAAGAATATTTTTGGCGGCGAGCTTAAGGGCTATACGGAGCTGTTACAGGAATCGCGCAAAGAGGCAACTGATCGAATGATCGAGCAGGCCACACAGCTTGGGGCCAATGCCGTGATCAATATTCGCTATGCCACCTCTTCAGTCGCACCAGGCGCAGCCGAACTCTTTGCCTATGGCACTGCGGTTATCGTCGAGTAATTTGGTTGGAATCCATAGCTATAGTCGTCAATTTTGGCATACCGCTGTTATTGATTACGATCGGATACTTTGTGGGCAGCATGCTGGAGCGTCGTCACTTTGCCTCAATAATCAAACGAGAGCATGAGTCGCTACACTTGGCGCTGGTGACCTTTGATGAGGCCGATACAACGGTATTCCCTCCTGACCCGGAGGTAGTTAGCACCCGCTTGGTGAGTGGCAGCGTGGTAATTTCGGTCGACTATTTCAAAGCGTTTCTGGCGGGCCTGCGTAACATCTTTGGTGGTCGTGTCAGCGCCTACGAAACACTGGTGGATCGTGCCCGTCGAGAGGCTGTGCTACGCATGAAGGAGGATGCCGGCACCGCAGAACGCATCGCAAACTTGCGCGTTGAAACCTCGACGCTCTCTTCAGGACGAGGACTGGGTTCTGTTGAGGTGCATGCCTACGGCACTGCGATTTACACTCACTAAACCCTGTAAATACAGGACAGACCCTATCCACAGCTGGCGATTGATTGTTCGACACCTCCTGCGAGTAAGCCATGAAGTACATAGCCAAAAAAGTAGACGCCAGCGTTAACCTCCCGGACAGCCACCCCTTGGCCGACCTGGCCTGGATGGCCGGTGGACTGGCCGTCATCATGGCAGTGCTGTTCTTAAGCGGTGGACTGATAGTCGATCAGCTGGCCAAGCGCATCCCACAGGAATACGACAACGCAATCGGAGACTCATTGCCACCTGAGCTGTTTACAGAATTCGGCCCCGAAATTACAGAAGGCCCATTGGTAGAACGAACTCAGTCGCTGTTTGAGCAACTCCGAAAAACGCTGCCCGCCGACGACTCACGAAACTACGCGCTGACCATAATCGACACCGACGAAGTTAACGCGCTTGCGCTCCCCGGCAGTCACATCGTCGTGTTCCGCGGTCTGCTTGAAAAAGCGCAATCACAAAACGAAGTCGCCATGGTGCTTGCTCACGAGTTCGGTCATGTGTATCACCGACACCACTGGCGAAAGCTTGGGCGATCAGCGGTCTTTGCGATTACGGCAATGCTGGTAGGCTCACAGTCTGCGGTTCGCAGCCAGCTTGCCGCCATACCCCTTGCCACCATGATGCAGGCCAACAGTCGCAGTCACGAATCAGAATCGGACGGTTTTGCTTTGGATCTCGTATGTCGACACTATGGGCATTCAGGCGGTACAACGGATTTTTTCGCGCGCAATCTGTCCGAAGAAAAACGCTCAACCAGGCTGGTGAGCTTTCTACTCACCCATCCCCTGTCTCAAAAACGGGTTGACGACATTAACGCCCGCGCTTCAGCTAACGGATGCCTGCCTGACCAGACCACACAGTGGTCCCTCCCCCAATGACTATTCCACGGCATCCGGGGGCGTCATACTGCTGACAATGGCCAGTCTTGTTGCCGAGTCGTTAACCGCCAGTCGAGTCACCTCGCCTGGCAGGTAGCTGCTTAAATCAAAGACTACTTGCCAGCTCGCCGTCTCTGGCGACCAAACCAGCAGGTTGTGTTCCGCGACCGTGAGCGCACGCCCGTCCGGCAGCCAGGTGATATCTTCGACGCCTTTCGGCATGCGAATCAGAGCTTTCAAATTCGAGCCGTCCCAGTCCATCAAACGACCGGATTCACCACTGAATTGCTGGACAAAACTGAGGCTGCCAGAACCGGGACGCGCATGAAGAGAACGTCCGGGATTCACTGCAAGCGTATAACCAGAGTCATCGGATACCCCAACAACATCCAGATGCATGAGCGGCTCATCAACAATGAACACGGCCAACTGGTCACCGGGAAGCCAGGCGTGATAGCCCACGCCTGTGACATCACCTCGTATCGGTGCCAGAGCACGACCCAAAGGGGTAAAACGCCATAGACGCTGAGTGCCATCGCCCTCCACCACTACGCTCGAAAACCCACCGTCCGCCAAAGGCGTGGGGGAATATTCGGACAGTTCAGTACGCGTGCGCTGAGTCAGAGAACGTGTCTTTTCCTGGTACTCATAAACGTCGCTCTGGCGCCCGTCCAGAATGCTTGAGAAAACGAAGTTGTTGGTGCCGGGCAGGTAGCTGGGTTGGTTGTCGTATCCCACTCTGCTGGTCACGTTGGCATCAAACGACGTGACAATTTGAGCCGACCCGGGATCGATGAGAAATACGAAAATGTCGGTGTCCGGCACGTTCGACGCAATATCCTGCTGCGCATCGCTGTCGTCATCCTGAGGTCCAGAGCTCACGCTCCCGGTGGTTGCGACTGACGTGTCAGACACTGGCTTATCAGCAGGACTGGATACACAGGCATTGAGCGCCAGAAGCAGCACCGATATTGCCGCAAGTCTTTTAGTGAATACGGGTACTTTATGAAAAATTGCCTGGCTGCTCGACACTGGTCATTCCCCTTAAGTTGAGTGATAGTCCAACCGCTACATATTACCCGATCTGTCGACCTGCAGTCGTGGTGTGAACGGGCCACACCAGCCACTGAGGCTAACGCACTGAAAAGTGTTTGCCTGAACGGCACTCTGCGATACGATGCGGCTTTGACGTCACCGCGACTTCGAACTAATAATCAGGGCGGGCCTTACCTATGATTCGGACTCTGGCGCCAGTTGCCGCGCTGCTATTTAGCGTAGCAATACTCATTACCGGTCAGGGCCTGCAGGGCACACTGCTGCCTGTTCGCGCCAATATGGAAGATTTCTCCGCCGTGATGGTTGGCATCATGGGTGGGGCGTATTTCTTTGGCTTCACTCTGGGCTGCGTATTCGGCATCGACATGATTCGCAAAGTCGGTCACATCCGCGTGTTCGCAGCGATGACCGCCATCGCTTCGTCTACCCCACTGCTTCATAGCCTGTTCGTCAATGACATAGTCTGGTGCGTATTCAGGTTGTTAAGCGGGTTCTGTTTTGCCGCCTTGTACGTCGTCATCGAAAGCTGGCTTAACGAAATTTCAACCAACGAAAATCGCGGCAAAATTTTCTCGGTATACGTCATTATTCACTTAACGGTTGTCGCACTGGGTCAGCAAATGCTGCTGCTGGCTGACCCGGGTGAGATGCCGCTCTTTGCCATTATCACCATACTGGTTTCTTTAGCGGCGGTACCCGTTGCCCTGTCTACTTCTGCCATGCCTCAGCTGGTGCCTGAAGGGGTAAAGGTTGATTTCAGGAGGCTCTATGCGATCGCGCCGGCTGGAATGCTGGGGTGTGTTGCGGCCGGCGTGGCCAGCGGAATTTTCTATTCACTGTCCCCGCTGTATACGGCTGCGCAAAGCCCTGACATCGGGCTGGCGGCAACGTTCATGACTGCCGCGGTTCTGGGCGGTGCGCTCGGTCAGTGGCCGCTCGGATATATCTCTGACCGCATCGACCGTCGTTACGTAGTCGCATTTTGCGCCGCGGCGTGCAGCGTTATGAGCGTGTTTCTCTGGGCGACGTCCGGATCCTTACCCGTTAAAACGCTGTTGATCGCCAACGCCATTTGGGGCGCGGTCTCATTTCCAATCTATTCAATCTCCATTGCACACTCGAATGATTATGCGGAATCCGGTGATTTTGTCATGGTATCCAGCGGCATGTTGTTGATGTACGGAATGGGCGCGATCGCCAGCCCGTTTATCGGCTCCATGTTTATTAAGTGGTTCGGATCAGGCGGTATGTTCCTGCCTGTAGCGGTAGCGGACGCCGTGTTACTACTTTATCTTTTGTACCGAATTTTCAAACGCGAGCAGGCTGAAGAGGACCATCATATTCCGTTTGCCGAAGCACTGGCCGCCGCCAGCACCAAATCGCAGGTCTATGACTACCAGGACGAGGACGAGGAGGACGAGCAGTAGCCACGTTTGAAAGTGCATTAAGAGGCTGTTGCCTGGAACGCGGACACGACGAAAACCGGCGCAAGGCATTGCTCCCTTGGGAGCGGCAGGTGTCTACTTCTGTATTGCGCCATTGCCCAGCTGTAAGCCGGACAATTTAACTCACGACATCGGCCGATTATCGCGCCTGCGCTCAAGCACCAGCAGTTGGTTAGTTGCAGGCATGTCGTGCCACTCTATGAGACTGAAGCCCGCCCCGTCGGCCTGCAGAACCACGTGCTCTCTGTCGCGAATGCCTTGCCACGGATTAACCATACTCAGGCTCTGGTCGAACCGGTAGTTGCCTTCACTCGTCGCCTGCCCGCCCACGTGAAACGGTCCGTATATAATTAATAAGCCACCGATGGGCAGCAACTTTCCGGCGTTCCTTAGCATGGCTTTGACTTGCGTCCATGACATGATGTGACAGGTGTTGGCCGTGTAGATCACGTCAATGGGTTGTTCATAGGAGTCGAGAGTAGAAGCCGAAAGCTCTACAGGACGATGCACGCTTGCGTTGCCAGCAGCGTCGAGCAAAGCGTTAATGGTCTCGTGGTTGGCAATCAGGTCGCTGGTAAACCATTCAAGATTGGGCATGCAGCGAGTGAAATGCAGCGCATGCTGACCGGTACCGCTGCCGATCTCAAGCACACGCCATTTGCGCGGCGGAGCCAACAGCCTTTGAAGATGAACCAGTATCGGCTCCTTATTGCGCTCGGCTGGTTTTGACCATCGATAGTCCCCCTGAGGCAGCACCACGTTTGAATCAGTCAATACGCTCCTCCGAACGCTTTAAACCAGTTGCGCTCAATCCCCTCGCCTGCGCCCGGCAATGAGAATTTCACACGCGAGCCCGTGCCGACAGAGTTCCAGGCAGGGACCGGCAAACCCGCATCAGTCTAAAGGGTATTCTTGTGTCGATGAGCTGGCCGCTGCGTCAAGTTTCAGCAGGTGCTGCCGGTAGTGTTTGAGTTCATTGATCGAATCGTGAACATCGCTAAGTGCCAGGTGCTTGCCCTCCTTGACCACGCCACTGGCGACGTCCGGCGCCCAGCGTTTGGCTAACTCTTTTAAGGTACTCACGTCCAGGTTTCGATAGTGAAAGTACGCCTCGAGCTCTGGCATCAGGCGCGCCATGAAACGGCGGTCCTGACAAATTGAGTTACCGCACATAGGCGATGCGCCCTGTTCTACCCATTGCCCCAAAAAGGCCAATGTCGCCTTCTCGGCGTCGGCGGTATCAAAATCGCTGGCACCGACGCGCGCAGTCAGCCCTGAATTGCCGTGATGACGGGTGTTCCACTCATCCATACCATCCATGACAGCCTGGGGCTGATGTATCGCAATTTCCGGGCCTTCGGCCAGCACGTTGAGATCCTGATCGGTGACTACTGTTGCGATCTCGATAATGACGTCGGTCTCGGGAAGGAGACCGCTCATTTCAAGATCGATCCAAATAAAGTTTGTCGCTGGATTTGACATGTTATTATGGCCTTTGTCTGCTTGCGCCTCATTCTACCATTGGCTAAGCTGTCGTGCTCGATTCCGCACTGTTCAAGGTTTTCCTATGCACCCGTTCCAACTCGCGTTTCTGGTTTTTCTGGCGTTAGGCACGCTCATCCGATTGTGGCTATCCATGCGCCAGTTACGTGCTATGCGCGAACGCCGTAACGATATTCCTGAAGCATTCAACGCCGCCATTTCAATCGAAGAACATCAGAAAGCGTCGGATTACACGGCCGCTGGAACCCGCCTGGGGCTACTCGACATTGTTATCGACGCAGGCTTGCTCCTCGCATGGACCATCGGGGGCGGGCTTCAGTTAGTGGACGCTTGGGTGTCCTCATTCGGTTTGAGTCCGCTGCTTTCGGGTGTGGCCAGTGTGCTGGCAATTCTGTTTGTCATGTCTCTTATTTCGCTTCCCCTGTCTTTGTATCGCACCTTCGGAGTAGAGGCACGCTTCGGTTTCAACAAGACCACACCGGGCCTGTTCTTTGCCGACATGATCAAGGGCTGGGTCGTGGCACTGGTACTTGCCGTGCCGCTGCTTGCTGCAATCATCTGGATCATGAACGCCGCAGGCACCTACTGGTGGTTATACGCCTGGGCAGTTTGGGTAGCGTTTTCACTCGCCATTACGTGGGCGTATCCGGCGTTCATCGCGCCTTTGTTTAACAAGTTTTCCGAGCTTTCCGACGAATCGCTCATGGCACGAATTGACGCGCTGCTACATCGCTGCGGCTTCAAGAGCAAAGGCGTGTTTGTTATGGACGGGTCTCGTCGCTCGACGCACGGCAACGCGTACTTCACGGGCGTAGGCAATAACAAACGAATTGTCTTTTTCGACACGCTTATTGAAAGTCTTGAGCCGATTGAAATTGAAGCCGTGCTGGCACATGAACTCGGTCACTTCCGCAAGAAACACATTCGCTCACGGCTGATAATGGGCTTTGCCATGGGGCTTGTGGGCCTCGCCATTCTTGGCTTTTTGAAAGAACAGTCCTGGTTTTACAGCGCTCTGGGTGTGACTGCTACTTCGAGCCACATGGCCCTGTTGCTGTTCATCATGGTGATTCCCGTGTTTACCTTTTTCCTGACTCCGGTGAGCACCTATTTCTCTCGCAAACATGAATTTGAGGCCGACGAGTACGCGTTTGAACAAAGCGACGCCAACGCCCTGATTACTGCGCTGGGTAAACTCTACAAAGAAAACGCGTCAACGCTCGTACCTGATGAACTGCACAGCAAGTTTTACGATTCTCATCCTCCCGGTCCGGTGCGAGTGGCCTATCTGCAAAAACTGCTGAGCGCATAGCCGTGCAACACACATGAAGGTGGAAGCGGCGACCGGACTTGTTGTAGCCGCGTTTGGCCGTCAGGTTATTGTCGAAAACGAAGCGCGCGAACGCTTCAACTGCCGCATGAAAGGTCGTCGCATCCGCCCCATTTGTGGCGACTACGTAACCTGGCAGGCGCTACCCGACGACTCTATCGACGGCATTATTACCAGCATTAACGAGCGCAGCAACCTGCTTCAACGCCCAACCCGTCGCGGCCGTGACGAAAATGTGGCCGCTAACCTGGGCCGCCTCGTTGTAGTGTTCGCAACCCAACCACCCGCCGACCCCTTTTTAATCGACCGATACATTGCCGCCGCAGAACACCTGCAGGTTGAATGCGTGCTCGTGCACAACAAGATTGAACTGGCCGCTCCGGATGAACTTGAGTGGCTGAAAACTTTTGAAACACTGGGCTACAAGGTCATCCGGTGCAGTGCAAAAACAGGCCATCATGTGGACAAGCTGATGGAAGCGTGTCGCGAT
>RCNE010001138.1_pt1 | contig 15095 bp, 13 predicted proteins | sample 2041361 | NCBI WGS metagenome assembly RCNE01 (sample SAMN09708229, study PRJNA481090) | Marine sediment metagenome, whole genome shotgun sequencing project.
GTCTTGGCGCTTACCAACTACTGAAGTGTAGTCAGTTGTCCAAGGCATACGTGGTCCCGCATCAATATTGTCATATTTATCTGTAATAGGTTTAACAGCAGTATTCGTTGTAATGCCTATATCAGCCTTACCCTGTGCTACTGCTAGGAAGACTTCATTTTCAGATTGGTAGCCTTGATAGTTTTTCTCTTCTCCCCATTCTGCAGCAATTTTTAACCATTCTTGCTCAGGAACGGTACCAACAGCAGCAGCTACTTTTTTACCACGCATATCTTCGAAAGTTTTAATGCCACTTTTTGAATTTACAACGCCTTGTGCATAGTAAATAGCGTATGGAATAGAAAATCCTACGGTACGTGCGCGAGCTAAACTATCTGATGTTCCACCAAATACCACGTCAGCACGACCAGTAACAATCACTGGCAAACGCTCTGCCCAAGTGAGAGGTAAAATCTTTGGCTTCACTTCTAAGGCTTTAGCTAGGTCGTTGCAATACTCAACATCGAAACCAGCTGGCTCATTTTTAGCATCTCGATAACCAATAGGTGGGAAATCAAGAACAACACCACAACGTAACTCACCACGATCAATAACATCATCAAGGGTGTCAGCCAGGTCCACTGCAAAGCGTAGTTAAAGCAATCATAGTGATTATTTTTTTCAACATAGTAATTCTCCTTAGGGTTTTTGTGTAAATACTTCTGCGGGATATAAGATAAGGGATATTGGATACAATTCCTATCTCTTTTATTTATTTTTTAATTTGGTCGCCTATATCAAGTGCTAGGTAACAACAAAGTTGTTGGAATATTGACTGCGAATGCTTCAATGCTAACTAAAGAACAATTCGCTGTGATTTCTTTGACTAAATTTTAAGGCAATAGCAGGTGCAGTTTTCGAGACATGGATAGGTACTTGTTTCATTGCAGTCTCCGACTTATGACTTTGGAAACATAGGTGAAATATAGAATATTAGTGGTAGCTTTAATATTACACATTGATAAACAATATTGTATTCTATATATTGGATACAATATCCTAGTAATCTGTCCGACTTATATTTCGGGAGAATCTTAAATGATTAAAAATTACGAAGAATACAATGAATTCCGATACTTTTATCGGTTGCATGCGCCAGCACCAAATTTCACATGCGTGGCTTTTGTGGCGCGAGCATATTAATGGGCCTAAGGCCTTTAAACCACAGTAGGAGATAACTATGAAAATGAGTTTAAACATTGCAGCTGCCGCCTTGGTACTTGCAACATCATTCAGCACAGCGGGGATAGCTGCTGATGTGAACTGGAAAATGACTGCGGCTATTGGCGAAGGATCGTTCTTTTATCAAAATTTTATGGAAAGGTTTGCCGCTAACGTTAAAACTATGACTAGTGGACGTGTCAATGTAACGCCTTTTGGTGCGGGTGTTCTGGCCCCAGCTTTTAAGGCCTTTGAAGCTGTTCAGGATGGTATCGTAGAAGCAGGACATTCAACGCCATCTTATTTGGTCAATCAAGATCCTACAAATGCAATTTTTGCCAGTTTCCCAGGTGGCATGTCAGGTGAAACCACGTTGCATTGGATCTATGAAGGTGGCGGCGAAAAAATGTTGCAGGACTTCAGGCGCGAAGAAATGGGCCTCCATACGATGGTTGTTGGTGTAGGCACTTCTGAAATCATGGCGCATTCAAATGTCAAAATCCAAACTACTGATGATTTGAAAGGTGTGAAATACAGAACTTCTGGTGCATTTGCGGCCGTTTTGAAAGAAGCTTTTGGTGGTATTCCGACAGTTGTTCCAGGTAATGAAATTTATACATTGTTGCAGCGTAAAGGTGTAGATGCGGTTGAATGGTCTACACCAGGTGCCAATTTTTCTTCAGGTTTCCATGAAGTTGCACCCTATATGATTATGCCTGGGGTTCATCAACCATCCTTTGTTTGGGAAGTTTTCGTCAAACAGAAAACTTGGGATGCAATGCCAAAAGATCTTCAGGCGCTGATTACAGCTGCTGCAAAGCTGACAACTTATGAAAGCTTTACTCATTTCGGTGATGAAGACATCAAAGCAATGGAAAAGTATCGCAAGACAAAGGTTGAAATTGTGACCATGGTTCCAGCTGAATCTGAAAAAATTCGTGTTGCGGGTCGTGACTGGGCAAAAGCACAAGCCAAAACCCAAAGCGCTGCAGGTAAACCTCGTATGCAAAAAGTATTGGATAGCTACCTTGATTATCAAGCGGCTTGGGCCGCGAATTCAGGCTATTTGGTGCGTGACTCAGCCAAGTAATATCCAACAACAAACCTATGCGAGTGGTCCTCTGGGCCTCTCGTATCAAAGAGGTGAGTGATGCATGCTCTAATTTCAATAGTTGATGGATTATCCAGATTCATGGCTACGTTGGGGCGATTGGCAATCGCTATCCTCGTCGTTGCAATGTTGTACGAAGTATTGGCTCGGTATGTTTTTAATGCTCCTACTCTTTGGGCATTCGATATTTCCTACATGCTCAACGGTTCGATTTTCATCCTAGGTGCGGCATTTGCCTTGCAACAAGATGCGCATGTAAGGATAGATTTTCTATCTCAAAGGTTACCTGTTCGGGTGCAACAACTGCAAAATGGCGTCTTATATATTTTAGTCATGGCTCCGATCTTTGGCATGTTCACCTATATTTCTGGGAGTAAGGCTCTAAAGGCTTTTTTGACAGGTGAGCTAGAAAGTGTCAGCCCTTGGGCTCCAGTTGTATGGCCGTTTTACTCCGTTATCGCATTGGGGTTGCTTGCCTTATCATTACAGTTTCTAGTGGAAGGGTTGAAGTACCTTCGTGGGGAGATCACGCCTGGGCAGATTAATCCAGACACAAAGACTACGGACATACAGTCATGAACCTAACACCCATACTTATGTTTGGAGCACTTTTTATATTGGTCTTTGCTGGCCTGCCAGTTTCCTTTTCTTTGATTATTGTTGCAATTGGTTTCGGTTACACAGTTTTTGGTGATTTGATTTTTCTACAGCTATACGGCTCAGTTCTGTCTACGGCGTCGAACTTTGTTTTGGCCGCAATTCCGCTATTCATTTTCATGGGTGCTATCCTTGAACGTTCTGGTATTGCGAAGCGGTTGTTTCTGGCCTTGCAATTATGGTTAGGTGGCTTACCGGGTGGATTGGCACTTGCCACCATCGCGATGTGTGCAATTTTTGCAGCAGCATCTGGTGTTGTTGGAGCGGTAGAAATTGTTGTTGGCCTCATGGCAATCCCTGCGATGAGACGTGCGGGATATAAAAATGATTTGATAGCTGGAACTATTTGCGCCGGCGGATCTTTGGGTACTATTATTCCACCTTCGGTCATTGTTGTGGTTTATGCATCGATCGCACAGCTTTCAATTGGAACATTGTTTGCTGCATCAATATTACCAGGGCTTCTAATGGTAGCGTTTTTTGTGGGTTATATTTTAATTCGAAGCAGTTTACACCCTTCGGATGCACCACCGCTTCCAGCGGAGGAGCGCGACATCCCAATGAAGGCAAAGTTAAAAATCACGCTTACTGCTCTTTTACCACCACTGGTTCTAATTGTATTAGTTTTAGGTTCGTTGCTGGCTGGAGCCGCATCAGCAACCGAAGCAGCGGCAGTAGGAGCCGCAGGCACCGTTGTCCTTGCAGCGTTTTTCCGTGAACTTACCTATGATGTTCTGAAGTCAGCATTAGGTGTCACATTAAGAATAACGGCGATGATTATGTTGATAGTCACAGGTGGCACAATGTTTACCAGCACTTTTGCAGTTACAGGTGGCGGTACTTTGGTTCGTGATACAGTTGGCTTGATTGGTTATGGAGATGCCGGAGTAATCACCTTCTTTTTGGTAGTTGTCTTTTTTGCAGGATTTGTTCTAGATTGGGTCTCAATTGTATTGATATTTATCCCGATTTTTACGCCGATTATTAAAATGACAGGGATCGACCCTGTGTGGTTTGCAATGATGGTTCTGGTGGTAATCCAAACCTCTTATTTGACACCACCAATGGCCCCCTCAATTTTTTATCTGCGCTCAATCGCACCGCGAAGTATGACTTATGGTCAGATGTACAAGGGTGTTTTGCCCTTTGTAGGAGCACAAATTCTTGTCCTAGTTGTGATTATTTTGTTCCCACAAATAGCAACATGGTTGCCCAGTATCTTGGTTGGATTGTAAGATACAGACAGGACACAATGTTATCGTATTTGGGGCGAAGATCATGGGATGCTCTGTATAAGTCTCAACCACAGAATGTGACTGCTCCAGAAAATTATACAGCGATAGCAAATAACAAATTTTTTAGGCGATGCGACCTAGAGTAATCCAAGGTATTACAGAATTAGCTACACGTCCTGATCTCGGAAAAATATATTTAGGACCCATAATCTTAATAATCTTATCCATAAAAAGAGCCCGATAATATTTGGGATTTTTTGTGCCTGCGATTTTCACATTCATTTTTTCTGCCAAACTGAAAAAATGAAAATCTAAACAGCCAGCCGAGCGATAGCGAGACAACGTTGGAACGCAGTGACGACGACCCGCAGGGCGACATGCAATCGAGTAATAAGTACGGGGGTGTCTTAAAAAAAATCAATCGAGTCTGAGTATTTGGTTTTCTTTTTGTTTTCAACTCACTTTTTCAAAAAGAGCCTCTGATTCTCTAGTTTGGGGTAATTTTGACTTAATATAAATACTCAGGACTAAGAATCGGAGCTTAAGCTGGCAACTTCACTCAATGAAACAGGTTTTATCGGCGCACGTAATCGATAATAGTCTACGTGTTCTATGGGTATATTTCGTTCATCAGCAATGATAATGGCTGCATTGCTACCACATTGCCGGCCTTGGCAGGGGCCCATTCCACAACGGCTAAAGGTTTTGGTTTGATTCAGGCCTAGACAGCCTTCTCGCGCATAGTTACGTAATTGACCGACGGTGACTTCTTCACAGCGGCAGATTATAGTGTCATCGGATTGCAGCATCGCTTGAAAGTCGGGCGTGTAGAGTGTGTCAAGAAAAGGTCGAATCGCGAGTTCTTTTTTCAAACGCTGATGTATTAAAGTGCCAGTTGTATTGCGTATAGCTTGCGATATTTTTCCTAACTGATATGCGGCTTGAAGCGCTGCCAACTCCCCACTAAGTTCTGCGGCTATTGCGCCACCTATACCAGCACCATCTCCTGCAATTAAAATGTTTTTCTGACTGCTAACTCCCCATTTATCGACTTCAGGTTGCCATGAGTGTTGTTGCGTATTCCAAATATGGTTCAGAGCAAGAATTCGAGTAATTTGAGTATTTGGAATTACACCTTGGTGAACTAAAAGACTATCAGTCTCTAATTCATGTGTTTTTCCTCTGTGGTTAAAGCCCACACTAGTGATGTTATCTTTTCCCAATGCCTTAATATTTTGAATACCTAGGTAGTGTGGGATACCCGCTTTTTTTATCGTGGCGAGCATTTTTGCGCCTTTCCACAAATATGATTGTCCATTTATTAATGCCGCAGGGAAGTGCGACAAAGAATTTTTCCATGCGCCACTAACCTTTGTTTCAAGAATGGCTTTCGGCGGAGAGCCTGCTTTGATTAGCTGAGAAGAGATTAAGTAAAGTAATGGACCGTTACCCGCTAAGATTGCATTCTCAACGGTCAAGCCATGTGACTTTAGCATGATCTGCGCCGCACCTGCTGTCATAACACCAGGTAATGTCCAGCCGGGAAAGGCAAAGGGACGTTCTTGAGCGCCAGTCGCGAGAATAATAGTTTCAGCTTGAACATGCTGTGCTTGCTGATTTACTGAAAAATATACTGAGCCATCATCGTCGATGCGCCACACTTTGGCATTATAAACAGTTTCAAGTTGATCATTATTGATTAAGCTTTCGGTGAGTTTTCTGCCGTATCGATAATCATCACCTAATAACTTAACACGATTCGGATCCTGTTTAATATTACGGTCTATAGCTCGATATATTTGCCCACCTGGTGCTGTTTGTTCATCCAACAGTAAGCAGTTAATACCTTGATCCAGCAACTTACTGGCAGTGGCCATACCCGCAGGTCCTGTTCCGATTATAATAACAGGGAATGACTTCATATTGGCTCCTCTATGGCTGGAGCTTTCACTCGCATGCCCTCATTTACTAACTCCATACAGGCTTGAATAATTTGACCATCCACTTCTACCATACATTCAAAACAACTACCCATCATACAAAATGGCGCACGTGGATTGCCAGAGACAGGGCTTCGGCGATTACTTCGAATGCCTGCTGCAAGAAGTGCACTGGCAATAGTATCGCCTTCTTGTGCACTGAGAGCTTGTTCCTGCCAAAAGAAGGTCAATTCATTTTGGCTATTGGAAAATCGTTTAAACATGAAATCGTTTTTCATCAAACTTCTCCAGATTTGGGGCGCTCTCATGCTCTTCCAGCCAGAGTGGAAGGAGTTGACTATGCGCAGCAGCCAGCGTAATACCGCTGTGACAGGTTAACCAGTAACAACCAGGGTTTTCTGAGGATTGCGTATAAATAGGTAAGCCATCAGGTGACATAATACGTAATGCCCCCCAGCTTCTAACCATTCGGGCTTTACCTAGGCATGGATAGGTCATAATGGCACGTTTAGTGATTTTGGAGGCGATATCCATGGTGGTTCCATCGTCGTATCCGACATCTTCTTTGGAATCACCCAGTTGAATGCTACCTTCATTTACTTGGCGAATTGTCATACTAGGCCGGTTTATAAAAACAGGCATTTTTTCAGTGACAATATTCTGTCCACGCAAGGGAGAAACGCGCGTAGTAAAACCTAATTGCTCGGCAAAATGATTACTGCCAAGACCCGCGCAGATAATAACCTTCTCAGCATTTAAAATTTTGCCGCTACTTGATTCTAGACGGTAGCCATCTTTGACTGCTGTGACTTTTTCTACTTGGCCTTTATTGTGCAATTTGCCACCGTTTAATTGGTACGCCTGGTGGAGTGCATTGAATAAGCGAAGCGGATTGACATGACCATCTTGATGATGAAGGATAGCTCCCACAACATTTGGACCGATTTCAGGTTCTTCCTTTTTTAACTGAGCCGCATTTAAAATTTCAAAGGGGTAATCGCCATCTAGTTCGTTTTTTAGTTGGTTGTACTGGTCAACTCGTTGTTGTAAAGAGCTTTCGCTAAAATGAAAGTCATAGCCACCTTGTTGCTGCAGGTAAATATTGATTCCAGTCTGTTGCTGTAAATCATCGGCAAGACTGGGCCAAAGTGAAGCTGAACGTTGTGACCATTGTGCATAATGGGGGGCATCTATGCCTTTGCTCTGAACCCAGACTAGGCCGAAGTTGCCTCGTGATGCGCGCAGAGCGGTATCACCTTCATCCATCACAACCGTTTGGCAGCCCAATCGCTGCAAGCCATAAGCCACAGCAATACCAACGACGCCACCTCCAATGATGGCATATTGAGTATCCATAATGCACTCCAAAGATGTTTATGAAAGGGGAGCTGAAAATTCCAGCTCCCTCGGAGGCTACCCTAGGACAGCCTCCGAGCAGATTTTGCTAATCAATTGGGTAAGGTTACTTTCCAGCGACCTTATCTAGAATAGCTTGCCCCCAGTCTTTACCAACATCTTCCAGAATTACTGGCCAAACATCTTTGCGAACTTTATCTGCCATAGCTGTAAGTTGATCATCAGTCAGTTGTTCTATCTTGGCACCGTTATCAGCAAGTTTTTTCACAAAGTCACTTTGGTCACTTTCAGCTTTTTCCCAACGCTTTTTACTGAATTCAGCAGCCACTTCTTTGAAAGCTTTCTGATCTTCTTTATCAAGCTCTTCGAAGGATTCAGTATTAATAATTAAATACCAGGTTTCGAAATGTGTATTGGCCGGAATATAGGTTTTGGTGACGTCTCTGAATGAAGCATAATAACCTTCTGCACCAGAACCGATTACGCCATCAACCACACCGGTTTGTACCGCAGTAAAGGCATCTGAAAAAGGAATGGGAGCAGCGATGTAACCCGTTTTGTCGGCGAGCATCTGAAAGCTTTTTATACCAGGGACGCGAACTTTAATCCCTTTTGCTACATTAGGATCACCAGGACTAACTGCAGCACGATTTAAAGCAATTCCACCGAAGTAAACTGGGTAAGCAGCCAACATAGTAATGCCTTGCTTGGCATAAAGGCCCTGCATTGTTTCAGAGACAATACCGCCAGGGCCATAAATTTCTTTTGCGTTTGCCCAGTTTGTTGCTAATGAAGGGAAAGAGCTTATGGCCATGCGACGATCCACTGCGGTAGCAGCAGGCTGAATTGCCATTTGCACCGCACCCACAGAAATTCGCTCTTGAACGGTGGTGTAATCACCAAGAGAACTGGCCGCAAAAATTTTAATTTTCGCATCACCGCCCGTGGCTTTATCGACCATCTTAGCAAGCTCCTGAGCATCAACGTCAACAATAGCACCTTGCGGGCGGACATGACTGAGCTTAAATTCAGCGGCTTGTAGGACAGGGGAAAGCAAAACACTGATTGTCAGTGCGAGTGCGGATAGTTTTAATGGTTTCATAATATTCTCCTTTAATAGTTACTTGATTAAGCGTGGTTTGATCGATTATCTGTCTGCTTTAATAGCCAAATAGTCGAGGTAAAAATAGAGCAAGTTCTGGCCAGAAAGAGGTCAATAGAGCGACTGGTACATAACCCAACACCAATAAAATCATGGCAGGTCGGATTACTTGTGTAACAGGTACATTTCCAATTCTTGCACCTAAATATAAAATTGAAGCATACGGTGGTGTAACTCCTCCCATTGCTGTGGTTACTCCCATAATGGCTGCAAAGTGAATCGGGTCGATACCAATGGCTTTTACCAATGGCAAAAGCAATGGCGCAATCAGAATAATCGCGGTAATGTCATTGACGATCATTCCAACTAAAAACAGCAGTAGGTTGATTAACAACAATAGCAAAAATTTATTTTCGGTAATTCCAAACATAGTTTCTACCAATGCCTGGGGGATACTTTCCAGTACCAACATTTGACTTAGAATCATACTAAACAGGATCATAATTAGAATCGCGCCAACAGCCGTACTGGCTTCTTTGCATGACTCTAGAAAAGTTTTCCAAGTCAATCCTTTGTATATCCAAAAACCGACAGGAATGGAGTAGATCACCGCAACTGCCGCCGCTTCAGTAGGCGTCATTACACCGCCGTAAATACCACCCAAGATAATGAAAGGCATAAATAGAGCAGGTAAGGCATGTTTAAAACGCACTCCTCCTTCAGAAATCAGGGTTTTCATTTCAGGCTTTTTATCAAGTTTCAAATCAAAGCCTCGAGACATCACAACATTGATCACCGAGAAGCTGACCATAATCACCAAACCAGGACCCAGGGTCGCTAAAAAACAGGCGAGTATCGAAGTGTCAGTTACCCAGCCATAAACGATCATTGTCACACTGGGCGGAATCAGCAAGCCCAATACAGATGAATTGGCAATCAATGCTGTGGCGTAGGCTCGTGGATAACCTTGTTTTTCCATTTCTGGTATCAGTAAGGGACCTACAGCAGCTACACCTGTTAAACCAGAACCTGAAATTGCACCAATAATAGCGCAACTAATCGTTGCAACAACACCGAGACCACCACGGATATGACCAACAAAAATATTTACAAAACTGAGTAAGCTAGCGGCTATCCCACTTTGACTCATCAAAGTCCCCGCCAATACAAAAAGGGGAATGGCGAGTAATACAGGGTTAGCCAATTGTTGCATTCCCCACATCATATTGCCTTTCATAGTGACGCCACCTAGGATGCTCATTACCATTAAGCTGGCACCAAAGCAATAAGGCAGGGGCACACCAAAAGTCAGAAATAAGACAAGAACGCCGATCGCTAATAATGCAATATCAATCATGAGAAGTGCTCCTGCTTAAGGGCTTTAAGTAATCGAATAATGTGCCAAACGGTAAACAGAGTCATTATCACTAAACAAATTATTAGAGAAATATCGGCATAAAGCGTGGGTAAATAGAGCGTTGGGCTTTCTTTATCAACCCTGAGAATATATTTGGTAAAGTCCCAAGCCCAATAGATGAGCCATGACAAAACAATCACGCTTAATAGATCAGAGAAAATTGCAATAATCGCGAGCTTACGAGGACTTTTAATAAATACGTCCAATACATTGGCACGAATGTGAGTGTTTTCCCGCGAAGCATTTACTGCTCCTAGCATGTACAGCCACAATATAGGGTACATCATTAACTCGTCCATCCCCATCACTGGAATCTCAAGTACATATCGAGTGATCACCTGTACAAACTGAGCTAGTGCTACCACGCCTATAAGTAAGGTCAGCGTATAGCGAAACAGATTATCCATGGGGTTTCCTCGGGTAGTTAACGTAAAGTATTGTTGCTAAATACAAGCATAAAGTATATTTTATTATTATTTGGTTTTGATAAATTTACTTAATGAATAATTTAACCTTCAGACAACTCGTTACCTTTCAGGAAGTTATGCGCACTGGTTCTTTGGCGAATGCTGCTAAGACTCTGCATCGGACACAACCAGCACTTAGTATTATGATAGCGAATTTAGAAAAAGAGCTCGGTTTTCAATTATTTGAAAGACGAAATCGGCGCTTGATTCCAAAGCCAGAGGCAAAATATCTCTTAGAAGAGGTAGATGCGGTATTGGGACGTTTGCAAAGCTCAGTCCGTACTTTGCAGGACGTTGCCGATTTAAAATATGGTCAATTAAAAATAGCCTGCATGCCGGCCTCTACTCTGCTTATGTCGCATTTGGTAGGCAGCTTTACGGAGGATAAGCCTGATGTACAAGTGTCTTTGATGATGCGCAGCTCAGAGGTGATCGCTGATTGGATTGGTTCTCAACAATACGATATTGGGCTAGGTGAGTCTCTTCAGCACCGAGAAGCTATCAAATATGAAACCTTTGTGTTTCAGTGTCTATGTGCGATTCCGATAGATGATGATCTGGCAACACATGATGTCATTAGCCCCTCTGATCTAGATGGTAAACCTCTGGCAGCACTTTACAATCGTCATACCACCACACAGCAGGTGATTAAACAGTTTGAAATTGCAGGTGTCCAATTTCGGTTGCGCTACGAATTACAAACATTTCTGCCGGGCTTAGAATTGGTTGCACAGAAACTCTGCTACTGTATTTGTGATCCGATTTCAGCAGAAGGTTACCAAGATTTGCATAATGATGAGCAGAAGCTAGTGTTTAAGAAATTGAACTTTGATATTCAATTAGAAGTGGCTTTACTGACGCCAGCACATAGGCCGATGTCTGATCTGTGTGTCGCATTTAATGATCATGCAAGAAAGCGACTAATGGGAATGGTCGGTAAGTATGGATAAGGAAATACCCTTTGACTAATAAAATTAGTATTTTTGATAAAGCACCTATCCCTAAATAGAATAAATTAATCGTGTTGTCATTATAGACATTAGCATTAGATACACCCCTTATTTCCCCGACACCTTGATTTTATGAGTGTAGACGCAAGAGTTACGCAACACACTTAGTAGTTTTGTTTCATTATTGACGGGTTTTTAGTTGAAAAAAACAGATATCCTAAAGTTATTCTGTAAATTTGGTAATAGAACGATCAAAGGGGGGCAGGTTCGATTTATTGTTATAGGTACAAAAAAGCTCGATAATATTCGGACTTTTTTGTACCCACGATTTTAAATGCATTTTTTTGCCAAACCGAAAAAATTAAAATCTAAACAGCCAGCCGAAGCGCAGCGGAGACAACGAAGGAGCATCGCGACGCCGACCCGAAGGGCGAGATGCAATCGAGTAATAAGTAGGGGGGTGTCATTTAAACGTACTCTAGCTGCTTATTGTTGAAAGAATATTACTCTGACCTTAATTATTCCTATTTCGGGACTGACTAATTAGCGCTACGACAGTTACCATATTCAGGTTAACGTAAAATCAGATTCACACGCATTATTTTGAGTATTACTGCTGCAATGCTAGTATAAACAGACAATCACGGGGGAATATATTAAGCCATATACAATTTATATTGAAACCCTAGATTAACCAAAGGAGATTGACTGATATGCAAAGCAAAGTGATCATCAACCATTTCAATACGGTATTTCAGAGTGTCTGACTCATCTAAGCACAAGACTTCATTTGCACCGTTTGCTGTCGGAATTATTACTATTTTTTTCTTTTCCTGCCTGTCTGCTGTGGAATACCCAAGTTTTGATGAACTGGCGAAAATCAGAGCAATGGCTCATGAGAATCGATTCAAGATTTATGTTCTCGATAAACTTAAGGTGTATAGCTACGTTCAGGAAAAGAGGGGAATGTGTTTCGATTTTGTTGGTAGCTCGGACGGATTGTACCGATCTAAATTCAATAGCGGCCCAATTTTGATTGACCTAGCAAACTGCGGCGAAGAAGCTGACTTTATTGATGGAAGAATCAAACCACTCAAACTACTTGAGGCACGTGAGCATCGAGAAGGTTTAACTATAGAACAAATCGACCATGCAATTGCCCAAATCAACGCACTTTTTGCAGACAAACTGTATGACCCCGAACTAAAAGAATAATGAGAACAGCAGAGACTAATTCTTGTTTTCCTGCTTTAGAACTTGGGATCTATCTTAATGAAGGGCAATAAAAAATGAAAAATATAAAACGCACTATTATTCTTACAGTTGCGGCCACTTTATTTGTAGGACTTGCTCTGTATGTTGGCAGTATTGCACCTAGCAGAGAAATAGCCTGGGTAATGGGAATTCTGATCTTTACCGTTTATCTTTTTGTATTTGAAGTAGTTCCCATTGATGTTGCAGCAATGTCTGTGATGGTTTTTCTGGGCCTAACCAGTTTAATCGCGCCATTGATGGGGTTATCAACAGGCTTAGCTGATGTCAATGAGCTGTTTGTCGGATTTTCAAGCAATGCGGTAATGTCAATTATTGCAGTCATGATAATTGGTCACGGACTTGATAAAACTGGTGTCATGAATATTGCTGCAAAATATATGATAAAAATAGGCGGAACAACTGAGTCGCGCATTATTTCATTGATTTCAGGTGTGGTAGGTATCATCTCTGGTTTTATGCAGAACGTTGGCGCAGCCGCATTATTTCTGCCAGTTGTCGGTCGAATATCAAAGCGATCCTCAATACCCCTGTCACGACTGTTAATGCCAATGGGATTTTGCGCTATTCTTGGCGGCACCCTGACATTGGTCGGTTCCAGCCCTTTAATATTATTAAATGACCTGATTTCGAATTCCAATAAGCAACTGCCCGAAGCGCAACAGATGGATACTTTTGGGTTGTTTGCGGTAACACCAGTTGGAATCGCACTGATAATTACCGGGATTGCTTATTTTGTTATTTTCGGGCGCTTTGTGTTGCCCAAAACAAAGGTTTCAAAAAATAACAATGAAAGTGAAGCTGATTACTTTAAAAGTTCCTATGGGTTAAATTACAAAATAAAGGAAATGCGTGCTCCACTAGGAAGTCCGTTGATTGGACAAACCCTTGATGATTTTGAAACCACCTATAAAGTCAGGACCATTGCCATCACCAACAAACACAAGTTGCGTATGGGAACAACAGGCCTAGTGATGGACATGGTTGTGGTCGAAGATGATGTTTTCGCCTTAATTGGCGAAGAGCCTGCACTGGATGAATTTGCCAAAGCGATGAAAATGCATGTGGAAACGGAAATCACTTCTTTTTCTGATGTACTGTCATCTGAACAGGCGGGTCTTGCTGAAATGGTTATCACTCCGAACTCACCTATGGTTTCAGAATCTGCGCGGGATATGAAATTACGCAGTCAGTTTGGGGTCTCAACACTGGCCATTATTCGGTCTGATGGCACTCGCCGCGAGGGCGATGATGTCCGCAGTATTCCCTTTGAAGCTGGTGATACGGTAATCACCTTTTCAGACTGGAAAAGCTTGAACAATCTGCATATGGTTCGAAACTATGCTGTTGTAACTACAGAATATCCCCAGGAAGAAGTTCGCGCCCACAAAGCAGCGTATGCATTCATCTTCCTGTTGGTGGCCTTGAGTCTTGTGTTATTCACTGATTTGCGTTTATCGGTTGCGCTTTTGGTCGGAGCAATCGGTATGATTATCAGCGGTGTACTGGAAGCTGAAGAAGCATACCATGCGGTCAGCTGGAAAACTGTTTTCTTGCTGGCTAGCCTTATACCGCTTGGTGCCGCAGTCGAAAGTACGGGTTCAGCCGCCTGGATTGCTGACAGTTTGCTGGCATTTATTGGTGAAACCTCGCCGTTGGTGCTACAAGGTGCCATTGCTATTCTTGCTACAGCGTTTACATTGGTTATGTCAAATGTGGGTGCAACGGTGTTACTTGTGCCTCTGGCCGTTAATATCGCACTGAGTTCTGGTGCAGATCCGGCAATGTTTGCACTAACTGTCGCCCTGGCCACATCCAATTCTTTTTTAATTCCAACTCATCAGGTCAATGCACTGATTATGGGCCCGGGAGGTTATAAGGTAACTGATTTTTTCCGTGCAGGTGGCATCATGACTGTACTGTTTTTAATTGTGTTAATGGTTGTATTGAATCTGTTTTACTAATTTTCACTAAGCCATTATGGCAATATTTGTAGCACGAAAACTTTAGTTAATCACGTGGTAATACCTACAACGTGCTTGACTCGATCAGACCAGATTAACCGCAAGACATCTCCAAACAAATGCATGCAATCAGATCTCCTAACTGCTAAGCGCTTTGTCGACCGCTGATGCGAGGCGTTATATATCTGTCTTAAAACAGGCTAAAAGTTGTGGGGTGTCATTTAAACAGCGAAGTGCAACGAAGCTGCCGCGTAGCGGTGAAGTACATAAACGTACTTCATAGACAACGAAGGAGCATCGCGACGCCGACGCGCTAGCCAAGTATGGTGGCGAGATGCAATCGAGTAAAAAGTAGGGGGGTGCTGTGATGGACACCTCATGAGGCTCCAAAAGAGCCATAGTAGAGGTTTTAACCAACCTGAAA
>RCNE010001085.1_pt1 | contig 15077 bp, 10 predicted proteins | sample 2041361 | NCBI WGS metagenome assembly RCNE01 (sample SAMN09708229, study PRJNA481090) | Marine sediment metagenome, whole genome shotgun sequencing project.
AAAGGCGACCAACCTGCCTGCGCAGCGCGTTGTATGGCATAGAAAGCCAATACCCCCAAAGCAATCATAAAGAAAAAGAAGGCCGCCACATAAAGTGCCGCCCAAGGCCTGTTCTGTAGTTGGTGCAATACATGTTCGTCATGGGCAACACCATGATCTTCACTAGCATTACCATGATTCATTGTGGCAGCACCCTGCACAGCTTCCTCTCCATCGCCTTCACCGTGACTCGCTACCATGGCTTTGGATTCTTCAACGGTACTGGGGGCAGTAATAAACCCGATAGCTATACCAAGCACCCCGACAGCCATCAAAATGAAGGAACCAATCTTTAATCTGTTTGAAAACGTATACATATCGCTTCTCTAAGTATTATTTTGTTAACTCTTGTTTCAGTTGCATTACGTACTCCGAAACCTGCCACATCTCTGTAGTGTTCATCTGTGACGCATAGGAACCCATTGAGTTCAATCCGTACTGCATGGTGTGGTAAGTAGTACCTATGGTAATGTTTCGCGCTTGATCCGAATAACTGGGCACACCCAATATTTTTTCACGCTTCACCAATGTTCCTTGACCCGCGCCCTTGCTACCATGACAAATGGCACAATAAATGGCGTACAACTCAGCGCCAACAGCTAAATTTTCTTCTTGGTTGATAGAATCTAAAGGACTGCTCTGCAACCTTGCCAACTCTTTACCTTCAAGTGTATTTTCATAACCATATGGAATCCATCCACGCATTATGGTATTTTCGGCAGGTTTCTGTGCTTGTTGACCGTCTGGAAGAAAATCAACCTCACCATAAGTTTCATAACCCACTGGTTCGTACATGTTTGGCATATATTGGTAATTCGGCTTGCTCTTCTCGGCACATGCCGCAACACACAGTAGCAACCCGAAAACAATTCCTATTTTGCTAAAACTGTTCATATTCAATGACTGTTTTTTTCCACTATGTTTATCTCTACTGCCCCTGTATCCAACAACAGATTTTTCAGTTCTTCTTCGTTATCGTGAATTTCGATTTCCATTAAAAAATGGTCATCCGTAGTACGCACATCAGGGTTTTCAGCGTCTTTAAATGGCCACAAGCGACTTCTCATATAGAAGGTGATTACCATTAAGTGAGCTGCAAAAAATACGGTGAGCTCGAACATGATGGGTACAAAGGCAGGCATATTTTCAATATAGCTAAAACTGGGCTTGCCACCGATATCTTGGGGCCAATCTGTAATCATCATATAGTTCATCATCCATATGGAAACCACAAAACCCAGACAGCCGAACATGAACGAAGTAATAGCGATTCGTGTCGGCGCCAATCCCATGGCCTTGTCCAACCCATGAACAGGGAACGGACAATATATTTCTTCGATATGATGTCGCGCCGCCTTCACCTTCTTAACAGCATGCATCAGCACATCATCATCGGTGTAATAAGCATGTATCGTTTTTGATGCCATAACTATTTTTTATTGTTTAAAAGTACTGCCTGACCGGCCCAATCGTCACGTTGCGCCCTGCCTGGGAAAGACTCCGTAATCGAATCCAAAAGGTCGTACTCTTTTTTAGTCATTCTACCGACTTGCGCAAAAGTAAATATACCTATATCATTGAGGGTAGCTTCCATTTGTGGTCCAACTCCCTTAATTTTTTTGAGGTCATCGGCGGTCTCTTTCGTTGGGTCGAAAGTACCGATAGAACTTAAAAGCTCGGAAACACCTAGTTTCGTATCCTTTGCAGGAACGACATCCCCTATCAAAACATCATCGGTAACCGGTTTTTGCTTTGATTTAATCCCCTTCATTTTCTCTATTTGGTACAAAGGTTTGCCTGCCTCCCTTAAATTCTTGTAGCGCTCACCGGAAGATTTTAAAATTGATTTTACCTCTGCCTGAGCAATCACCGGGAAGGTTCTGGCATAAAGCAAGAACAATACGAAAAAGAATCCGATGGTACCGATAAATATTCCGATATCGACAAAGGTCGGGGAGAACATCGCCCAAGAAGAAGGCAAGTAATCTCTATGCAACGAAGTCACGATAATTACAAAACGTTCGAACCACATTCCGATATTTACGATAATCGAAATAAAGAAAGAGAACATAATACTGGTACGAAGCTTCTTGAACCACATAAATTGTGGTGAAAATACGTTGCAGGTCATCATAGACCAATAAGCCCACCAATAAGGACCGGTAGCTCTATTCAAAAAGGCGTATTGCTCGTATTCCACTCCGGAATACCATGCCATGAAAAGCTCCGTGATATAGGCACAGCCCACTATCGAACCTGTAATCATGATTACGATATTCATCAATTCGATATGCTGAACCGTGATATAATCCTCCAGACTACACACCTTACGCATGATGATCAAGAGGGTGTTCACCATAGCAAACCCTGAGAATACGGCTCCTGCGACAAAGTAAGGCGGAAATATAGTCGTATGCCATCCGGGAATTACCGAGGTGGCAAAGTCAAATGATACTATGGTATGCACGGAGAGCACCAATGGAGTCGCCAAACCGGCCAATACCAAGGAAACTTCCTCAAAACGCTGCCAATCTTTTGCTCTCCCACTCCATCCAAAGCTCAACAAACTATATATTTTCTTCTGAAAAGGCAATACCGCGCGGTCACGGATCATAGCGAAATCGGGCAAAAGGCCTGTCCACCAAAAAACCAAAGAAACAGATAGATAGGTTGATATCGCGAATACATCCCAAAGCAATGGGGAGTTAAAGTTTACCCACAAAGAACCGAATTGGTTCGGAATCGGCAATACCCAATAGGCCAACCATGGGCGACCCATGTGAATTATAGGAAACAACCCTGCCTGAATTACCGAGAAGATGGTCATTGCCTCTGCAGAACGGTTAATGGCCATTCTCCACTTTTGACGGAACAATAAAAGTACTGCGGAAATCAAAGTTCCCGCGTGACCGATACCTACCCACCAAACAAAGTTGGTAATATCCCAGGCCCAGTTTACGGTCTTATTCAGACCCCAAGTACCGATACCAGTGGAAATCGTATAAATGATACAACCAACACCCCAAAGAAATGCCACCAAGGCAATGGAAAACACAATCCACCAGTGCTTATTGGCCCTTCCCTCGACCGGACCGGCAATATCCACGCTTACATCGTGGTAGCTTTTGTCTCCGAGAACTAAGGGTTTTCGTATAGGTGCTTCGTAATGCGACGCCATAGACTTCTATATATAGTTACTTTCTATTCTTATTTTTATGCCTCATCAATATTCCTCACTTTCACGTGATAGAATACATTGGGTTGCGTGCCCACACTTTCCAACAAATGGTACATGCGGTCGCTTTTCTTTAATTCGGCAACTTCACTCTCTTTATCATTAATATCCCCGAAAACAATGGCTCCATTGCTACAGGCAGATGAACATGCCGTTTGGAACTCGCCATCTTCTATCAGGCGACCATCTCTTTTGGCATCTAGAATCGTTTTCTGTGTTTTTTGTATACACATCGAACATTTTTCGATAACCCCACGTGAACGCACATTTACATCAGGGTTCAAGACCATCTTACCTAGATCGTTGTTCATGTGGTAGTCGAACTCGTCGTTGTTATTATACAAGAACCAGTTGAACCTACGTACTTTATACGGACAGTTGTTAGCACAATATCTAGTACCGACACAACGGTTATAAGCCATCTGATTTTGTCCCTGACGACCATGCGAAGTTGCCGCAACCGGACAAACTGTTTCGCAAGGGGCATGATTACAGTGTTGGCACATAACCGGTTGAAAAACTACTTGAGGATTAGCATTTGGATCTTCCAATTCCCCAAAACCACTTAAAGAGCCTCTATCTCCGGACAGGCCATCAAAATCATCCTTCTTGGTATCATCTTCTTCGAAGGTATTTTCTGAGGAATAGTACCTATCGATACGCAACCAGTGCATATCCCTACTTTTTCTTACCTCTTGCTTGCCAACCACAGGCACATTATTCTCTGCATGACAGGCAATAACGCATGCTCCACAGCCCGTACAGGAGTTCAGGTCGATTGACATATTAAAGTGATGTCCGATAGAACGGTCAAAACTGTCCCACAAATCAACGGAGGTAGCCGGTACTTCTTTATGATCTAAAGACACTACAGGTACTTCGTTCCACTCCCCGTGGTCTTTTGTATTGAAAATCTCCAAGGTAGTTTCCTTGATGATATCACCCCTGCCCATTAAAGTATTCTGCAATTGAACACATGCAAACTCGTGCATTCCCGAAGCTTTCTCTATTGTAGCAGGTTGTGTACTCTTAAAATCTTGATATAACGGATAGGCATTTACCCCGGTCTGCATTTCCGATTTTAGACCGACTTTCTTCCCATAACCGAAAGAAAGGCCGATAGAACCGATGGCCTGACCTGGCTGTATAATAACCGGCACATTATTTATCGTTACTCCATTAACAGTGACATTGGCATAACTACCATCAAGAGCCCCATTGGCAACATTTTCGTTCTTCAGGTCTAAACGTTCTGCATCTGCTTTTGAAACAGTCACATAATTATCCCAGGTTACCCGTGTTATGGGATCTGGAAATTCTTGAAGCCACGGGTTACTTGCGTGTTGCCCGGCACCCATACCGGTTTTAGAGTATAAGGTCAATTCCATTCCTCCACCACTTGTGGCATTGGTCAAACTGTTAATAGCAGTTGCAATTGGAATTACCCGAGTTTCGGTCATGGCTTCTTCTACCATAGAAGGTTCAACACCCTCTTTATCTTCTTCTTGTAAAGTAGTATTTTCTGGGTCAGCGTCGGTATTTTCAACCATTGAAACTAGAGCAGATGCGTCGGCCATTGAATAAACACCATCATGCAAAGCCTTATTCCAACCAGAATCACCTGAAATTCCAGCTCTCCAAGTTTCTTTTATGTAATCATAATAGCTGTTTTCGCTATCCATCCATTTTAACAAGGCACCTTGAAACTGTCGTGTATCAAAAAGTTCTCGAATAGTTGGTTGCATTAGGCTGAAATGTCCCTTCTTAATTTCGGTATCACCCCAAGACTCTAAGTAATGATTGGCTGCAGCGGTATACTGTGCAACTTCTGTAGTTTCGTTCCAATTGGTAGAAAATATAACGGATAGACCTACTTTTTCGATACCAGCTTTGAACTCTGCAGCATTCGGCAAGGTATACATGGGGTTTACACCATCCATGATCAGAGCGCCTACTTTTCCGGCATTCATATCTGAAATCAAAGTTTTCACTGCTTCAGTGTTTCCTTGTCTTACATATCGTGGCGCTTTCGAATCAAAGGCCTTACTGCCCAACATTTCGTTAATAGCTAAAACAACGGTCTGGGCATTGACATCGTCTAGGCCTGTAACCACTACAGCACTACCCTTATTTTTTCGTATTTGGGCGGCTACGTTTTCAATGGTCATCTGAACATTCTCAGGCAACTCTCCACCAACACTAGTTCCGTTTAATTTCGCATATAGCTGAGCTAGCGCTATTTTCTGCTGCATGGGTGTCAAAGCCAATCGTTTGTCGGCGTTTGCCCCTGTCAAAGATAAATTGGCCTCGAACTGCACATGACGGGACATTTTTCCCTTTTTCGGAACTCGACCTTTAGAGTAACTGGAATCATAGCCCCCACCCTGCCAATCTCCTAAGAAATCAGCGCCGAACGACACAATAAAATCCGCTTTTTCAAAATCATAATCCGCCAAGGCGCGTTCGCCATATTTAGCTTCGTAAGCAGTCAGTGCAGCATCTTCTGAAATTGCATCATAAGTAACGTGGCTCACATTACCATAAGCGGCTTTCAGTTCATCAATAAGCTTCTTCGTCGAAGGGCTCGCATAGGTCTGGGTCAACAAAGCAATTTGCTGACCTGAATTTTTCAAGCTTCCCATTTTAGCCTTTACAGCGGAATCTAAAGCACTCCATTCAACAGGTTCGCCATTGGCCAGAGGACCTTGCATGCGTGTGCTATCATATAAAGATAATATCGAAGCCTGAACTCGCGCATTTGCACCGCCACCAACTTTCGCTTCAGTATTCTTCTCGACTTTGATAGGTCGGCCCTCACGGGTCTTTATCAAAATACTGGCGAAATCAAATCCGTTCGCTATGGTCGTGGCGTAAAAATTAGCTACCCCAGGAATAATATTTTCAGGCTGAACTACATAAGGAATGGACTTTATAACCGGCCCTTCGCAAGCTGCCAAAGAAGCCGCTGCGGTACTAAAACCGACATACTTAAGAAAATCTCTTCTATTTGTAGATGTCGCCGCTAGGTTCTCTTTATTACCTAAAAAATCATCTACGGGAATTGGCTCTACAAATTCGTTCTGTCTTAGCGTCTCAACAATGGAATCGTTGGGATTTAACTCCGCTTCGTTCTTCCAATATTTTTTGTTTGATGCCATACGTTTCTATGTAATTAACTACTTGCTTGTTCTATTAATAATGACACTTTCCACATTCGAGTCCACCCATTTGAGCGACCGTTAAATTATCCACTCCATATTTCTTGGAAAGTTCGGCATGTATCTTTTCGTAATAGGCGTTCCCCTCTACTTTGATATTCGTCTCTCGGTGACAATTGATGCACCAACCCATAGTCAATGGCGAGTACTGGTACATAATCTCCATCTCTTCGACCGGCCCATGACATTGCTGACATTCTATACCTCCAACACTGACATGCTGTGAGTGATTAAAATAGGCGAAATCAGGCAGGTTGTGAATACGGATCCATTCTACAGGCTGACTTTCGCCCGTATATTTCTGGTTCTCAACATCCCACCCTACGGCAGCATACAATTTTTCGATTTCCTTGTTGTAATCGACCCCATACTCCTGCTTACCTTCAGCCAATGTTACGTCGCCAACTTGATAAATCGATTTATGGCAGTTCATACAAACATTCAAAGAAGGAATTCCCGAGTGTTTAGAGACCCTAGCAGAAGAATGGCAATATTTACATTCGATTTTGTTCTCGCCAGCATGAATACGGTGCGAGTAATGTATCGGTTGAATCGGCTCATAACCTTGGTCGAGCCCAACTTGCATCATCCAGCCGTAAGCGAAATAAGCACTACCTAACAAGAGGAAGATAACCGACACGAAGACCAAAAACTGGTTTTGCACAAAAGCTTTCCAAATTGGGGTACGCCTCTCAATCAGTTCTTTTTCAATAACTACCCCATTGGCTTCAGCGATACGACGGAGCGTCTTGTTCACCAAGAAAAGCATCATAACCAATAGCCCAAAGACCACAGCTAAAGCGCCCAATATAATTTCGTTGGATATACCTGATGATTCACCGGTACCACTTCCGCCGGCAACGGCAGTAGCTGCCGCCACGGGCGCCGGTGGAGGCGCAGCCGTATAGGCCAAAATATTATCGATATCCGTATCGGCCAAAGTTGGGAAAGCGGTCATTGCCGCCTGGTTGTACTCATTATAAATTTTGTTGGCATATGAATCGCCAGAAGCAATCATTCCAGAACTGTTTTTGATCCATCGGTTTAACCATTCGCGGTCTAAACCTTCTTCTTCAGCTAATCGTGACTCGACATTGGCCAAAGCAGGACCGGTCATTTTGCGATTCAAGGCATGGCACGCAGCACAATTCTGATTGAAGAGCGTTTTTCCCGCAACAGGATCTCCACCAGCATCTTGATCAGAACTAACAACCTCTGTTGCAGCTTCTTCAACAGCAGCCTCTTGCGCAAAAATAGAAGTGGAAAGTAGTAGGAAAAATAATATAGATATACCTAAAATCTTAGAAATCTGATGGCGGCACGGAACCTTTTTCATATGAGTTTAATTTCTGTCGAAATCTTGGCATGATAGTTTATAATATCAGGAAACATAGTCCTATTTCATCGATGCTAAAATCAAGTGCAAAAATACGACATAGACTTTATTTTGAAAATGTTAACGGATTGATAATTTATAATTTATAATTGTTCTAAATAAATTCGAGATGCTATTGTTTGATCTTGAAAAATTTACTTTTGCATAAAATCTTAAGACCCAATAAATTCCATATGATGAAAACAGTCATAATCATTTTGCTCTCCACTTTAACCTTCAATCTTTGCCATGCCCAACAGGGAAAAATAACTATTGAACAGGATAAAAAAATCACGGATTTGTTGGAAATCTATAAGACTTCGAACGAAAGTTCGGAATACTACCGCATTCAAGTGGGGTTCGGCTCCTATGCCAAGGCGCAGGACATACAGTCTAAAGTAGAACAGGATTATCCCGATCTCCCATCGAAAATCGATTTCGATTCTCCAACCTATCGCGTGAGGGTCGGGCGGTTCAAAATCAAATTGGATGCCGAAAGAAAGTTCAAGGAGGTCAGGCAAAAATACCCAGATGCGATGCTGCTAAAACCTAAAAAATCGACTCGGCAGGCACCAAATTCCAAGCAATAAACTCCAAAAAAAATCGACCTAACTGGTCGATTTTTTTATTTAATGTATGTTGGAGTATTGTCGAAGACCCTTCGATTTAGGATAGTTACTTCGACTGCCTGCCCGTTCCGTTCATTCGGAAGCTAGACCATATGGAATTATTTCGTCTTCAACTTCTTCTTAACTGCCACCTCTTGGAAGGCCTCTACGATATCACTTTCTAAAATATCATTGAAATTCTTGACCTGTAGACCACAATCGTAACCTTTGGCTACTTCTTTGACATCATCTTTGAACCGTTTCAAAGATGACAATTCACCTGTGAAGACTACTACACCATCTCGTATGAGTCGAATACCCGCATTTCTTAGAATTTTTCCGCTGGTTACCATACATCCTGCAATAGTACCCACTTTAGAAATCTTAAAGGTTTCCCGAATTTCTGCAGTACCCAAGATCTCTTCCTTGATTTCTGGGGATAACATTCCCTCCATTGCATCTTTAAGGTCGTTGATGGCATCGTAAATAATAGAATACATTCGGATGTCGATTTCCTCTTTTTCAGCTACATCCCTAGCATTGCCCATCGGCCTTACATTAAAGCCAATAATTATGGCATCGGATGCAGAGGCCAACAACACGTCTGACTCGGTTATGGCACCTACGCCCTTATGGATAATGTTTACCTGAATCTCTTCAGTAGATAGTTTCTGGAAAGAATCGGTCAATGCCTCGACAGAACCATCAACATCACCTTTCAATATAATATTCAGTTCTTTAAAATCGCCCAAGGCGATTCGTCTTCCGATTTCGTCTAACGTAATATGACGTTGTGTTCTTACCGACTGCTCACGCTGTAACTGCGATCGTTTTGTCGCTATCTGCTTGGCTTCCTTTTCATCTTCCAATACGTGAAACTTGTCTCCGGCCTGCGGTGCGCCATCCAATCCTAAAATAGATATCGGAGTAGCAGGACCTGACTCCAATACAATATTTCCGCGTTCATCTTGCATGGCCTTGACCTTACCACTGTTGGTTCCGGCCAAAACGTAATCCCCGATTTTAAGGGTTCCGCCCTGCACCAAAATAGTCGAAACGTAGCCTCGTCCTTTATCCAAGAAAGCTTCGACAACAGTACCGTTGGCCATCTTATCAGGATTGGCCTTCAATTCCAAGAGTTCGGCTTCAAGCAATACCTTTTCAAGCAATTCTTTTACCCCTTCGCCCGTTTTGGCCGAAATATCATGCGACTGAATCTTTCCGCCCCAGTCTTCGACCAACAGGTTCATTTGGGCAAGGCCATCTTTGATCTTATCAGGGTTGGCGGTCGGCCTATCTATTTTGTTTATCGCGAATACAATGGGTACGCCTGCTGCTTGGGCATGGCTAATCGCCTCTTTGGTCTGGGGCATAATATCATCATCAGCTGCAATAACGATTACCGCAATATCGGTAACCTGGGCACCTCTGGCCCGCATTGCCGTAAAGGCTTCGTGACCCGGTGTATCTAAAAAAGTGATTTTTTGTCCATCTTCCAAGGTTACGCCATAGGCCCCGATGTGTTGGGTAATACCCCCACTTTCTCCTGCGATAACATTTGCTTCACGTACATAATCTAAAAATGAAGTCTTACCATGGTCGACATGGCCCATTACCGTAACGATAGGCGCTCGTGGCTTCAAATCTTCTGGAGCATCTTCTTCAACTTCGATAGACTCTTCCAACTCTGCTGTAACGAATTCTACTTCATAACCGAACTCATCGGCAACTATAGATAAGGTTTCGGCATCTAATCGTTGATTCATAGTAACCATGAGCCCTAGCGACATACAAGCCGATATAATTTCGGTAGTTGAAACGTCCATCATAGTAGCGACCTCACCTGCAGTAACAAATTCCGTTACTTTCAGCACTTTATTTTCAAGTTCTTGCTGCTCGAGATCTTTTTCGGTCTGTTGACGGTGTTGATCCCGTTTATCCCTTCTATATTTGGCTCCTTTGCCTTTTTTCGATTTCCCCTGTAATTTTTCGAGGGTCTCGCGAATCTGTTTTTGTACGTCTTCTTCGGTCGGCTCTACTTTTGGCGCCCCGAAACGTGTTCCGCCACCGCCTTTTCTGGCCCCACCGGTCGTCGCCTTGCCTCTTGCACTTGGGCCTGCTCCTGCTCCCGTTTTGACACCTGGGCTGCTTACTATGCGTCTTCTGCGTTTTTTACGATCGCTACTTTCAGCTGGTTTCTTTACTTCCTCTTTCTTCTTCTTTGGTTTCTTGAATTGGGAAAGGTCTATTTTGTCGGTAATCTTAGGACCTGAAAGCTTTTTATAATTAGTGGCCAACACATCTTCACCTTCCTTAGTTTCCTCGACTACCTCGGCCTCTATCTCTTTTTCTTTTTTGACTTCAGGAGCCTTCTCTGCAGTCTCTGGTTTCAGTTCTGGCTCAACAACAACATTTTCTTCTTTTGGAGCTTCTTTTGAAGTTTCTTTTGGAGCTTCTTTTTCTTTTTCCTTTTTCTTCGGATTGAGGTCTATCTTGCCCACTGTTTTCGGGCCAGCAAGTTCGACCTTGCCTACCAAAGCTTTTTCGGAAGCAGCCGCACGTTTTTCACGCACCAATCGTCTTTCTTCTTGCTCTTGCTCTAATTGCAAACGCAAAGCTTCCTTCTCTTCGCGTTTTTCCTCGCCGACTTTTTTAGAAGCAACTTTCTTGCTCTTATCGGTTTGGAACTCCTCCTGAAGCACTTCATAAACCTCATCGGAAATCTTTGTAGTAGGTCGAGCATCTATCTCATGCCCGTTAGAGGCCAGAAAATCTACCGCCCTATCCAAAGAAATATTAAATTCCTTAAGGACCTTATTAAGCCTTATTTTCGCAATGTCTGCCATAAATACTTTCTGCTAATTCTTTTAATCGCTGCTAATATAGCTAATCTTCTAATTCTTCTTTTAGTATACGCACAACTTCCGAAATTGTCTCCTCTTCTAAATCGGTACGTTTTACAAGGTCAACTACATCTTGCTCAAGAATACTTCGCGCCGTATCAAGGCCAATTTTCTTAAACTCCTCAATAATCCAACCATCGATTTCGTCCGTAAACTCGGTCAATTCTACATCCTCTTCAACACCTTCTCGGAAGACGTCGATCTCATAACCAGTTAATTGGCCGGCCAATCGAATGTTATGCCCGCCTCGCCCGATGGCCTTAGAAACCTCTTCTGGTCTAAGATATACCTGGGCTGTCATTTTTTCGTCGTTCAATTTAACCGTAGAAACTCTTGCAGGGCTCAATGCTCTCGTCACCATTAATTGTGGATTGGCCGTCCAGTTAATAACATCGATATTTTCATTGCCCAGTTCACGAACGATACCGTGAATACGAGATCCTTTCATACCTACACAAGCACCTACTGGATCGATACGGTCATCATATGAATCTACGGCAACCTTTGCTTTCTCACCGGGAATACGCACCACTTTCTTAACGGTAATCAAACCGTCATACACTTCGGGAATTTCTTGAAAGAACAACTGCTCTAAAAATTTTGGCGAGCTTCTCGACATGATAATGCTCGGCTTGCTTCCTTTTAGTTCAACACTTTCAATGATTCCACGAACGTTATCTCCTTTTCTGAAAAAGTCGGAAGGTATCTGCCGATCTTTCGGAAGAATGATCTCGTTACCTTCATCATCTAACAAAATAATCGCCTTGTGCCGTATGTGGTGTACCTCAGCTGTATAAATTTCGCCTTCAAGATCTTTGAACTGCTTATAAATGGTAGTATTATCGTGTTCATGAATCTTTGAAATCAAATTCTGGCGCAAGGCCAAAATGGCCCTTCTACCTAAATTAATCAACTTTACCTCTTCCGACACATCTTCACCTACCTCAAAATCGGGCTCTATCTTACGGGCCTCGGATAAGGATATTTCTTCATTCGGCTCTTCAACTTCACCTTCTTCGACAACAACACGATTTCTCCATATTTCTAAATCGCCTTTATCGGGGTTGATGATAATATCGAAGTTTTCGTCGGATCCGAATTTCTTTTTGAGTGCATTACGAAATACATCCTCTAAAATAGCCATGAGGGTTACCCTGTCTATAAACTTGTCATCTTTGAATTCAGAAAAAGATTCAATTAACGCAATATTTTCCATTACTCTTTTACCGTTAAAATGTTACTATGACTTTAGCTTCCTTGATTTCAGAAAAATTGATTTCCTCTTTTTTCTGGACTGTTATTTTCCCTTTTCCTATGGGTTTGGGTTCCCTTGTTTTCCATTCCAAAACTATTCCACTATCTGTTGCCGCTGTCAAATTGCCCTCGAAGGTATTTGCTTCGGTCTTGACCTTTAATTTTCTTCCAATATTCTTAAGGTACTGACGGGGAATTACCATGGGCGTTGTTGCCCCCGCAGAAGTGACTTCTAAAGAGAAATCATATTCCTCACGATCTAAGTTGTGCTCTATGGCCCTGCTGACCTTCATGCAGTCCTGTAAGGCCACACCTTCATCTCCATCTAAAACCACTTTTATGGTATTGTCGGTTGCAATCGAAAAGTCGATTAAAAAAAGTGATTTATCGGCTACCAGTGCTTCTTCTAAAAGTGCTTTGACCTTATCCTTAAACATAACTATTAACTTTTACAAAAAACCTCTTTGTTAGCATACATAAAGGCAAATTCAAAAGATTATTGTTCGGCCTGAACGTCTTCGAATACTCCTTTTTAATTCGAGCCAACTACTTTAAAAAGAAACTTTAGCAAACAAAAAAGAGGACTAAAATGTCCCCTCATGAATACTTTTATATTCGTTCAGTGGTGCAAATATACAATTTTTTTGATTCCTACAATACTAGTTTCGTTTATCACGTTTTATAAAGTACCATTATAAATGGAATTAATGATTAAGCAGTACTTTTAATACAAGAACCCCAAACATTCAAGACCATGGAAATACTCTCCTCTTACAATCTGATTATCGGCGCATCTGCCATTGTTATCATTTCGTTTTGGTTCAACGGTATCTCTAAAAAGACGAACATTCCTTCGGTGCTTATGCTAATTGTTCTGGGAATCGCTTTGCAGTTCGGTCTAAAATACTTTATGGGCGGGGAAATCGATTTCGGGCAAAAACTTAGGGGCACCCTAGAAATCATCGGTACCGTTGGCCTCATTATGATTGTTCTCGAAGCGGCCTTGGAGCTTGAATTGAAGCGCGAAAAGTTGGTCCCCATTCTCAAGGCCATGGCCATTGCGCTTATCGCACTTATCGGTTCTGCCTGGGTGGCTGCTTTGATTTTGCATCAATTTATCAATGGCATGACCATGCAGTCGGCATGGTTGTACGCGACCCCACTTTCCATACTTTCAAGTGCCATCATTATACCTAGCGTTAGCGGGCTCAGGGACGATAAAAAGGAATTCCATATCTACGAAAGTACGTTCTCCGATATTATGGGCATTATGATGTTTTATTTTCTTACGGGAGGACTCAATCAAGAAACGGACTCCGGTGCGATCGGTTTCGCCGGAAATATCGTTTTGACCATCGTTATCGCCATCATCGCCAGCTATGCCCTCGTATTAATCTTTCAGAAAATTAAAAGCCAAGCTAAACAATTTTTACTGATTGCAGTGCTACTATTGTTGTATGCCATCGGCAAGAAAATGCACCTATCTTCGCTGATAATTATCTTGGTGTTCGGTCTGGTCATCGCAAATGTAAAACTGTTTTTTCCAGGAAAAACAGCCATTTTTCTTGAAAAGGAAAAAATGCGCCAAGTCTACCACGAGTTACACATCATCACTTTGGAAACCGCCTTCGTCGTGCGTACTTTTTTCTTCGTGATTTTCGGAATTACCATCGTACTCACTTCGCTATTGAGCCTGAACGTCGCCATGGTAAGCATTCTGATCATCGCCTCGATTTACATAATTCGATTTCTAATACTTCGAATCTTTATCGGGAAGGATATTCTGCCTCAGGTGTTTATCGCCCCAAGGGGGTTAATTACGATACTTCTTTTCTACGCCATACCAGTTGAGGCCGAAGTTGTCGGTTTCGAATCGGGAATATTATTGTTCATCATCATTGCCACCAGTCTGATTATGACTTGGGCAATGATTCGGGATAAAAAGAAAATGGGCACGATGCTGGACGAAATCGACGAAGAATTATTAGCCCGTAATATGGCCGAAGATGCTTTGCGGGAACAAAACGAGAGCTCGGAGCGCGAAGAAATGATTGAGGTGACCAAAGAAACCGGGACTGATAATTTTATCGATGAATTAGAAGAATTGAAAAAGGAAGCGAAAAACTCTGAACAACCTAAGCATTCAGAACCTGAGAAAGGAGACTTCCTAGAAGATTCTGATGATGAGAAATAGCTAGCTTGAAAACAAGTCGTAGCCCGACATATTCGATATTTCCCATCGAATTTACCTTAGCTTAAAATATCCACGACCACTTTCAAAGGCTATATCTTAAAGAACTAATGCCTTTGCATACATTCAAAATATATTTTAGTTCAATGGGGTAAAAAACAGATTTTCTCCTCTTAACTTAAAACGACCAATTTTTTAGGATAAGTTTAAAAAGCCAAAAAATAGATGTGCTTGTCTTTTGATTTTTTGAAAAA
>RCNE010001044.1_pt1 | contig 15069 bp, 14 predicted proteins | sample 2041361 | NCBI WGS metagenome assembly RCNE01 (sample SAMN09708229, study PRJNA481090) | Marine sediment metagenome, whole genome shotgun sequencing project.
TCAACCTTTAGCCTATCTCGCATAGAAATATCATCGCCCGAATAACTATCCAAATCAATCTGATTGGCCGTTAGAATAGCTTCTTTATTTTCTCTTATGAGTTTTGCCATCGAAGTCAAAACATCATTTCGCTGCGTTATGTTTAGTTGCTTACTCATTTTAGTTCTTCTTTAAGGGCGTTGAAAAAAATGTCAATATCATTCTTAGTGATGTTGAGCGCTGGTAAAAATCGTAACACATATTTGTCTTTAGCACCACCCGTAAATATATGTTGTTCGTAAATCAGTTTTTTGCGTAATTCTGCGACTTCAAAATCAAATTCTAATCCGAGCATCAAACCTCTGCCTTTTACTCTTTTTACTTGAGGAATTTCAGCAGCCATTTCATTAAAATAGACTCCCAATTGCGATGCATTCTCCATTAGTTTTTCCTTTTCTAAGACTTCTAAAACTGCCATGGTTGCAACGCAGGCCAAATGGTTTCCGCCAAAAGTGGTTCCTAAGAGTCCATAAGACGCTTTGATACTTTCATGAATTAGAATACCTCCAACAGGAAAACCATTGCCCATTCCTTTTGCAATACTAATAATATCAGGCTGAATGTCGTGATGTTGGAATCCAAAAAATTTACCACTTCTGCCAAAACCCGATTGTACTTCGTCTGCGATAAGAATTACTCCGTTTTGTTTGGAGAGTTTTGAAATTTCTTGGTAGAATGCTGTAGAAGGTTCGTCTAATCCTCCTACACCTTGAATGGCTTCGATGATTACTCCGCAGACATCTCCTTTTGTTATTTCATGTGCAAAGGCATCGATATCGTTCAAAGGTAAAATGGTCACCTTTTGCTGCTTGTTTAAAGGGGCATTTATCTTTTCATTATCTGTTGCGGCTACTGCAGCAGAAGTTCTTCCGTGGAATCCATTTTTAAAGGAGATAACTCTAGTTTTTCCAGTATGAAATGATGCCATTTTCAAAGCATTTTCATTCGCTTCAGCACCTGAGTTGCATAGAAAAAGATTATAATCTTCACAATTGGAAAGTTGCCCCAATTTGGTAGCCAGTTCTACTTGCAACGGATTTTGAACCGCATTGCTATAAAACCCAATTTTATCTAATTGATCTTTTATTCGCTTCACATAATGTGGATGCGAATGCCCAATGGAAATCACAGCATGACCGCCGTAAAAGTCAAGATATTCTTGGCCTTTGTCATCGGTAACAACAATGCCTTTTGCGGAGACTGGAGTCACATTATATAGTGGGTAAACGTCGAATAGATTCATGCTTTTTTTGCTTTGCGCTAGTCTTTGTGTCAATGGCACTCTTATAACTGCCCTTCTTTTATTTTACTAATTTTTTCAAACGAAGCTATAATTCCCTGAATCAAAGATGAACTCAAACCTTGATGTTCCATTTCATTTAGACCTTGAATAGTACATCCTTTGGGAGTGGTCACTTTATCTATTTCTGCTTCTGGGTGACTACCTGATTCTATAAGAAGTCCTGCTGCGCCATTGCAGGTATGCATCGCTAATTCTTGAGCTTCTTTGGCGTCAAAACCGAGTTGTATAGCCCCTTGTGTAGTGGCGCGAATCAAACGCATCCAAAAAGCAACTCCGCTAGCACAAATTACGGTGGCAGCCTGCATTTGTTCTTCAGGAATTACCATGGAATGACCCATACGATTGAAAATAGCTTTTGCTAGGTCGATGCGACTTTCCCCTTTTTCATTTGCACAAATACAGGTCATAGATTTGCCTACTGATATTGCTGTGTTAGGCATACTTCTGATAATATTCTGGTCTTTACCAATGATAGCTTCAATCTTCGAAATAGGAAATCCAGTAATGGTAGAAATCACTACATGGTTATCTGTTAACAGGTCCTTGGTGTCTTTTAGAATCGCTTCTAATTGATTTGGTTGCACCGCGAAAATCAAAATATCAGCGCTTTTTAAGGCCTCTCGATTATCGGAGGTTACTGTAACATTGCCGTATTTTTTGAATTCTGAAATTTCAGCGGTGTTTCTTTTGGTCAAATACATAGTGGTCGCACCGTTGGAATTCAATATCCCTTTTGCGATGGATAATCCTAAATTACCTGCTCCTATTATTGCTATTTTCATGATTTTTTGCTTTTCGCCAATCGCCTTATGCTTCACGATTTCTAATCTTATTCAGTTTTTTATTTCGTATTTCTAATATCGTATTTTAAAACACCCCCGCTTTTAATTTCAAGCCTTTACTTTCCTCGAACCCAAACATCAAATTCATATTCTGAACTGCTTGTCCTGATGCTCCTTTTAAGAGATTGTCGATGGCTGATGTGATCAGTAAGGTGTCATTATGTTTGTGCAAATGAATGTGACATTGATTCGTATTAACGACCTGTTTTAGATGAATTGGCTCATCGGCAATTTGCGTAAACTCGGCATCCATGTAAAAATCTTTGTACCATTGAATGGCTTCTGCTTCGCTGCCTTCAAAATGTGTATAGGCAGTTGCTAAAATTCCTCTTGTAAAATTCCCTCGGTTGGGAAGGAAAAATAATTCTCCAGTAGCTTTTTGTAACGAATTTAAGCTTTCATTGATTTCACTCAAATGTTGGTGAGTAAAGGGTTTGTACCAACTTGCGTTATTGTTTCGCCAGCTGAAATGCGTGGTTCCAGACGGACTAACACCTGCTCCTGTACTACCGGTAACCGCATTTACATGAATCGCGGCATCTAATAATCCAGCTTTTGCCAATGGGAGTAAACCAAGTTGAATTGCAGTTGCAAAGCATCCTGGGTTGGCAATAAAGTTTGAGTTTTGGATTTCAGCTTTATTCAATTCAGGTAATCCGTAGACGAAAGTTCTTCCATCTAAAACTGCATCATCAATCAATCTAAAATCATTGCTTAAATCGATGATTTTTGTGTTTTCGAAAAAATGATTTTCATTCAAGAATTTAGTAGAATTTCCATGGCCTAAACACAGAAATACAATATCTACATGAGGATTTACATTTCCTGTAAAATTCAGATCAGTTGTACCCAATAAATCAGGATGCACTGAAGAAACTGCTTTTCCTGCTCTTGTTGTGCTGAATACAAAATCAATTTCTACTTGCGGATGATTCAATAGAATTCTAATGAGTTCTCCACCTGTGTAACCTGAACCACCTATTATTCCTGCCTTAATCATTGTTTACGTGGTTGTAGATTTTTCCTGAGTTGGATAGTATTTTAATAAAGCCTTTGGCATCATCTGCTGTCCAACCTTTGTTTATTTCACCGTAGCTTCCGAAAGATGCGTTCATCAAATCGTGCTTTGAAGAGATTCCGTTTAACCTGAATTGAAAGGGATATAATCCCACAAATACATCTCCTGAAACCGTTTTCTGCGTATCCGTTAAGAAAGCCTCTATATTCCGCATCACGGCATCTAAATAATTGCCTTCGTGCAACAGCATTCCGTAGAAATTACCTTGTTGTTCTTTCTGATATTGCTGCCATTTGGTGAGTGTATGCTTCTCCAATAAATGGTGTGCTTTGATAATTATCAAAGATGCGGGAGCTTCAAAACCAACTCGCCCTTTAATGCCGATGATAGTATCGCCAACATGAATGTCTCTTCCAATAGCATATTTGGAAGCCATTGCTTCTAACTTTTCAATATTGGCAACAGGATTATCTTTCTTCCCGTCGATAGCAACCAATTCCCCTTTTTCAAAAGTAAGCTTCACCTCTGACGGATTCTTCTCTTGCAACTGACTTGGGTATGCCGAATCTGGCAACGGTTTTTCTGAGGTCAAAGTTTCTTCTCCACCGACTGATGTTCCCCAAAGTCCTTTGTTAATTGAATATTTTGCCTTTTCCCAAGGGTAATCTACTCCGTTTTCTTTTAGATATTCTATCTCTTCTTCCCGAGCTAATTTATTGTCTCGAATCGGAGTGATGATTTCAATCTCAGGTGCAATGATTTGAAAAATCATATCGAAACGTACTTGGTCGTTACCGGCTCCTGTACTTCCGTGGGCAATATATTTAGCACCTACTTTCTTGGCATAGTTTACGATTTCAATGGCCTGTACAATTCGTTCTGCGCTTACCGATAGTGGATAAGTATTGTTTTTCAGAACATTACCGAAAATAAGGTACTTAACCACCTTTTCGTAGAAGGTCTGAACAGCATCGATTGAAATATAGGATGTTGCGCCCAACTGTATCGCTTTTTCTTCAATTGTTTTGATTTCCTCGGATGAAAATCCACCCGTATTTACACTTACGGCATGTACTTCAAAGCCTTTTTCTTGGGATAAATATTTGGCGCAATAACTGGTATCTAATCCGCCGCTATATGCTAATACTAATTTTTTCATTTTTTTCATTTTCATTCCCGTGAAATCGGGAAGTTTTTCATTTTTTCTAACTTCTAACTTCTAACTTCTAACTTCTAATTAAGAATAGAGAGAAGAGGTCAGAGAAAAGAGACTTTATAATCTTATCTGTTTCCTATTTTCTTTTTTTTAAAAACAAACTCTCTTTTATGCTCTTCAATCGCTTAAATGCCTTTCCATTCACCTTTTTGTCTTTCTTTGGTTCTTTAGCTGAGTCATATAACATGCCTGTACACAGACACATTTTTTGCTCTGTTCGCGTCAATACATCAAAATTTTTGCAAGTTTGGCAGCCTTTCCAGAATTCGGGGTCATCGGTAAGTTCTGAAAATGTTACAGGTTTATAGCCTAGTTCATAATTGATTTTCATTACTGGAAGTCCAGTAGTAATACCAAAAATCTTAGCATCCGGAAATTTTTCTTTTGATAGTTCAAAAATCTTTTGCTTGATACGTTTTGCCAAGCCTTTTCCCCTAAAGTCTGGATGCACAATGAGTCCGGAGTTGGCGACATATTTTCCATGTCCCCAAACTTCGATGTAACAAAAACCTGCAAAAGTATCTCCATCTAGCGCGATAATTGCGTTGGCGTTTTCCAGTTTTTTGTGAATGTATTCGGGAGTTCGTTTGGCAATACCAGTACCACGCACTTTTGCCGAGTCAGCAATCGTATCGCAGATAATTTGGGCGTATTTAAAATGTAATTGATTCGCAACAACAATATTCATTGCTGAGGTGTTTTAGTGAAATTTTGAAATGATTTTACGGTTTTTGCGGAAATGGACTCACCTATTTCCATGAAATGTATAGTACCCCTACGGGCGACGGCGACGGGGAGCGAACGTAAGTACGTGAGCGAAGCTGCTCGTTGTAGAAAATATGTAGTTATGTGCGTTCATTATGAAGTAAATGTACAAATTATCTTGAACTAACCTAAAACAGATGAGGTTTTTTACAAAAACTTCAGGTTTTGTTACGATATGCAATAAGTTCATAGATCAAGAAACTGAAAACTGCGATATACTCAACCGCCAATAACCATAAGTTTTCTTTAAAGTCACCTAAGGAATAAGCATAATAACTCAGAATGATCGCCGCAGACCATATAAACGCATAGCGATATTTTGTAAATGCGGTTAATACTACTAAAAAGATGACATACCAAGGATGTATTGTTGCTGACATAAAATAGTACAAGGTCAATACCCAAAGCATAGAAGTTATCAGTTCAGCTAATTTTTTATTTTTTCTTAGGAACGTAAAAAGAAAAACGACTACAATGGTCACTATAGGTGTAATTTTTCCAAAGGTTTTAATCAGTTCCCATGGTTTGGCATCGAATTGAATTCCGATGTGTTTGATAATGTTCCAAAGACTGGCGTTGAACTCAAAGTTAGAGAACCATAGTCCTATAGTTTTGGAGTAGTTATCAATGAATTCCGAAGAATAGAAGGGAGCAAAGAGAAGCAGAGAGGTAACACTGGTAATGGTATAAAACAAAATAGCTTTCTTGAATTTGAAATGCTTCAAAAAGAGCGGAAGAAATAATAAAGGAACCAGCTTTACCGAAATCGAGCACGCATATACAACAGCCGCCCATTGCCATTTATGAACAGAAAGCAGGTATAAAGCCCAAACAAAAAAGAAAAGCATTACGCCTTCGAAGTGAAGGTTGCCCGTCAATTCGATAATGACTAAAGGATTTAAGAAATACCAAAAAATTAAGTGTGGCGATTTGTTGATATTTTTTAAAAGCTTTCGCCCAAAATAGAAAATACCAATATCAGCTAAAATGATGGTACCCCGCATTACAATGACAGAACCTATAATTGTCTTTCCTCCAAGTAGTGCGGCCAAAGCAAAGATAAGTTGATTTAATGGGGGGTAATTGCTAAAGTGTTTAGCGCTTAAACTTCCCATGCCATCATACAGTTCTTGGGCATTGGCAATGACTAAATCAGACTGTTCAATCAAGCTATTCGGGACATTCAAATATGGATTGATAAAATGACTGACCAATTCACCATCCCATATAAAACGATAGAAATCTTGTGAGAGGTTGGGTTCAGCTATGAGAAAGACCAAGCGGAAGATAATACCAACGGCTACGAGGAATTTAAAATTCCATTTTTCGAATTGAACGAGCTTAAAGCACAAAAAGAATAGGGCTGCAAAAAGCCCAAGTAGTTTGATGAAGTCTGTTCGCTCTAAATGGTAGGCGAAAGTGTAATAGAACGCCAGACTCAAAACTGCCAGCAATATGGATACTTTATGGAGCTTCCAATATGTGCTAAATTGGTTGGGCATTTTTGGTTAAATAGCTGTATTACGAAGAAACGAAATTTATTCGATGCATGTATCTTGTTCTACCGAGTAGGTAAGAGATGCTATTTTCCATGCGGCATCTTTTTTGATGAGCGTAAAAACTTCATAACCGCAATGAGAGTGTTTATCGTTCACCCAAAAATCATAGGGCGCCCATACTGCAGCCACACTTTTATTGATATGAACGGTAATTTCTTCTTCGCGAAGTCGCTCCTTCAAAATATTCTTAGAAGCGCTTGCTTTTAAAATTGAATTTTGGACTAGAGTAGAATCACCTTGCTGGCGAACAGAATAGGCGTAGGCGTTTTCTAGAAACAAATTGTTGAAAGTGGTGGAGTCTTTGTTTTCCAAGGTATGGAAAAAATCGTTCACTACTTTAAGGACTTCTTGTTTTGAATTTTGGGCAAAGCAGTTTGACGAGATTACTGCAAAGAATAGAATTCCAAATAGTCGATGTTTGTAGTTCATGCAAAAGAATTTATCGGATTATAGTTTGTTATTGCACTAGAATTTAAAAAAAGCTAAATTCAAAGCTACTTATAAAACTATTATGATACGTTTAAAGAAAATCATAGGCTATACGTTACTTATCATATTGGGTTATGTTGGATATGTTTTGGTGTCCACCGGATATTTTAGAATTATTGAAAATGCTTTTAACGGTGAAATTGTAAAAGAGATAGCAATTGCTGGCGCGGAAGATATAACCTTGATTTCTGAAAATGGCCTTGCATTGGTTTCCGCTTCTCCACGGAAAGATGCATTGGATGTACAAGAAAAATCAGGCGGCTTATACTTGGTCGATTTAAATTCAAAGGATTATCAAGTCAAAAAATTGACTACTGATTTAAATATATCTTTTGCACCACATGGCATTTCATTATACAAGACAGATAGCACGCATACGGTTATGGTTGTAAATCACACCTTAAAAGGCCATTCATTTGAAGTGTTCAAATTACAAGATACCGTATTGACTTTTGAAAGAACGATAACTAATCCTGCTTTAGTAAGTCCTAATGATGTGGTCCTATTGGATGAAAATCGGTTCTATTTCACCAACGATCATAAATATAAAGATGGAATAGGACGATTTTTGGAAGATTATGGAGGTTTAGGTTTGTCGAATGTGGTGTATTTCGATGGTGAAAATTATAAAGAAGTGGCAAATGGTATTGGCTATGCTAATGGTATCAATTATGACAGAGAACGACAGTTACTTTTTGTCGCATCACCAAGAAATTTCGAAGTGAAGGTATACGCTACAAATGAAGATGGGTCGCTGAATTTTATTGAAGATATCGATTGTGATACTGGCGTTGATAATATTGAATTTGATTCAGAGGGAAATCTATGGATTGGTGCACACCCAAATCTACTAGCATTCTCATCATACGCTGGCGGTAATAAAGAAATAGCACCTTCTGAAATAATTAAAATAGAGTATCGTGGTACAAATGAATATACAGTTGAAAAAATGTATGTCAATGATGGTTCGGAAATGTCAGCATCTACAGTTGCAGCACCTTATCAAGACATAATCCTAACAGGAAATGTAATGGACTCACATTTTCTGATTTTGAAACTAAATAAGTAAAGTTAATTAAGCTCTTGCGGTCAACGACTTAAAGAAAACATAACCAAAACCTACAAATAACATAAAATGAAACGGGAAAAGTCCGAAATCATTTAGAGGTATTGCGCTATACATTCCGAAGAGAAAATAGCCCATCAAACCAAATTCTAAAATCATATTTGGTGAAAGCTTTTTAGCGAGGTATTTGTTGCCTTTCCAACTTTCCTTAAGGCTATTGATATTGAATTTTGGGGTTCGAACAAACTCACTACGTTTGCCCATATGCCCTTCTAATACAGCAATTGAATTGTGTAATGAAAATCCTAAGACAACAGAAAAGAAGGTAAAGAAGATTCTTATATAATCTATAAAATTGTTAAAGCTACTGCCTTGTACACTTTTATAGGTAAACCAATAGCAAACAAACAGTATAATGGTACTTAGAACAAAGAACTGAAGCGTAGTAAATACCCAATCTAAATGCGGATAAATAGATTTGATATACATCGCAGGAATACTTAACAATGCAACCATAAATACACACAAGAACATGGAGCTGTTCAATAAGTGCATGACCCCATGAAATTTCGTTTTGAAATTAATATTCTTTGCTGTTACAACACTCAAAACCGTTTTTCTAAAGTTCTCGGCACCACCTTTATTCCAGCGGAATTGCTGCGAACGAGCAGCACTAATCACAACGGGAAGCTCTGCAGGAGTTTCAACATCTTCTAAATACTTGAATTTCCAATTCTTTAATTGAGCACGGTAGCTCAAATCAAGGTCTTCCGTAAGGGTGTCACCTTCCCAGTTTCCGGCATCGAAAATACATTCTTTACGCCAGATTCCGGCGGTACCGTTAAAGTTGATAAAATGCCCTTTAGAATTTCTTCCGACTTGCTCTAATGTAAAGTGCGCATCTAAAGCAAAGGCTTGAATTTTAGTAAGAGTAGAATAGTCTCTATTAATATGGCCCCAACGGGTTTGCACGACTCCGATTTCAGGATCTTTAAAATAGATAACGGTCTTTTTCAACCAATCACTGTCTGGAAGAAAATCGGCATCAAAAATCGCTATAAATTCTCCTTTGGCAATTTCCAAGCCTTCTTTTAAAGCACCAGCCTTAAAACCTTGACGGTTGCTACGACATATATGGGTAATATCTAACCCCGTTGCTCGAAGCGCTTCTACATGTTTGGCCGTGTCAATAACGGTATCATCAGTAGAATCATCTAAAACTTGTATTTCTAATTTGCTTTGAGGGTATTCTATTTTCGCAATGTTTTCCAACAAGCGGTCCATTACATATTCCTCATTATAAACAGGAAGTTGAATGGTTACATAGGGAACTTCTTTAGCGTCTAAAAGATTGAATTTTGGTGCGGTCTGATTTTGGTGCTTATTACTCAAATAATTGACCAAAAGATTCAATTGAGCGAGGCTATAGAAGAAAATCAACAACAGCGCAATACTGTAGATTGCTAAGATGATGTAAGCGAATGTTAACTCCATATTATTTTAAACTATATTTAAAAATCCAACCAAGGATTTTTATGCCTGCAAATATACTACCTTTTACCGTTCCTGACACTTTTGAAATGCCAATTCTTCTTTTGTAACGTACTGGTACTTCGGTATATGCTAGTTTCTTTTTAAGTGCCTTTAGCTGCATTTCTACAGTCCAGCCGTAGGTCTTATCTTCCATCTCAAGTGACAATAACTTGTCATACTTTATGGCTCTAAACGGACCTAAGTCTGTAAATGTTGCCTGAAAGAACAATTTCATTAAAAAGGTAGCCAGCCAATTTCCAAAAATCTGCTGGGGGGTCATGCTACCTTCCTCTCTTAGTCGCTTCACACGTGCGCCTATTACAAAATCAATATTGTCATTTAAAATAGGAGCAACTAGCTTGTCGAGTTCTTCAGGGTAATCTGAATAGTCTCCATCAATAAATACGATAATATCGGGTGGATTGGATTGTTCGGCGATGTAATGCATGCCTTTTAAACAAGCATATCCATAACCCATTCTGTTTTCTGTCAGTACCGTAGCCCCTGCTACTTCTGCGTTTTGAACAGTATCATCGGTGGAATTATTGTTGACTACAATAATTTCTTTAACTGAACTCGGAATTTCTTTGATGACGGCGGCAATAGAATCTGCTTCATTAAAGGCAGGAATGATGACTTTTATCATTTTTTTAAATCGGAAAGGTTGTTTTCGCGTCTAAAACTACTAAAACTGAACCATTCTTTAATTTTCTTCCCATTTTTATATTTTTCGGCAGAGTTCAATTTGGTGTTATTATACATTAGACAATAGCCATTTCTTAGGCCATTGCTCAATTGGCATTTGTGGTTTACTTTCTCATTTAGATCATAAAAAAGCCACCAATTGTCTTTTTTACCGTTTTCGTAATGGCCTTCAGAAGTTTTCTTTCCCTTAGGGCTATAAAAATACCAATACTTTATACGTTGATTATTTTTATAGTAGCCTTGTTCAGAGATTTCACCGTTAGGATGATAAAATCGCCAGTATCCAGATTTTATTCCGTTATAAACCCAACCCGCAGCTTTAGTATTACCAGTTTCGTAGTATTCCTTATGATACATACTATTTTCTTCGGATAGATTTCCAAAGGATAAAAAGAATGTCATAAGTATGAAAACCTTGGTAAACACAGGATTGCTTTTAGTTTATGTCGAGAATATGGAATGTTCCTGACACAGTTACTTCTTATTGACTAATTCCATCAAGTCGACATCATTTCCTAACAAGACTTCTGTCGGGTTGATACGACCTTCTTCTGGTCCGTTTTCTAGTTTCAGAACGCCACGCGGACAAACAGCAGAACATACACCACAACCCACACAACTTGAACGAACAATATTTTCGCCTTTCTGAGCGTAGGCTCTAACATCAATACCCTGCTCGCAATAGGTAGAACAGTTTCCGCAAGAAATGCATTGACCGCCATTAGTGGTAATTCTAAATCGAGATTTAAAACGCTGCACAAAACCTAAATAGGCAGCAAGAGGGCAGCCGAAACGACACCAAACGCGATTTCCGAAAATGGGGTAGAAGCCTGTTCCGATAACACCGGCGAAAATGGCACCGATCAAAAAGCTGTAGGTGTTCATAATACTTTGCACTTTTATACCTAGAACTGTACTTGATTCTGTGAAAAAGCCATAAAGTGTAAACCCAGTCATTACTACCGCAAAAACCAAAACACCATGTATTAACCAACGTTCAACCTTCCATGAAAAAAGCGATTTACTTGAATGTTGACGATAAGGATCACCTAAAGTTTCAGCTAATCCGCCACAACCACAAACCCAAGAACAATACCAGCGTTTGCCAAAAAAATATACCATTACAGGCACAATTACTAGGGTTAATACAATACCCCAAACAAGTATAAACATTCCTAAGCCACCACCTGCGATAAGCTCTTTTAAATTCCAATTGAAAAAGAAATCATAATCCAAAGGAAAAGCATTTTTAAAATCATAACCTTTCCCATAAGGTAGCTGTAATCGCACCATAATTTCAGGTATCAAAAAAGCAAATACGATTTGAAAGAACAATACAGAGGTTGTACGCACCATCTGATACATATTATGACGGTATTTGATATACATGCGAATTGCCATTACGGTCATAACGACGCAGTACATAAAACCATAAACGAACCAATGCCCTGCTGGGTTACCACTTAGGCTTAAACTAATAGGATCTACTAGGTACGTCCAGTTTACCGTATATTCTGATTTGAAATAAAGAACCAGATAAAAGCTGACTAAAAAGATAAAAACAAGCCAAGCAATCCAACCTTTATTGGTAGCGTTTTGGTGATATATATGATCATTTTTGATTCCTTTTTTACCTAAGGTAATCACCTGAGGGGTAATAAACATCAGAGCGCCGATAATACCGAGTCCAAAAGTTAGAAACCACATAAGTCCTTTATTTTCGGGTATGAAACCATAACCTGACGCTTTGCGAATGGAAGTTGCCATATCGTTGCCGCTAGCATACACTTTTTTACCCCATTCTTTGTTTTTGGTATGTACTTGATTTGCCTTTTCAATGGCTTCATCGACCAATGGGGCTAAGGACTGAAAGCCTAAAAAATCTTTGTCAACTACTTTACTTTTAAGGTCTTGAATTAAAATCTCACTTTTTATTCCTTGATTAGTTGTGATCTCGTCGAATGTTTCTTGATTGAGATTAAAGTTTCCTAAAAAAGGTAGTGCAGCAAAAATGCCTAAACCGACTAAAAAGATGGCTATGCCTATATTTTGTATTGTCTTCATAAAATGATTGTTCGTTTGCAGTTGTCGGATGTATAAAATAATCTACCAACCATAAACTATTAAGCGTTACTAAAAATTCGTTTCCAACTTTTTTTCTTGGGGGTGATGTTGGTTCCGAATTCTGAATTGAATTTGGAAACTATTTTGCCTTCGTATTGTGTATAAAATTCTGGATCAAAATTGGCATCCTTCAAATATTCCATGACGTAATTCACATCTTGTTTTTCGGTCAACCAACGGTCAAAAATATCGTGACGCATTCGTATGCCGAAGGTATTAATGCCTAAAAATTGTTTGGTGTCTTTGTGAAACGCTACTGTGACGCATATTTTTTCTTTGGAATCTCTCCAATGAAAATGATGTTCATATTCCTGTTTTGCAAGGCCTCCAGCAAACACCCAACCATAGGTTTGGTATTCGAGGTCTAAAAATTTGGCAGAGTTGAACCAATGCCCTGGTTTGTACTCAATCTTATTTCCGCAGATAGTTTGCGCAACAGTCTCACCCATCATTCTACCGGTATACCAAACCGCTTCGATAGGCCTTCTTTGGTCAATACCTTCATGCTGTTCAGCGCAATCACCTATCGCATATATATCTTTAATGTTCGTTTCTAAATGTCGGTTTACTTTAATGCCGCGACCCAATTCTATTTCCGATTCTTTTAGAAAACTTACGTTAGGTGATACCCCAGCTGTAAGTCCAACAACATCACAGGCAATTTCTTCTCCGGTTTCCTTTATGGTTACCGCTCTTGCTCTTCCGTTTTCGTCTGATAGAATTTCTCCTAGGTTCATTCCCAAGCGCAAATCAATATGGTGTTCTAGAATATGTTCATTTATCATAGCGGATTCTCCGGCCGGTAAAACAGCATTCCAAAAACTATCTTCACGAACCAAAAAAGTAACGGGTATTTTTCGACTGCGAAGCATTTCGGCCATTTCAATTCCGATTAATCCGCCACCTACGATAACTGCACGTTTACAAGTTTTGTTATCTGGAGCATTTGTTTCCAGTTGGTCTAAATCTTGTTTGGAATACAAACCTTGAACTCCTTGTAAATCTTGTCCTGGCCACCCAAATTTATTGGGTTTTGAGCCGGTAGCTAGAATAAGTTTGTCGTATGAAATGGTATTTCCATTCGCCAAATTCAAATTTTTATTTTTATGATCAACGGTCTTTACGTAGCCTTTTAGCAATTCGATTCGGTTCTTTTTCCAGAACCAATTCTCATAGGGTTGGGTGTGTTCGAATTTCATATGCCCCATATACACATACATTAAGGCGGTACGCGAGAAGAAATAATCAGTTTCTGCTGAGACAATGGTAATTTTTTTGTCTGAATTTTTGCGAATGTGCCTGGCAGCAGTAACTCCGGCAATTCCGTTACCTATTATAACAATGTGCTCCATATGTTTCAGTTGATGTAATGCGAATTAGGTCGCCATTAAATGTAAGAACTTAAATTGAAGTGCTTAATTTAGAAGCAATTTAAATACGAAACTGTATTGTAAGGTTTGCATACGACTTTCGAACTGGTAACACCCTGATTATTATAATCTTAAAAAAAACATAAAAGTCAATTAAATTTGTAGGGATGTTAAAATACTCTCGACAGAGGTTTTAATTGTTGAATAACAACACCAAGTATTATGAAGAAGTTTAAGAATATAGGTCTAATGGCCGTTTTAATTTTAACGGCATCAGTAACGTTTGCACAAAGCACTTCTGATTTCATTTCAAAGTCAGAAGCATTTTTTAAATCGAATGTAAAGAATGGAAGAGTTACTTATGCTGCAATAAAAGATAATCCGGCGAGCTTAAACGAATTACTTGAAATGGCAAAAGGCATTTCAGTTTCAAAGGATAAGATAGCGGAGTATCAAGCTTTTTGGATTAACGGATATAACCTATTGGTAATCGACGGAATCGTAAAAAACTATCCGATTAAATCGCCTTTAGATAAGCCTGGGTTTTTTGATAAGAACAAAAATGAAATTGGGGGTAAGAGTATAACTTTAAACGATATCGAGAATAAATTACTTCGTAAGAACTTCCCCAAAGAAGTGCGCTTTCATTTTGTTTTAGTTTGTGGCGGGTTAGGTTGTCCTCCAATAATTAATGAAGCTTACACAGCTTCTAAACTAGATGGACAATTAGAAAAGCAAACAAAATTAGCCCTGAATGACCCAAAGTTCATCCAAATAAATAAGAATAAAGTTAAGATTTCACAGATTTTCGAATGGTACAAAGGTGACTTTGAACAAGATGGGAAAGTGACTGATTTTATCAATAAGTACAAATCTGAAAAGCTTCCAGAGAAAGCTAAGATATCATACTATTCATATGACTGGACACTTAACGAAGCTAAATAATAACTATTGAAGTAGGGTAGGACGCCTATTTATAGTTCATAATATATAAATAATTAAAAAATGACTTTCCTCTTTACTGAAATGAGTTCAGCACA
>RCNE010001045.1_pt1 | contig 15067 bp, 16 predicted proteins | sample 2041361 | NCBI WGS metagenome assembly RCNE01 (sample SAMN09708229, study PRJNA481090) | Marine sediment metagenome, whole genome shotgun sequencing project.
GATTCGGTGACGCCTGTCGGGACGCCTCCCAGCCACCATGCCCCGGCGCCAACCCCGACGACCAGGACGACGACGACAGCAGCGGCGACTCTCGACACTTGCCTATTCCGCTATTTGCGCCGCGACGACCTTTGCAGGACAGTCGGAACCTGCAACGTAAGGCCCAAGACCAGTGTTTACGCTAGCGATTTGCCCCGGCGGAATCTGGCCCCGAATCTCCTGCTGACGTTGCTGTTGCCGCCCGACAGAATCAGCAACCTGCACGACAATCTGAACGCCGCTTATTTGCACCGTCGTGTCGTTCCTGACCGAAACAACGAGATTGCCATTGGCATCCGGATCACAACGACGCGACACGTAGGCGCCCGGGTTTGCCGGCAGCTCGAGCTTTACCAGCGCCGCTGTAGCCACCTTGCCATAGTCTCCGCCGGCACCGGCGACGACCTTGTAGTGATTTATCGCCGCGGGTACATTGCCGCGCTGTTGTGCAATGCCGCCCAGCGCGTAGTGAGCTGGCGCAGTAGGCAGCAGCTCGATGCTTCTCTCCAGGTCGACTACCGCGCCGTCGACCTGATCGAGCTCACGCTTGGCGAGGCCGCGCTGAAGATGGTAGTAGAAAAACCCGTCACGCCGCTCGATAGCCCGGTTGTAATTCGTTACCGCCATGCTGTGCTTGTCGGCCAGCAACCGAATATCACCGCGCAGCGCGTGAAAATGCGCCTCCGCCGGGAATAACGAAAGTGCCTTGTTTGCAAGCGTCAGGGCCTCGTCGGGCTTTTTCTCGGCCAACGCTTTGCGGCCTTCGTCGTAGGCGTCATAGGCGGGTTTGGCGGCACGCGTCTTTTGCATTGCGCGCTGAAATTCCTGCTCGCCGGTTCTGCCGCCGGCCGGCAGGCTGGCAGTCGTGACGATGTTCGTGTCGACGCGCTCCTGTGACGGAGGATGGCTCGCGAACAGGCCGCTGAGCCAGTCCGTCCGTCCGCCGTCGCTTAAGCGCACGAAAGTCTCCTGCAAAGAAACCGCGCCCCGCGGGTCATAGCCCGCATTCGACATGTACCGCATACCGTAGAAATCGGACTCGAGCTCGGCGTCACGGCCATATTTCATCGTGACGAGCTGCGCCGCGAGGCCTGCCCCGCCCACCGCAAGGTTGCCGTAGTCACTGTCACTCGACGCAACTGCTGTTGCCAGCACCAGGCCTTGAAGCAGCATGCCTCGCGACATCTGCCGGGCGGTGTGTCGCGCGGCCGCATGCACCACCTCATGGCCCAGCACAGCCGCCAACTCCGACTCGGACTCCAGTTCCGTCAATAAGCCGCGGTTGATGGCAATCTTCCCCCCCGGCAGAGCCCAGGCGTTGGGCACGGAGTTATTCAGCACGACGAACTCGTACGGCAGATTGACAGGACTTTGCGCGGCCAGGGCACCACCTACACCCGCCACGTACCGGGTGAGTTCCGGGTCAACATCGTAGGCCCCGCCCTGCGACTGCTGCATCGGGGCGTAGTTTTGCTGCCCCATCTGGATCTCCGAGGCAGTACTGACGGTCATAAGCTCAGTCTTGCCTGTGACTGGATTGACGGCACACCCGCCAAGAAAAGCTGCGCCAACTACAACTAAAACCAAAACGTTACGCATTGCCGAACCTCAACTTATTTGCTGTCACCATTATACCGCCTGTTATAATCCCCGTGCTGTAAATACGACAGCGTAGAGAGGGAGAAACCAGATGGGATTGTTTGACTTTGTGAAAGACGTTGGCCGACAGGTCTTCAATACGGACTCTGAGGCTGCTGACAACATCAAGCAGCACCTGGAGATCAAGACGAGTGGCCTGAGCAATCTCACCGTCGATTTTGATGACGGTGTTGCAACCATTTGCGGCGACTGCAAGAACCAGGCCGTACGCGACCAGGCAATCCTGCTAGCGGGCAATATCAAGGGCGTCGAGAAAATTGTGGCCGATGACCTGAAAGCACCGCCACCAAAGCCTGAAGAGCCGGAAGAGAAAGCCGAATTTTATGAGATCGTCAGCGGCGATACGCTCGGCGGCATTGCCAAGAAATACTACGGCAGCGCCGGCAAATACATGAAGATCTTCGAGGCCAACCGCGACATCATTTCGGATCCGAACAAGATCCATCCCGGTCAGAAGATCCGTATACCGCTCGACTAATTCAAGGAAAGAAACATGGACTTAATGGACCTGCTCAAAGCAAGCGGCGGCGGCGACAGCCTCGGCCAACTTGCGAAGACAGTCGGACTCGGCTCGGGCGATACGGTAAATCTCGTCAAGGCACTCGCGCCGGCCCTGATGCGCGGCATGCAGAAGAACACCGCAGACGATTCAGGCCTGGCTGGACTGCGTAGCGCCCTGGAGAACGGCGGACACGCGCGTTATCTCGAAAAGCCAGAACTGCTGGCTTCCGAGGACACTCGTACCGACGGCAACAATATCCTTGGCCATATATTTGGCAGCAAGGATGTCAGCCGTAACGTCGCTGGTGCAGCTGCAAAAGAAACGGGTATCGATGCCAGCATGATCAAGAAGGTGTTGCCTTTGCTCGCCACCCTTGCCATGGGTGCCATGAGCAAGAAGACGTCGGCTGGCAAGGACATCGGCTCGTCGCTGTCGAAAGGTGGACTTGGCCCCCTCGGTGACCTGCTCAACATGGGTGGCAAATCGGGTGGCGGGCTCGACGATATACTCGGTATGGCGCGAAAGTTCTTCTAGGTTCGCCGTGGCGCTACCTCATGGTAGCCGCAACAGGAAAAGGCCGACGTCATGTCGGCCTTTTTTTTTGCGCGATTTTGTTTGGCGTTCGCACCTGCATCGATAAAATGAATTTTGCTCGGCATCGTCATGACTTCCTGCAGTGACCTAAAGATGCAGCAGGAAAAGGCGGTCCTTTTGGATGCTGTTTACGCTATTGTTTCGGTTTAGTAACACGAGTCGCAATGACTGAAGAACTTGACCTCTGGAGACTGGCCGCCGGACTCGGCCTTTTCCTGTTTGGCATGCATCAGCTTGAGCAGGCCCTTACTCAGCTGGCCGGCCGCTCTTTCAAGAAATTCTTACGCGAGTACACGGCAAGGCCTCTAAGGGGCGTACTAGCGGGCGCACTTTCAACGGCTGCGCTGCAAAGCAGCTCGGTCGTCAGCCTGATAGTCCTCGCATTCGTCGGCACCGGCATCATTTCGCTGGCCAGCGCTCTTGGCATTGTCTTCGGCTCCAACCTCGGCACGACGATGACCGGCTGGATTATCGCCGCAGTTGGTTTCAAGCTCGACATTGAAGCGCTGGCGCTGCCGCTCGTCGCCATCGGTGGACTTGGTGTCGTCTGGTCTGCAGCCGGCACCCGACGAGCCGGCGCAAGTCACTTTGTGGCAGGTCTTGGGCTAATGCTCATGGGACTGGAGTTCATGAAGTCCGGAGCACTTGTCGCGACGGAGATGTTCGACCCCAGCGCGCTCGCGGGCTATCCGCTCATCATGTTCCTGCTCGCCGGCCTACTGCTAACCGCAATCATCCAGTCCAGTTCGGCGACGATCATGATTACGCTGAGCGCCCTGTACGCGGGCGCCATCCCGCTGGAGTCTGCGGCGGCCATAGCAATCGGAGCAGACCTGGGAACGACCGTTACCGCATTATTGGGTTCGCTGGCAGGCTCTGCTGCGAAGAAGCGCGTTGCTGTCGGCGTCGTACTATTTAACGTGGTCGCAGACACGATTGCATTCCTGAGCCTCGTCCCGCTGCTAAAACTCATCACCGACGTGTTCGCAATCTCTGACCCGCTGTTCGCGCTGGTTGCTTTTCACAGCACTTTTAACCTCATCGGCATCGTGATCTTCCTGCCGCTCATTCCACTGTTGAGCAGGTGGCTGAACCGACGTTTTGGGGAAGAAGAAACACCGCTTTTGCGATACATAAAAACTGGCGATACGGCCGTCCCGGAAGCCTCGCTCGAAAACATGACGCGAGAGACACTGCGACTCATCGACCAGGCCGCCGCGTTGAACCAGGCAACGCTTGGCCTCCCGCCTGACCATACGATTTACGACAGTCGCGAGGACCGCAAAGGTGTCGGCGTTTTTTCAGGCGAAATTGACTTCGAACGCTGTTACGCAGAAATAAAGCAACTTGAGGGTGAAATACTTCGCCAGGCGCTGGCTCTACAGACGCAGGCACTGGAAGCAGAAGAGTCGGAACGACTAAGCCAGATAATTCCCGCCATTCGAAATGCCGTGCAGGCCGCCAAAAGCATGAAAGATGTACACGGCGACCTCGACTTGTTTCGCGGTTCCGTCAAGGATCGATTCAATGCGTACTTTAGCCAGTTCAGAGAGGCGGCACGGGAATTTTTCGAGATCCTCGACACTCTGAGCAAAGCTGATATCCCCACACTTCGATTTGAGGCGCTCGTCGAAATCAAGAACAAGGCGGAATCGATACACGGCCGCATGCGCCACCGCATCTATGACGAGGTATCACGTGGCGAGCTAAGCGAAGTCGAGATATCGACATTATTGAACGTAAACAGGGAGTTGCTGGTTGCGAATCAGAGCCTGGTATCCGCGCTTGCGGATGCCCTGCTAAACATGGATTCCGCCAGAGATTTCGCGAGTATTCCTGCTGCAGGATAGGAGCCCGTAGGTGATAATCCGAATAGTTCGCCGTGATACCTTTGGCCAGTATGGGTTTGTGAGAAATAGCGGGAGTAGAGATGCCGTCTGAAGCCAGAACGATGATGAAGGAACTGCGAGAGGATCATCGCAATATGTCGATTGTCCTCAGTCTGCTGGAGGACGCGGTAGAAGAGGCGTCCAAGGGAGACGACCCGGACTTCGAGCTGGTCGAAGAGATCATGCGCTACATGACCGTGTACCCGGACGCTGTTCACCACCCGAAAGAAGACATCGTCTACGGACAGCTGCGCAGCAAGCGGCCGGATCTCGCCAGCGGCCTCGACGATGTCCCCGGCGACCATTCCGATATCGCGACACTCGGATCCAACTTGCGCGACGAGGTCGAAGCGATCGTTGCCGGCGCCGCGGTGCGGCGGGAGAAGTTCATCGAGGATGCCGCAGACTACGTACAACGCCTGCGCAATCACATGTCCTGGGAAGAGCGCGATCTTTTCACACGCATAGACAAGATGATCGATGCCGACCCGCAGGACTTCGACGTCGAAGCATTCGACCACATCAAAGACCCCGTGTTCGAACTCGAAGTTGAAGCTGGATTCAGACGCCTGTTGGCGACCCTGAAGCCTGCCGGCTAAAAATACCAGGCAAGCTGTGCGAACAGGCCTGCGCCACCGGACAGGTAACGATCCGGCTGACCGGCGCTAATACCGCCGAATTCCGTTCCTTTCGGCCCCAACGGCACGTTGATGCTTGCGAGAAAGGTCATGTTGTCGGACACGCTGTAGTTGGATACCAGCTGAAACAGACCGCTGGGATCCGCCACATTCGCGAGAACGGTCGGCGTTAGTCCCCACAAAGGGGTCATTTCTATCATCACGCTGCCGGCAAGATAGTGGCTCCCGATGGAAAACAGCTCGCCGCGCGTGATCCGAGCGATGAGATCGGGATTGTTGCCCAGGCTGATCGGGTCATATTCGCCGGACCGCTGCCCGAAACCGTTGTAGAAATACTCGATCGCTCCACTCATGTTCCGGTCGAACCAGTTCCACGAGTACGTAAAGTTCGTCACCAGCTGCACCGTAGTATCAACGTCGGTTCGCGTGGCGACGAGATCGCCCCGCCAGATGGCACCGCCTACGCTCTTACCGACACCAATTCCCACAACCGTGTCGCCATAGTTCTCCGCAAGCAGCAGATCGTATTCCGTCTCGCCTGCAAAACCATGGTACTTGAGTGCTACCGTCGACTGCCCGGACTCGACATCGCCGCTTAGCGGATTGCGACGAGTCACGTAGGCTCCCTGGACGTCATGACCGTTATCACGCAGATACTGGAGATAGAGCATGTCGTCGCCACTCTTGTATTCCGTATCCACGGCGGCCGGGTCAAACGGATTTACGAGGTCCATAGGTGCGTAGAACAGGCCGTTGCCCCAGGACAAAGCCTGTCGCCCGAATCGTACAACCGCCTTCTCGCTGGTATAGCTGACGGTGAGCCGATCAAGACGGTGAAGAACGACGGTCTTGCCATCGTCTTCGATAACGTCAGTCAGGTTGAACAAACGGCGATCGTCGTTCGGCAGCCCGGGAAAGAAAATGTCCGTACCGCCGGGCACCAGGCGCCCCAGTTCGACGCTATCGCCGTTTAGCGCGAGCAGTTGATAAGCGGCATCAAATGTCCAGCGATTGGCTTTTGTTTTGAAATCGAGCCGCAGGTCACCGCTTGCGTCCAGGGTGTTGCTGCCAACCAGGTCCCTGAACAGGCTCTGCTCGGGATACGCCTGGTTGGTCAGTGCGAACTTCGTGTAGCCACCAATTTCCGTCTCGCCCGCGTGCGCATGAGACGTCGCGGCGAACACCAAGACAAGAAGGAGATTCCTATGCCGCATTCTGCTTAATGTCATCGACAATGCGACCGTCCAGCATGCGCACGAGACGCTTCGCGTATTCCATGACGCGCTGGTCATGAGTCGCGATGATGAAGGTCGTGTTGTGATGTTCGTTTAGCTCGGTAAACAGCTCCATGAGCTCGTCCGCAGTTTTCGAATCGAGATTCGCGGTCGGCTCGTCGGCCAGCACCAGCGCCGGTCGTGAGACGATCGCTCGCGCTACAGCGACGCGCTGCTGCTGCCCACCCGACATATCCGCCGGTCGCCGATCCTCGAGCCCCTTGAGGCCTACTTCATCGAGTATCGCCATCGATTTGTTGGCTCTTTCTTTCGCCGGCACGCCCTGCACCTGCATGACGAACTCGATGTTCTCCCGTGCTGTGAGTACGGGGATCAGGTTGTACGCCTGGAACACGAAACCAATGCTCGAAAGCCTGAGCTCCGCAAGTTCGCCCTTGCTCAATTGATCGATGCGCTGGTCGGCGACCCAGACCTCGCCGCTGTCCGGCATATCGAGTCCGCCGATTGCGTTTAGTAAGGTTGTTTTGCCGCCGCCGGATGGCGCGGAGAGACAAACGAAGCCGCCTTGCTCGATCTCGATACTGACGTGATCGAGCGCCTTGATGTCCTCGTCACCCTGTCGATAGGTCTTGCACAGATCCACACACCGTACCGCTGTCATCATCCCACCTTCGTTATTGCTTCAACCGGCTCATACCGCGACGCGCGCCACGCCGGGGACAAGCTCGCGAGAAATCCAAGAGACAACACGATCACATTCGCGAGGATCATGTCGCTAAAATACAGCCTCGGGTACAGGACACTGGCCGCCCCCATCATCTCCATGCCGTCAGCTACCGCCGAGATATCGATACCACCGCGCAAAGGCTGAATCGTCAACCAGGCAAGCAGATTGCCGATGACCAGACCAACCGACAGCAGCAGCATCGATTCGATGATGATCTGGCCCAGAATATTTGACGGCTTCATGCCGAGCGCAAGCATCAAGCCGATTTCGCGGACCCGCTCGAACACCGCCATGACCAGCGTATTCACCAGGCCAAATGACAGCGCCAGGAAAATCACGATCATCCATATCATCACGAAGCCATCCATCACCGCGAGCATTGATCCGAGATAGGTCGCCACTTCGCTCCAGCGACTGACGTCAAGCTCACCATCGACGGCGGCCATGACTTTTTCATACGTTGGCTCGACATCGCGATAATTGTCGCCAAAGAACACGAGCTCGGTGGTTGTATCACCAATGCGCAGCATCTTTTGCGCCGCTTTTTTGCCGATAAATACGTTGCCCTCTTCGAAGGCGGGCACGTCGGCATCAAACAGGCCGACCACCCGGAAACCACGATCAGCTATCTCGTTGTCAGGATCCTGGCTCATTACTACAACGCGTTTACCGACCCGGGTTTCGAGCTTGTCAGCGAGTTTCCGTCCAATGACGATGCCATTGTCTTCGGCACTTTCCAGGAAGCGACCCTCGACATCGTCATAAGAAATATAGCCGAAGCCCCGCTCGGCCTCGGGATCAACACCTAGAAGGGTCACGCCACGGGATTCGTATTCGCTTGCAATGACTGCGGGCACCCTGACCCGGCTCGCCCACGCCACGAACTCTGTGGCGGCGAATTTCTCAGCCAACTCCGCGTCGCCAATCAGAATGCGGTTCGACACACTGGGGTCGTCGAGAAATTTTGGGTTGTGCACCTGCACATGGCCGGGCAAGGCGGCAACACCGTCTTCGATCATTTGGTCGACCATGCCTCGAGACAGCGCCGTCATGAAGATCATTGCCCAGACGCCAACCGCGATGGCACTCACCATGATGATGGTGCGCCGGTGATTGCGCCACAGGTAGCGCCAGGCGAGCAGCGTGAGTACCGGAAGCATGCGCATCAGTTCGTCCTCATCGCTTCGACTGGATGCAGTCGATACAGACGCAACGCCGGATAAGCGGCGGCCAGGAGAGTAAACAGGAACACCACAAGGGGTCCGATCGCCATCGTCAATGGAGTCGCAGTGAAGTACACGCGCCCGGGCAGGTTAAAGTTCGCCCCCATTTCCTCCATGCCCGGTACGGAGAGGCCGTTCACAGCGAAGTACGCCGTCAGTACCCCACCGCCGATCGCACCAAGAAACAGTCCGATCAGGCCAAGAAAGGCCGTTTCCAGCATGACGAGGCGTCCCAGCTGGCCTGGCTTCAGACCCAGTGACATGACGATGCCGAACTCGTGGGTGCGCTCGAGTACCGACATCAACTGTGTATTCAGCACACTGAATGCAACCAGGATGACCAGGATTCCGTACATGAAGAACGCGCTGCTCATGTCGGCCTTAATCGCCTGCTTGAGCCCGGGCTGCAGCGCGTCCCAATCGTGTACGACGAGGTTGGCATCGGGCGGCAGCGCAGCGGACACTTCGGGAAGCACAGCTTCGGCAGTCTCCAACGTGGGCGAGCTGATGACAATCTGGTGGCCGGCGCCTTCCATGAAGAAGGTGTCCTGAAATGCGCCCAGCGGCATTTGTACGATGCTTCGATCAATTTCGGTGGCGCCACTTTCGAAGACCCCGACGACGGTCGCAACCGCCGCAGCAAATGAGCCATCCAGACCGCTACCGAGCAGCGTCACTTCGTCCCCCAGCTCGACGCGCAGGTTACGGGCAAGCACGGTGCCGACGATGATCTCGGCCGCATCCTGCTGATCAAGATATCGGCCCTGTTTAATAAGCCCCGGGATACTGGAGACCTGCGGCTCGAACGCCGGCTCGACGCCAAAAATTCCAACGCCGTAGCTGCGTTCCTCGCTGGAAGCAAGCGCGAAGGCCCAACCGCGGGCCGCGATATTCTCCTCCGGGAATTCGTGCCGCAACCTGGCCGCGAGCGGCACAATGTTCGCCACCGTCTGCCGCATTTTCTGATCGTCCTTGTAACCCGGCGCCTGGATCTGCATATGGCCGGTGAACACCTTGAGCGTGTTGTCGATCATCAGGTCGTACATGCCGAACTGCATCGAGATCATAAAGACCAGCAGCGTGTTCGAAAACACCATTGCACCGACGGTAAGCCAGGTCCGCCGCTGGTGCCGCCAGAGGTTGCGCCACGCCAGGTGTACGACGATGTTCATGCAGGGAGCACCCGACTAGTCTCGAGGGTTACGCAGGTTAGACAAAGTGAACAGACTGTCCTTAAGTTCAATCTCGTATTCAACAACGCTGACGATAATCTCTGTCCATTCGTCAGGTTTGTCGACCTTCGCCATGCGCTGTCGTTTCGCGATCATGCGGCCGCCCATTTCACCCACATCCAGTGAAACAAGTTTCTTCACTAACTCGCCGTCCTGATCGTAGAAAGCGTGTTCAAGCACGACATAGTCATCACGAATCTTCAGTACTTCGCGTCCCCATACGACGGCTGCATCTTCGTGCGGTATCGATTCGATCTCATAGACGACCACATCATCCAGCTGCTCTCGGCTGAGAATCGTGTGATCGTACTGATCAACAATATCGTCTGCGCGAGCAACGTCCTTGTTGGAAAAATCCGAGCCCATCCAGCTCTGCCCCATCATCGATGAGGGAATCTTGATTACGCGATTCACCTTCGGAGAGAACGACCACATGCTGTTGTCGTCGGTCAACGTGCCGTTGCCGCGATCTTTCTTTGGCTCAATCACGCGGACGAGCGACTGGTCATTACCCTTGGTCCAGCCTCGCATCGTCATCGACCGCTCCCAATCCGGGCGGTGAATCACCATCGTCATCTCGGAGTAAGACGACAGACCGCGCCAGTGATCGACAGCAGTGCGGACAATATCTGTCGCGTCGCAGCAATCATCGTTGGCGAATACTGGAAAAGCCGCTAACAGGCAGGGCAACAGGAGTCGTATCTTCATAGTCTTTATGACCGTATTGAGCCGTATTTGCTCAGTATTTCACATTCCTACTATCCGAGTATGGATGGCCGGGACCCGCCAACCGGAACTCCAGTCCCTCGAGCGCCACACACGGCCAGACATAGCGCAATCGAAGCACGGGCATATGAGCGCTTGTGTCCGGGAATACGATCCAACGTCGCAACGTTACGAAGGTAGCGCTTGTCTACATCATCGCCGTCTGGCTGACGATGCAGGTAGTCGACGTAATGTTCCCGGCTCTGAAGCTTCCCGAGCGGATGGTTTCCGCGCTGGGCCGATTTCGCGGCGGCCTTCAAGCGCTAGAACGATAGTTTTTCCAGCGCCCGAGGGGCCCTAATACGTGTTTCTAGCAATAGCGCCGCGAGCGTGTATAGATAGACTGAAAGCTAGACAAAAGAAGAAGGACGGGGTCATGTTCAGCATTGAAGCCATCATGAGTACCAACTTGATTACGGTCGAGCCGTCCGCAACGCTTGCCGAAGCGCGCACGCTGATGCACGACAAGCGCATTCACCACATCCCGGTCGTCGACGATGGCAAACTGGTCGGGCTTGTGACACTGACCAATGTACTGGCGGCAACCGACAGCTTCCTGCGGGATCCGAAGAACCGCATCCACGCGAATGAGATTCCGGTCAGGGATGCCATGGTCCCGGACGTCGCAACGGTTGACCTGCATGCCAGCCTGCGCAGTGCCGCACTCTTCATAGAAAAACACAAGATCGGCTGTTTGCCTGTAATGAAGGGCGAAAAACTCGTTGGCATCATTACCGATACCGACTTCGTCGCGGTTGCGATCAACCTGCTTGAGACGATCGAAGATACGGAACCGGTGATTGACGACTACGGGGACGAAGACGTCGCCTGATCGGCCTTGCTCGTCTCACCTGGATACAGGCGGCGCAGTTCGTATTCGGCGTCGCGTTCCGAACCAATCAGGATAGCGACCCATCGCGTCCGGTCGTCACTTTCGAGCGCGAGCTTCAGTGTCATCGTCAAAGGCACGGACAGCAGCATGCCGACCGGCCCGAAAACCCAACCCCAGAATACCAGGCCGACGAAGACGATGAGCGGCGAGATGCCGACGCCGTAGCCCATCAAGCGCGGTTCCAGAAAATTGCCAAAGACGACGTTGATAGCCGCAAATCCAATGGCCGTTGCGCCAGCCTCGCCGGGCCCTAACTGCACCAGGGCCAGAAGCACGGCCGGTACAGCCGCGATAATGGAACCGATGGTGGGAATGTAATTCAGCAGGAATGCCAGCATCGCCCAGAGTAGCGGAAAATCGACGCCGATCGACCAGGTCAAAAACCCCGCACAGAAGCCAGTCGCGATGCTGACGATTGTCTTGATCCCCAGGTAGCGACCCAGGTTTTGCAAAAACATCTGCGGACGATCCAGCGAGCCTTCGCTGCGGCCGAATGCTGCCTCGAACTTGGTGTGCCCGCTCGAGGCTTCGAGCAGTATGAAGATCATCGTAAAGAAGATCAGAAACGTATTGGTCAGAACGTCTTTGAGGCTGTTGAGGATGCCGGCGACCAGGCCCATGGCCCAGCCCGGGTCGACCATATCGCGCAGACTCTCGACAGAGCCGTCACCCCTGATGTTCTCGCCGACAAATCGGACTGCGCCATCAATGATGACATCGAGCCTTGCCTGGTAAACCGGGATCGCGGCCGTAAAGTCGGCAATCGAGGTGCCCAGGATCATGCCGACCAGTGCGAGGATCAGCATGATCATGGAGACGATAACCAGCGCGGCCAGGATTGACGGGACCCGCTTGGACTGCAGCCAGAGCATCGGACGCACGGTGATAAGCGCCAGGAAAACGGCGATCAGAAACGGCACGAGGATGACCTTCGCCATCTGCAAGCCATAGATCACAACGACAATCGCTGCCGAGACCATAATGGCACTGCCCTTTTGTTGCACCGTCTTGTCCAACGAGATTCCATGCTTCGAACGTTCCGGCGATGATCGCATAACAACGGCCACTCCGCATGCCGCCGGCCGCAAAGCTCTGCTAGTCTTTGCCGATCTACCGCGAAACGAGGCGAGAGAATGGCCGCTGTTGAATCACAAATGCTGCCCTTGGGAACGCTGGCGCCGGAATTTTCCCTGCCGGACCCGGATGGACAGGAGCATTCGTTACACGATGGCGCCCGCGCCTATCTCGTGATGTTCATATGCAACCATTGCCCATTCGTGGTGCATGTGCGCGACGAACTGGCTCGCATCGGCGCAGACTACGGCTCCCGTGGCGTTTCCATTGTCGCGATCAACAGCAACGACATTAGCAAGCACCCCACCGATGACCCGGCGCACATGAAAGTGGAAGCCGAAACTTCAGGCTATACGTTTCCGTACGTGTTTGATGAAAGCCAGTCGGTGGCGAAGGCCTATCACGCGGCCTGCACGCCGGACTTCTTCGTTTTCGACGGCAGCAGGCGACTTGTCTACCGAGGTCAGTTGGATGATAGCCGGCCTTCGAACGGCCTGCCGGTTAGTGGCCAGGACCTGCGTGCCGCGCTCGACGCCACGCTCGACGCGAGACCGCCAATCGCATCCCAAAAACCGAGCATCGGCTGCAATATCAAATGGCGGCCCGACAACGAGCCCGAGTATTTCTAAGTACGGCTAAAAGGGGGTCGAACGCCCGGCTTCTGCTTCGGCGTATAGAGTTCGGCCTCTTCCGGGGTTAGCTGGTCAATCTTGATGGTCCACCGCGCCAGCGATGAACTGATCCGAAGCTGGTAGCGACCACCGGACTTAAATAATTTGGCGCCGTTGCCCTTGCGCTTGGTGTGCAAGACGCGGCCGATGTGCCTGCCGGTATTAGCTTCGACCAGCGTTATATCGAGCGCAACCAGTTGATTGAAATCCCCATCGAGACGCCAATCCAGCAGCCACGGTGACTGCACGTTGAAAATGGCGGTGGTGGCATTGCCGGTGCCCTTAAACTCGCGAACACGATCGGAGGCACCTGCCGTTGAAAGCGTTGCAAGCAGCACGGCACCCGTCAGTAAACACTTTAGCGATTTTCGCACGTCAGATTCCCCGGAGTGGCTGTCTCTCGTTCAAATTTGGACAGCAGCGAGAACTATAGTTCGATGAACGTAGCCTCGCAACACTCAGGCTAGGGCGTGAGTGGGGGCCACTTGACGGGGACAATGAGCTCGTTGCGGCGCAGGAACCAGGGTGTGAACGGCCCGTTATAGCGCGCAAGTTCGACGGCGCCCTCACGCTCAACGTCGTCGCTAGCCAATGACTCAAGCAACTCCCGCTCGTGGCCTGCCATGTTCTTCTCGGACCAACGGCCGGAAAAACGCCGCACCGCGACTACACGGGCAGGCTTTTCACGGATTCGAATGCGCTCATTGTTCGGGGTCGGCAGCGTATCGAGCGTGTATTTGCTTTCCATTACGAAGCCATAGGTGATCGCGTCGTTCGCATCAGCCTCTCTGGACTCCACGGGAGCGGTCATCTCCATTTTCTGGCTGCCCTGGTTGTCACCGAAGATATAGCCGGCCAGCGTACGAAAACCCTGGCTGTCGGCAGATCGGCCTTGGACATCGACCTCGGCAACCACGTAGGGCTCATAACGGCGGACTTCGTAGGCTGGCGTTTCGGCCAGGACTTCGTATTTTGGTTCTTCAATTGCCATGGCAGCGTGTCCCGAAACGAGCGCGAGAAGCAAGGCGATACGTTGAAAAGCCTGCCTGTTCACAGGTCCGAGCGACGCACGACGGAATCGACATTAAGAAGCGGCGCTTTGCCGTCGATGATGACAGGGGACAACGCTCCCTGATCGAGAGGCGCTACAGCGCCTGACTGAGTCGTGAAAACCACCGCCGCAACCATAGTTGCGTAGACAATTAGCCAGGATTTGAGCTTCTTCTTATTGGTCATATCGCTGCCTGTCCTCGAATTACCTGTGTTGAAGGTAAACGTCGACAGGCGCAGTTTGGTGACAGGCGTGTGTGTATGTGTAACAGGATGTAACAACCGCTGGTCAGCGGTCGTCAAAACTCAATGCGACTGCCATCCCAGGCAAACGTCTGCCCCGTGTCCTCAGGGCCAAGCTCATCCATGACGCCGATCAGGTAGCGTGCCGACTGTTCTGGCGAGAAGAGCTTCTTTCGAGGTGTGCGTGACGTGTACGGTCCCGACAAACCCGTGTCGACGGTACCCGGATGCAGACCCACAACCACGGACTGCGGCCGCAGTCGTGCATGCTCGATTGCCAAACCTCGTAGCAGCATGTTCAGCGCCGCCTTGGATGCGCGATACGAATGCCAGCCGCCCAGCCGATTGTCGCTGATGCTGCCCACGCGGGCCGAGAGTGCTGCAAACAGCGTCTTTGCGTCCTTGCGGAGCTTCGGCAAAAAGTGCTTCGCAACCAGGGTCGGCCCGGCAGCATTGACGGCGAAGAGCCGCGTAAGGCCTTCCATGCTGATCTCGCGCATGGCCTTCTCCGGTCGCAAGTCGTCTCCTTCCCAGAGAATACCGCTGGCAACGAACACGAGATCCAACGGTCCGTCCCGGGATGCAACAGCAGCGGCACCTGCTATCGAAGCTTCGTCTTCAAAATCGATACGGC